>Ga0206917_1251_pt1 | contig 11023 bp, 7 predicted proteins | sample Alteio_BWOrgHeat_68_FD_152931 | JGI IMG/M metagenome (GOLD analysis project Ga0206917, IMG submission 152931) | Enriched cells from forest soil in Barre Woods Harvard Forest LTER site, Petersham, Massachusetts, United States -... | ecosystem: Environmental > Terrestrial > Soil > Temperate forest > O...
GCTGTTGGATGAAGCCCTGAATCTACATGAGTTCTCAAAGTACCTTTCATCTCAAATTACGCACAACATTCATTACGCAGGAACTTGTATATCTTCCCATTTTTCTGCCATCGCTCTTAAATCCTCGCTATACCAATCCCAATGGTAGAGCGTTTCGGGGTCAAAGCCTGCGCCGGTTAGCCATTCGATGGTTTCAAGATCGGGGTTGATGCGAACCCGAGCAAAACATTTCGGATCACGCAAAGGACCGAACCGTTTGCCATGCAGCATGGGCGAAAGATCAACATCGCGCTGAAATCCATGTTCGAACGTAAGCCGGAGCGAATACGGGCCGATAACGTTCGCAGCCTTGATCGAATGTAATTCGTGTGCCGTTCCCAATGCTGGAGGAATTAAGCAAGTACCGGTTCTTCCGAATAACTAAATGAATGCACGTCCGCTCGATTCGATGCGTGTTCAAGCGTCAGCGCAAGCAAGTTACCTTTGGCATCATATTCTGCAAGGGTATTTTCATCGAGATCCCGCGATTCTTCGCGATAGCCCTCGGCGAATTGAACGAATAACGTGTCGGTATCCTTAAAATAAGTAACTTTCATAGTTCCTCCGTTTTGGGCGGTTTAAATGTTCGATCGAAAAATGCATTGTGAACGGTCTCACCATCCGAGAGCACAACAACGCGTAAGACTCTATTGTTTGCCTCGGAAATTCGGGATCGCCGTTGAAAACGGCCATCCTGTTGCTCATTCTCCCATTCTGGATTATTTAATACGCGTTCGATCCACTCGGGCTTGATCCATACACGATCAGGTTCCCTCATATTCCTCAGAAAATATTCAGTTGTTTTCATCACCCCCCAAAGATACTCCCCTGCTCCTCCGGTGGTGGGGGTGGCGATTGCTTTTTACCCGAAGAGGCTTCGGCTTCGTCGATCTCCTTGTCCTCATCGGCGGGAACGTTAGCGACGGCGGCGAGGCGGTCGCCATCGTTCAGGCGGACGACCCGGACGCCCTGGGTGTTGCGTCCCATGACGCGGATCTCTGCAACATGCTGGCGAATGACCAGGCCGTCCTTCGTTACACAAATGAGATCGTCGTTATCCACGACTTCCTTCATGGCAACGAGTTTGCCGGTCTTTTCGGTAGCCTTCATCGTGATAACGCCCTTTCCGCCACGGCGAGTAAGGCGATAATCGCTGACTTCGCTGCGTTTGCCGTACCCTTCTTCGCTGACAACGAGCACAGAAGTTCCCGACCGGCTTGGTGCGATCATGCCGATAACATAATCGCCCTCATCGAGGCGGACTCCGCGCACACCGGCGGCAGTGCGTCCCATATCGCGCACATCCTTCTCGTTGAAGCGGCAGGCCATGCCTTCGCGTGTACCGATAATGATCTCCTGCTGACCATTGGTGAGGCGAACATCTTTCAACGAATCGCCTGTATCCAGCGTGATCGCCTGCACGCCCGCTTTGCGGATATTCCCAAATGCGGATAGCACCGTCTTCTTGATCGTACCGTGATCGGTAACCATTGTTACGAAATGCGCTTCGTCGAATTGCTTGACGTTGATGAACGCAGTGATGCGTTCCTCGGTCGGCTTTTCGAGCAGGTTCGCGATCGAACGTCCCTTCGAGGTGCGGCTGGCTTCGGGAACTTCATGCACTTTCAGCCAATAGCAGCGTCCGCGGTCGGTGAAGAACATGATATAATGATGCGTCGAAGCGATGAACATGTGCTCGAGGAAATCATCCTCGCGCGTGGCAGCGCCGGTAATGCCTTTGCCACCTCGCGCCTGACGCCGATACCCCGAAACAGGGAACCGCTTAATAAATCCGCCGTGAGAAATGGTTACCACTACGTCTTCCTCCGCGATCATATCCTCGATCGTGAAATCTTTGGTGTCATAGATGATCTCGGTGCGGCGGCCATCACCATATTTCTTGCGGATCTCGGTGAGTTCGTCGCCGATGATCTTCATCTGAAGTTCCGGCGATGCAATGATGGACTTGAACTTCTCTATCTGCTGAAGCAAGTCGCGATATTCGGCTTGGATCTTCTCACGCTCCAGTCCCACAAGGCGCTGCAAGCGCATATCGAGAATAGCTTTTGCCTGAATTTCCGACAGCTTGAACTGCTTCATCAACCGGCTCTGCGCGGTCTCCGTATCTTTCGAACCTCGGATCGTCTTGATGACCTCCTCGATATTATCGAGCGCAATGATATAGCCTTCTAAAATATGGGCGCGTTTTTCGGCCTGATCGAGATCGTATTTCGTGCGTCTCAGGACGACATCGTTCCGGTGCTCGATGTAGTATTTTATCATCGCGCGAAGTTCCAACACGCGGGGCACGCCCTTGACGAGCGAAAGCATGATGACGCCGAACGTCGTCTGCATTTGCGTGTGCTTGTAGAGATTGTTCATCACGACCTTACCGATGGCGTCGCGCTTTAATTCGATCACCACGCGCAGGCCATCCTTATCGGATTCATCGCGAATATCGGAAATGCCTTCGAGCTTTTTATCACGTACGAACTCGGCCATCTTTTCGATGAGATTCGCCTTGTTCACCATGTACGGAAGCTCCGTCACGATGATGGACTCGCGGTCGTTCTTTGCGGTCTCGATGGTGGCGCGGGCACGCACGAGCACGCGGCCTCGGCCCGTTAAATACGCATCGCGGACGCCTTCATAGCCATAAATAATTCCACCCGTCGGGAAATCCGGCGCGGTGATATACTTCATCAGATCGGCACTCGTGATGTTGTTATCTTTGATATACGCAAGGCACGCACTCACCACTTCCGTAAGATTATGCGGCGGAATGTTCGTCGCCATGCCGACGGCAATGCCGGTGGAACCATTAACAAGCAGATTCGGAATGCCCGATGGCATCACGAGCGGCTGCTGGAGCGTGTCATCGAAGTTCGGGCCGAAATCGACCGTTTCTTTTTCGAGATCGCGCAGCATTTCCATCGCGAGCGGTGTCATGCGCGCTTCGGTGTAACGCATGGCAGCCGGCATATCGCCATCGACGGAACCAAAATTACCCTGCCCCTGCACGAGCGGATAGCGCATCGAAAAATCCTGCGCCATGCGGACGATCGAGTCATACACCGCCGTATCGCCATGCGGATGATATTTTCCTAACACTTCGCCAACCACGCGTGCGCTTTTCTTGTACGGGCGGTTCGGCCCCAAGCCCAGCTCGTTCATGCCATAGAGCACGCGGCGATGCACGGGTTTCAGCCCATCGCGGACATCCGGCAACGCGCGCGAGACGATAACGGACATCGAATAGTCGATGTACGAATCGCGCATTTCATCTTCAAGCTGACGGGGAAGTATTTTTTCGGTTATGGTGGCCATAGTTGTCTGAACCGTGAGTTATGAGATGATTGGGATCTATGAGATAGAGGAATGGTCTCACAAATCTATTCGATCTCAAAGATCAAAAGCGAATGGATTATAGTGTAATAAAATCAGGGGTTCGCCCCTGATTTAGGGGCGTGATTGATAACGAAATTACGGCAAGATTAAGTCCATTTTTTGCAAGATTTTGGGTATATTTCGAGATGTTTTGCCAATCTTTTTTTGCTCTTCGAATAGGACCCGCGTATAGAACAGGCTTTCAGCCTGTCGGCGGACTTCTAAGTCCCGCAACGATGTAAACACGACGAGCTAAAAAATCGCAGACTGGCTGAAAGCTTGTTCTACACCCCCCGAACTTTTCCCTGCATTGCCGCTTCTGCAAGGGCAGAATACCATGCGTCCGCTTCTTTTTCGTGTGTCTCATTTTGATACAGTTCTTCGAAAAAATGAAAATTTAATTTTTTGGAATGATAATTTAACGGCGAAGCGGGAAACTTACTCAACGCGACAGGGTTTCATAATGATCATTCGGTCTAAAGAGACATAGGTTTTTGCGATTTTGAGATCTTCGGTCGCTGCCCAACGTACATGAACGTTGAGGAGCATGTGGGAATCATTATCACTGCGTGAATTTCGGTTCGCGCGGCGATGTAAGCGTGTATTAGTATGATCGCAAAAACATACAACCGAGCTCTCGTTACCGGCGCATTCGCCGAAGAGTTACCACTTGTGCTTCCCCGATACTCGACTTTTCGTTCAGCTTTGCCACATTTGCCATGTTCGATCTCACTCAATGGGATAAATTAAACGCCGATAGAGGCGGGAAACTTGAGAACCGGATTGATGAAATCCGACTTGATCGGTGTGCCCTTTCACGGAAACAAGCGATTATTGTTGTGGCTGGTGAAATGGGAAAAAATCCCGCCCAAATAGCACAGTTCCTCGACATCGATGAGCACACCGTTCATAATTATCACACCCTAATTCGAAAGAAAAAAGACGTGAGCAAAGAAGAAGAGCCGGAGTTCGATATGCTCTTCCGTCCAAGACACAGAAAAAAATAAAAAAGTTGTGATTCGGGCGTGAACCGGTACTAAACAGGGCGTAAACCGGGACATAACTTCCCTGCTATTCTCGTACCTTTGTGCCGAGTTTTCGATTCGAGGCATTTGCCGGTTTTTAATTCACAGACCAAAAACTCTACACGCTGGCAGTTTGCCGAGGAGCGAAAAAGGCTGACACCCTTGCGGGTGAACGCCTTCCTCACTGTGCTAAAACACCGCTTCCGCCCGCGCATGATCGGTCATGCTGCCATGGGTGCACAAACACTCATGGCAGCGAGCGGAAAGCGGATATTCTATCGAACATAACCATAACAGGTATGAAAACTAATACGTTTTCGTCACTCGGAACGGGGAACGCTGCGGCCCGATGTAACACGCAGATTTCTTCACTGCGGCTCGCTAAAAGCATGAGCGATCATGCGCGCTTGAACTGCACAACAACGCTGGCGGGGAGAGCCAAGCGGTTATTGCCGGTATTTGTTGCGGCAGTCATTATGATGGCTGCTGCGCCAAGTACGGGATCGGCGCAGGGATTAACTATTGTAAGCCCTCAGGTTGGATCCCCTCCATGTAGCGATACAGGCCAATGCTGCACGGAATTCAAACTCCAAATGCCAGCTGCTGGTACATATACCGCATATATCAGCGTGGATGGTAATACGGATCCAAGTCCATCTACCTGCTTTGATAGTGCATGTTTTGTAACGCAGACTGGCGCGACATTCACACACATCAATGGTACTAACCAGTATACAGTGACCTGGACTTCAACCGGTGCTAGTGACTTCATCGAATTCTGGTTGTGTGGAAATGGATACTGCTTGTCAGATTACGGTCTTTATAACGTTTTCTATTACATCAATCCAGGAGGTGGCACTGGGGAATTAACTCTCAACTCGTGCGGAGGAACTCCGGGAAATCCATGCCTGAATTGCGATTACACTCGGTTCTGGCCTGATGGAGAGATTTGTTTAACCCGTGGAATGGCTAATGCCTGCTGGGCAACACAGGTTTGCTTCACGTTCTCGAATCCGCTTCCGCCATGTGTCATGAGTAACTTACATTATGTTCCAACAGATTGGACCCCAACCTACACAACCGACGTGAATGGATATGTTACGGAAATCTGTTTTAACGTTAACACGCTGATAGGCGGAACGGCGCTTCCGCCATGTGGAACGTTCTGCTTCCAGATTGGAAGATGCTGCAGTGTTAACTGGCGGCTCCATCCACCATGGCCCGATTCGGTATGTGTGGACGGTGGTTTCACAACGATGATTACGGGGTTATCAACAGATCCCATGGGAACGTGCAACCCTGCTAACACCAGTTGCTCGCTCAACACGGGCAATCTCAAGCGCGCTGACGGCAGCGGCGAAACGGTTGCCAATGGTGGCGCTAATTCCCAAAATTATCCTAATCCGATGGATGCATCTACGGGATTCAAAACTACTATCCCGTTCGTTACATCAGCAGGAGGTAATGCGATTATTACAATTGCAAACGAGAATGGAGTAAAGGTACTCACTGACGACGAGACAATACTCGGCGCAGGTACACATTACTTCTACTTCTCTGGGAAGGATTTACCTTCGGGCACGTATTATTATACGATTGAATTCCCGCAGGGAGTTACAATCGCAAATAAGACCATGCTGATAGTAAAGTAAATTAGTCATTCCGGAGATCCGGCTTTGCCGGCTCTCCGGGGTGTCTTTCTGCAATGGGTTTCTTCGTGAGAAAAGTTTTTATGAATAAAATGTTTTTCCTGTTATTCGCTATCTCCGTCGTAATTCTCACTTCGGTTACTCATTGCCAAACGATAGGACATTGGAAGCGGATCAGAGTGGATTCGTTAGAAAAATCGTCCTTCTTTCTCAACAGGGATTATGGAATTGTAGGTGATAATTCACTCGACCCTAATTACCCACCCATAGCCCGAACAACCGATGGTGGAAAGTCGTGGAAGAATATTACTAATTTACCTTCCTACATTGCCTCGAATACCGGCGCGTCAGCAGGTAATATAAATTCTATTTTTATGCGTGACAGCCTCACAGGGTGGTTTACGTTTGTGCAAAGCAATTTGCAATCGCAAAATGGCTATTTTCATAATGGAATTTATCATACTACCGATGGGGGCCTTTCATGGGTGGATCTTGTCGATTCCGCTCAATGGGAAACTGCTATTGAATCTTCTCCGGGTGTTCTCGCTGTATCAACAGGTGGCATTGCCTTCCAAAACTCTCAAAATGGGATAAGGACTGTGGCTACAAGTCCGCTCATAGGAACAACGGGAAATAGTCTTACGGGTAGAACTATGGACGGCGGTTTGACATGGCAGTCAATTACCACACCTGCCATCAATGGAAATATGGAGTGGGAGGCATGGAATATCTATTGCCACAAGAGAACAGCGACTTACATTCTCTATCATGATTGCAGTGACCTTCAATATCCACAAGACACGGATGGAATTATTTCTACGGATTTTGGACAGACATGGCGAGTCTTTCACCTTAATAATTCGGGCTGCTCTTCGCCCAATGAGACCACTGGTGGCATAGCCGGGGCTGGCGACGCGATCTATATGCAAACTCTGGAATGTGGCCTATACCGTTCCACAGACGATGGCAATACTTGGATCTCTGTTGGCGGACCTTCCTTTGGAACCGATACAAAGCTGTTTGCCCCATCTGTTTGTAACGGCTCAGTGGTAATTGCTTCCGGCGGGCTAAATATTTCCGGTTATCAAAATGGTGTTTGGATGACGACCGATGGCGGCGATGGAACGATTCCATTGCCCAATGACACGCTCACCATCCAGCCCGGTGTTTTTGATACTGTAAGTTCATGCGATTCATCAATAACACCCATTGTGTTTGGCAATTGTGGCTGCAGTCCGGCAGACTACCATTTCGATTCTGCTCTGGTTGCTGGTGACGCCCGTTTTTCGATTGTAAATAAATCGCTTTTCCCCACCGCATGGAATGGCTTTGCTTCGCGCGATACACTTTTTATCAAATTCAGCCCGCAACATAAATCCGGACTTGCAACTGCTTTGGTTCATCTTCATGGCCGGATTATTCGAGATAGCACTATCACTCCGTTCGATTCCGTCATTCTCGTTCAGGCTTACGCACTCGGCGTTGGTCCAAACCTACAAACTATGCTCGGGCACAATACAACGAAGTTCGACCTTGGTTCTGTCAATATTTGTAATGGGATCGACACGGTTCTTATCATTCGCAACAATGGATGCGGCCCCGCTACTATCACGGCTGAGGATCTTACTGGAAGCGGTTTCGATGTTACGCAGCTTACGCTTCCAATCATTCTGCAGAGCGACAGTACAATTACCATTCACATTCACACACATCCAACAGACACGGTTCAGGAGCAAGGAAGCATTACGCTACAAGTTTCATCGGACAGCCTTTCGCAGTCCCTCAAGATCCAACTACAAGCCGAAGGAAGTTGGGGCGGTGGGAATCTTAATGCAAACCCAAGCCCAGTTCAATTTTCAACCACCTCGCTTTGTGGTTCGGATTCTGTTAACCTGACACTTGTCAATCCAGGTTGCGACAGTGTTGTTTTTGCCTCCGACTCGTTCCATGTTTCATTAGGATATCCAGGTGATTCCGATTTCTCACTTCTTGGATTGCTTCCCGATACTATCGGGGCAAATGACACAGAGCACGTTGTTCTCGTTTTTCATCCCAGTGGTCTCGCCCAACGATCGGCTTGGGTTGTCTTGCACACCCATGATTTACACGGCAAACAAGCGGAACATGATGTGGAAGTTCAACTTAACGGAACTGGCACATCAAATATCCTTGCCACGATTCCTGACTCAATCAGTGGAGAGTCCATTTCTCTTTGTCAGAATGACACTCTTACTGCAACGATCTCGGACAAGGGTTGTGATTCTTTGCTGGCTTCTGGCACCGTGAGCGGTGTGGGCTTTTCTCTTCTTTCTGATGATAGTTCGATTGCCCCAGGCAAAACAGGAGTTTATCGTATCGTATTTATTCCATCGAAGCAAAAAGGAACATTCCCAGGTTTGCTCAAAATCAAGCTCAAGTCAACCACGACAGGTATAAGTCTGGATACAACTATACCTTTACAACAAAATGTTGTCGGCGGTACAAAAGTTCTCTCTGCCGATGCGTCGGTTCGGGATTTTGGGGCGCTGTATGCCTGCCAGTCGCGGGATACTATTGTTATGCTTCGTAATATGGGGTGCGATACGCTGCGGATCGATAGTTCTCAACTTTCCAATGGGACGTATCGGACAGATGGGACGTATCCGCTAAGGATTCCGCCGGATTCTTCGGCAGCGGTGCAGGTTTTTCTTACTGCGGACAGTTTGGGGATGAATGGAACGCTCACGTTCTTTGCGGATTCGGGGACGGTCGGAACTCCGGTAACCATTCCGCTCACGGCGAGCATCATCCCGCCTGCACGGTTGGTGCTCGATCTCACGCCTTCGGATACGGCAGCCGATGGTGCGACCGTCACCTGTTATGTGCTGCTTGTTGGATCGGTTCCGTCTGGCGCGATCTCCTCGATGAATTTTTCGATCACGCATAATGACGATGTGCTAGAATATGAGAATGCAAGCGGCGTTACATTGTCGAAGACCGCGGGAACCTCGAAGCAACAGGTGCTGCAGTTCTCGGCGGACCACCCCCCGCCCCCTCCTTCTATAGGAGGGGGTGTCGATACGATGGGAACGATCACGTTCCGGGCGTATCTCAGCGATTCCGGCTCGACGCCGCTTACGCTTTCGAACGTGCAGTTCACGAACGCGCTTTCGCTTGCGGATAACTGCGTGGCCAGCATCATGGATTCGAGCGCGTCGTTCACGTATCTCTACAAATGCGGTGAACCGCTGATCCAGGATGCGCTGCGCGGCATGCTTCCGTTCACGATCACGTCCATCGTTCCGAATCCGGCGGGGGATGAGGTAGAAGTCCGCGTGGCGGGTGGCGACCCCGCCACCCTGCTTCACTTCGAAATGTACGATGCGTTGGGACGGAGTGCGCTCACACCGGCCTCACCCCAACCCCTCTCCCTGCTGGGAGAGGGGCTTTCTGTCGATGTGTCGCACGTGCCATCGGGAATTTATGTGGTGCGGGTGTCGTCAGGAGGGTATGTGCAGTCTCGGAGCGTGGCGGTGCAACACTAATTGTCTGAACCATGATTTATGAGATGTGTGGGATTTTTGAGATAAAGAATTGCCTCGATCCCATCTCATACATCTAAAAAATCTCATAAATCCTGGTTCAGACATTTTTTGTCGTATATTAGGTGTTGCTGTGATGGGCACCTGTTTTAGTTAAGAGGTACGAGTTTTGAATTAAGAGTACGGGTGCCGGTGTTCATTGAAAATCGGGGGTAACGATAGTTTTCTATATGAACGAGTTCTCTGAGAAAACATTTGTTGCAACAAATGGGCGAAATTGGCTTGAAATCGAGGATTCATCGGGAACTCACATGAAAGAAAAATGGCACCTGTTTCTGAGAGAAAGCGGTTCTCGCTTCTTCTGACTCAGAAAATCGTTGGCTTCATTGTAACATTTTGCCTGTTAGCTGTGTCGGTACTCATTGCGATGATCGGGTTAATTTGAATGGAAATGGCAAACCCTAACACTAACCGAATGAAATTACGAACAGGCGTCCTGGTAGCATGTTTATTGGCTTATGCCACGGTGTCGTCCGCACAGAATAAGACGTGGACGCAGATCGGCAAGTCAATTCCGCAAACGATGTATTGCGCGTATTTTTTCGATACGGCGCATGGTGTCGCAGCTGGCGTCGGCTCGATCTGGCGGTATAACAACACCGTGTGGTCGCAGCCGACTACGTTTCCGAATGGTACGGTCTCTTATTTCAAGTCGATTAGCGAACTTCAGCCGGGCGTACTTTATGCCACGAGCGGTGATACGGATGTGTGGGTATCGAACGATAGCGGCGCAACCTGGCAGAATACCAGCACACCTGGGGCGTTCGCGTGGTCTGCATATTTTACGAAGGATAGAATTCTCCATTCCACGCTTGCGGGGGCGTTCGCGAGGCTGGATTCGAACATTTGTATCGTTTCGAATGATAATGGTACGATACCTTCATATTCAACAGATGGCGGAGCTACCTGGCATGCGCCGAGCAACCCAAACAATTATAGCATCGGAGGAATCGGAGTGTATGCCGATACGTGCCGAAAGACGTTTTATGCTGCCAGCAAAACGAACACAGCCTATTACTCGCAAGATAGCGGCCGAACGTGGAAGCCGTGCGGGCCGAGCCTTTCGGAAGATATATTGAACGGAGCAGACGGCTCGGTCTATCGTCAGGACTCGTTGGGGGTGTGGTGTTCAGTCGATGCCGGGACGAGCTTTCAGTTGCTCGGCGGACCAAAGGCGACGACGGGAGACCATCGTGCGATTTGCGGATTTGGAACTCGCGGCAAATGGATCGTTGCGATGACAGGCGGTCAGGTGTGGCTATACTCGCATGTCGATAGCCTCGAACCTGCCGATCCGATCACGCGAGGTGATACTGTCGAGAACTGCCCGGTCACTCACATC
>Ga0206917_1218_pt2 | contig 11020 bp, 9 predicted proteins | sample Alteio_BWOrgHeat_68_FD_152931 | JGI IMG/M metagenome (GOLD analysis project Ga0206917, IMG submission 152931) | Enriched cells from forest soil in Barre Woods Harvard Forest LTER site, Petersham, Massachusetts, United States -... | ecosystem: Environmental > Terrestrial > Soil > Temperate forest > O...
GGAGCCGCAAGTGCGCAGGTTGCGCGGCAGCAAGGTGGGGATGATTTTTCAGGAGCCGCTCTCGGCGCTGAACCCGCTGCATACGATCGGCAGGCAAATCGGCGAGGCGATTGCCATTCACCAGGGGCGTGCTTCCGGCGCCCGTATTACTGAGTTGATGGAGCAGGTGGGCCTCAGCCATCTGTCCGGGCGCCTGGACGCCTATCCGCATCAGCTTTCGGGCGGGGAGCGGCAGCGGGTGATGATAGCCATGAGCATCGCCAACGACCCGGCGCTGCTGATCGCCGATGAGCCGACCACGGCGGTGGATGTGACGATTCAAAAACGCCTGCTGGAGTTGCTCAAAAAACTCCAGCGTGAGCGCGGCATGGCGATGTTGTTTATCACCCATGATTTGACCTTGGTACGCCGCATGGCAGACCGCGTGGCGGTGATGCAGGCGGGGAAAATCGTTGAGCAAGGCCCATGTGAGGCACTGTTTTCGGCGCCCAAAGAGGCCTATACCAAGCATCTGCTCTCCAGTGCTCCCAGCGGCGCCGCAGCGCCGTTGCCGGCCAGCGCGCAGCCGCTGATTGCCTGCACGGATGTGCGGGTGGTGTTTCCCATCAAGGGCGGCCTGCTGCGCCGCGTGGTGGGCGAGGTGAAGGCGGTGGATGGGGTGAGCGTTTCCATCCGCGAAGGCGAGACGCTGGGGCTAGTGGGTGAGTCTGGCTCCGGCAAAACCACGCTGGGCTTTGCACTCTTGCGGCTAAACAATAGCGAGGGCAAAATCGTGTTTTTAGACCAGGATGCGCAGGCGCTGAGCGGGAAGGCGCTTATTCCGCTGCGCAAGCACATGCAGCCGGTGTTTCAAGACCCGTTTTCCAGCCTCAACCCGCGCATGAATGTGCGGCAGATTATAGAGGAGGGGCTATTGGTGCATGAGAAGGGTTTATCCGCTGCCGCGCGCGGCGCGCGTGTGGATGAGGCGCTGCACGCGGTGGGGCTGACTCCGGAAATGGCGGATCGTTATCCGCATGCGTTTAGCGGCGGGCAGCGCCAGCGTATCGGCATTGCGCGGGCGGTGGTGCTGCGGCCCAAATTGATCGTGCTCGATGAGCCGACTTCGGCGCTCGACCTTTCCGTACAGGCGCAGATCATCGCGCTGTTGCGGGAGTTGCAGACGAAAACGGGCATAGCTTATTTGTTCATCAGCCATGATTTGCGCGTGGTACGGGCCTTAGCGCATCGGATCGCGGTGATGAAGGCCGGGCGCATCGTGGAGCAGGGCGAGACGGCGCAGATACTTTCGCATCCCAAAGAAGCCTATACCGCCGCGCTGATCGAGGCGGCATTTTTGAACAAGGAGGCAGCATGACCCCGGAAGTCGTATTCAATTTTCTGGCCGGCATTATCGGCGCGGCGGTGGGCGGTATTTTCGTGCTGGCCGGCACGTGGCTGACCATCCGCGCTGAATCCAAGCGTGACCAGGCGCGCGAAGAAAAAGAGGTGCAAAACCTGCTCGATGCGCTGGGTGTGGAAATCAAAACGCTATGGGATTTTCACATGAAACGTGTAGGTCAGCAGTTGGAAAGTTTACCGGAAAACAAGGCATTTGAATTTTATTATCCGCTCACCCAGGATTATTTCACGATTTATAATTCCAATGCAGCACTGATCGGCCGTATCAAGGATTGCGAGCTCAGCGAGGCTATCGTTGTGTGTTATAACAAATGCAAAAAGGCAGTGGATGGATTCAAATATAATAATGCACTTTATGAGGCCTATACGGAAGCCATGAATAAGCATTTAGAGCCTGAAATTACAATTAGCCGCAATAAATTCCAAGGATATGCGGCGACTTTAAAAGAAGACCATTTTGAACTGAAAGGCTATGTGAAGAGGTTGCTGGAGATGCTTAAGGCGTAAGTACGAGTGAGCCGCTGGTGGCGCGGGATTCCAGCAGGCGGTGGGCCTGCGCCGCCTCGCGCAAGGATAAGCGCCGGTCGATATGGGCTTTGAGCACCCCCCTGCCCGCCAATTCCAACAACTCCTTGCCCGCCTGGCGGTAGGCGGCCGTGTCGGCGATGTAGTGCATCAGCGACGGGCGGGTGAGGAACAGTGAGCCTTTGCTGGCCAGCAGGCTGATATCGAAGGGCGGAATTTTGCCCGAGGCCTGGCCGAAGCTGACCATCATGCCCAGCGGTTTTAGGCAATCCAGCGAATCCATGAACGTGGCCTGGCCGACCGAGTCATAGACCACGTCCGCCCCTGCCCCATTCGTAATCTCACGCACACGCGCGGAGACTTTTTCGTTGGTGTAATTGATGGGGTAGTCGCAGCCGTTTTGGGCGGCGAGGCGGGCCTTGTCGTCGCTGCCCACGGCGCCGATGACGGTTGCGCCCAGATGCTTGGCCCATTGGCACAGCAACAGCCCCACCCCGCCCGCGGCGGCGTGAATCACCACTACCTGGCCGGCTTTTACCGGAAAGCAGCGGGTGAGCAAAAACTGTGCGGTCAGGCCTTTGAGCATCAATGCTGCCGCTTCTTCATCGCCGACATTTTTGGGAATCGGCACCAGATATTCGGCTTTGATAAGCCGCGCGGTGGCATACGCGCCCGGGCCATGGCCGACATAGGTTACGCGGTCGCCAGTCTTGAGGCTCTGCACCCCCTCTCCCACTGCTTCCACCACGCCAGCGGCTTCCATGCCTAAAATGGCGGGATAGGTCAGCGGGTAGAGCCCTGTGCGGTGATAGACGTCAATGAAGTTGATGCCGATGGCGGTTTGTTTCAGGCGCACTTCGCCCGCGCCGGGTGCAGGCACGTCTACTTCTTGCCATTCCAGCTTTTCAGGCCCGCCTGGGCCCGTCAGCACCACTGCCTGCGCCATCGTTTCCTCTTTAAGAAGCGCGGATTATGGGGTAAGCCGCTGGCATATGCAATCTCAAGATACGATTAGGCAAGATAGGATTAGGCAAAATACAATCATTGCCCTCGCTACTCCGCCCGGCCGCTCGGGCGTGGCGGTGCTGCGCATTTCCGGCCCGGCGGCGAAAGACGCCTTGGCCGCGCTGGGCGTGCCCCTGCCGGCGCCCCGCGTTGCGACGCTGGCGTCGCTACTTTGCCCGGAGGAGATAGATCGCGCACTAGTGCTGTGGTTCCCCGCCCCGGCGAGCTTTACCGGCGAGGATGTAGTGGAGCTGCACGTGCATGGCAGCCGGGCGGTCATTAGCGCGTTGCTTAGCTATGTAATTGGTATGGGCGGTATACGCCTGGCCCAGCCGGGCGAATTCTCGCGCCGGGCATTCCTACACGGCAAAATGGATCTTACCCAGGCCGAAGGGCTGGCGGATTTGATCGATGCGGAAACGGCGTCACAGCGCAGGCAAGCACTCAGTGCGCTTTCCGGCCATGCGGGCAAACATTTCGAGATGCTCCGTGCGCAGGTGCTTACGGCGCTGGCCCGTCTGGAAGCGTGGATTGATTTTCCGGATGAAGAAATTCCCACGCAGACATGGGTTTTGGCGATGCAAAATATCCAGGAGCTATGCCAATCCATCGAGGCATTATTAGCAGATAGCAAGCGCGGCGTGCGCATTCGCGAAGGCGTGAATATCGTTATTCTGGGCGCGCCGAACGCCGGCAAGTCCAGCCTCATGAATGCGCTGGCAAAGCGCGAGGTCGCTATTGTATCGCATATTGCAGGTACGACGCGCGATGTGATCGAGACGCATTTGGATATAGGAGGTGTAGCCGCAATATTAGTGGACACGGCAGGTATTCAAGAAAGTAAGGACCCGATTGAAAAGGAGGGCATTCGCCGCGCCAAAGCGCGTGCCGCATCCGCCGATGTGAAATTGATCTGTGTGGATAGCGCCTCCCCGGCCAAGGAGGATGTTCAGGCCATGGTGGATGATCACTCCATTTTGGTGTTCACAAAGGCGGATATAGGCATGCAAATACCGGCAGGCGGAATCGCCGTGTCGGCACATACGGGGCAAGGTATCGACGCGGTGGTATCTGCGTTGCAAAAACGATTGAGTGGTTTGGCGGGCGGTGAGCCACCCCTTATCACCCGCGCGCGTCATAGCGAGGCGCTGAGGGGCGCGCTGGGACACTTAACGTCCATCTCGCAAACGCTGCCGATGGAGCTGATTTGCGAGGAATTGCGCCGCGCGGCAGAGGAAATCGGCAAAATCACTGGAAAAATTGTGCCGGATGAGGTATTAGGCAGGATATTCAGTGAGTTTTGCATCGGGAAGTAAAAATTCCCTTGCGCGTATCATAGAGGCTTGTTCCACGTGAAACAGTGTGACGTAATTGTAATTGGTGGTGGCCATGCCGGGTGTGAAGCCGCGGCAGCTTCGGCGCGTATGGGCGCGGCGACCATTTTGCTTACGCATAAATTGGCGACGATAGGAGAGATGTCATGCAACCCGGCCATTGGCGGCATCGCCAAAGGCACGCTGGTGAAAGAAGTGGATGCGCTGGACGGACTGATGGGGCGCGTGATTGACCGCGCGGGTATTCACTACCGCATTTTGAACGCCAGTAAAGGTGCGGCGGTACATGGTCCGCGCGCGCAAGCCGACCGGAAATTATATCGCGAGGCGATGCAAGCGGAGCTTTCGGATTATCCCAATCTCACGCTGGTGGAAGATGCGGCGGAGGATTTGCTGATTAAGGACGGCCGCGTCTGTGGCGTCAAATGCATCTCTGGACGTGAGATCACATGCGCCAGCGTGGTGCTTACCACGGGAACGTTCCTGCAAGGCCTCATTCACATGGGCGAGAAAAAGATTCCGGCGGGCCGCGTCGGCGAAGCGCCGGCCCTGGGACTTTCCGAAACGCTGCGCCGCGCAGGGCTTATATTGGGCCGCCTGAAAACGGGAACACCGCCGCGTCTGGATGGTACAACGATTGACTGGGCGGGCTTGGAAGAGCAACCGGGCGACAAGCCCCCTCGCCCGTTTTCGTATATGACCGATCAGGTGAAGGTGCCGCAAATTTCGTGTTATATCACGCGCACCACGGAGGCGACACATGCCGTCATCCGCGCCAATCTCCATCGCTCACCCATGTATTCCGGGCAAATTGAAAGCACCGGGCCGCGCTATTGCCCGTCGATCGAAGACAAGGTGGTGCGGTTTGCGGAGCGCGCCTCGCACCAAATTTTTTTGGAGCCGGAGGGGCTGGAGGATAGCACGGTCTATCCAAACGGTATTTCCACTTCGCTTCCTGAGGATGTGCAATTAGCCTTGCTTCAAACCATTCCTGGCCTCGAGCGCGCGCGTATGGTGCGCCCCGGATACGCCATTGAATATGATTATGTCGACCCGCGCCAGCTGCGCCCTACCCTTGAAACTAAAGCGCTGTCAGGCCTGTTTCTGGCCGGACAGATCAATGGCACTACGGGATACGAAGAGGCAGCGGGGCAAGGCGTTTTGGCGGGTGTCAATGCAGCCGCAGCGGCGGGAGGAAGTACGCCTTTCATCCTTGCACGTACCGATGGATATATTGGTGTAATGGTGGATGATTTGATTGGCTTTGGCGTCAGCGAGCCCTATCGCATGTTCACCTCGCGTTCTGAATATCGCCTATCGCTGCGCGCCGATAATGCCGATTTGAGGCTTACGGGGCGCGGTATAGAGGCTGGCTGCGTGGGCAGTGCGCGGGCGGAAATGTATCGCAAAAAGGCCCGGGATGTGGAAGCGGCGTTGGCGCTTTTACACTCCCTCACCCTCACCCCGAATGAAGCGAAGGCGGCGGGGTTTGCGCTCAGCCAAGATGGTATCCGCCGCAGCGCATTTGAGGTTATGGCGAGCCAGCGTGTGCGCATTCAAGATGTGGCGCGTGTTTGGCCGGAGCTGCAGGACATGGCGACGCCTATCGCCGAGCAAGTTGAAATCCAGGCGCATTACAGTGGCTATTTGGAACGCCAACAAATTGACATCGACGCTTATCGCCGCGAGGAAGGGTTGGCGATTCCGGCCAGTTTGAACTATGAAGCGCTCCCTTCCCTCTCCAATGAAATCCGGACGCGTTTAAAACGCCATCAACCTTCCACGCTGGGTGAAGCCAGTAAGATCGAGGGTATGACACCCGCGGCTCTTACCGTGCTTCTGGCGCATATCCGCAAATGCGCGGCGTAATAGACCAGAACACATTAGCGGCGGCGATTGCGCCCTTGCCGATTGTTTCACGTGGAACGGAGCGGCTCCATATATATAGTGACCTCCTCATCAAAGCACAAAAGGCGATCAATCTCACTGCGTCGGGTGAAGATATTTGGGAGCGTCATATATTGGACTCGGCGCAATTGCTCCCTCTCCTGCCCTCGCTCGATATTCGCCTAGCGGATATGGGAAGCGGAGGTGGTTTTCCGGGATTGGTACTTTCTTTACTAGGTGTACGCGAAATGCACCTCATTGAACGCGACAGACGCAAGGCGGCGTTTCTTCGAGAAGCGGTGCGCGTGACGAATGCGGCCGCGGTGATTCATGCGTGTGATGTGGCGGATGTCGTGATTGATGTATGCGATGTGATCACAGCGCGTGCACTGGCACCGCTTGAGACATTACTATCACTCGCCCACCCTTTGATGAAGAAAGATGCAATTTGCCTCTTCCCGAAGGGCGAAAATTATCCTATAGAATATGAAGCGGCGAAAAAATCATGGCAGTTCCACGCGGAACATTTCGTCAGCAAAACAGGTTCGGGTGCGGTGCTTCGTATTTCCGAGGTGCGGCCCTTCTAAAAAATTATTATAGGAGGATATATGGCTCACCCCTCTTCCCGTATCATTGCAATCGTAAATCAAAAAGGTGGTGTAGGCAAAACCACGACGGCGGTGAATTTGGCCACGGCCCTCGCCGCGGTAAATAAAAAAGTATTGCTTATTGATTTTGACCCGCAGGGCAATGCGTCTACCGGTTTTGGCATTCCACAGGCTGCGCGTACGATCACCGCGTATGATTTGGTGATGAATGAAGCGAGCATTGAAGAAGCGGTGCTGAATACGGCCATCCCTCGCCTCAAAATCGTGCCGGCGACGATGGATCTATCGGGCGCGGAAATTGAGCTGGTGAGCGTGACGCGCCGCGAATTTCGCTTGCGCGACGCCATTGAGCGCTCAGAGTTACCATTTGATTATATTTTGGTGGATTGCCCGCCTTCCCTCGGTTTGTTGACTATCAACGCCATGGTGGCCGCGGCCGCCGTGCTAGTGCCGCTGCAATGCGAATTTTATGCGCTGGAAGGCCTCAGCCATTTGCTGAAAACCGTGGAATTGGTGCGCACGCGCCTCAATCCCGAGCTTTCGGTGCAAGGCGTGGTGCTGACCATGCATGACCGCCGCAATCGGCTGACTGACCATATCGAGCAGGATGTGCGGGCGTATCTGGGTGACCAGGTGTATGAGGCGGTGATCCCGCGCAATGTGCGCATGTCCGAGGCGCCGTCGCACGGTAAGCCGGCGCTGATTTATGACATTCATTGCCCGGGCTCCAGGGCGTATCTCAAGCTGGCGGCGGAGTTACTCAAGCGTGAGCGCCAGCGCATCAACGAACAAGAAGCAGCGTAAGGAGGATTTATGGTAAAAGTACAAAGCAGAGGCCTTGGAAAAGGCCTGGCGGCACTGATCGCGGAGATTCCGTCCGCGCCGGCGCGCCTGGGCGAGACCAATCTGGGCGATGCGGGTGAGGTGCGCGAGATTCACCTGGTGAAAATCAAGGCCGGAAAATTCCAGCCGCGCACGCGTTTTAGCGAGCTGGCGTTGCAAGAATTGTCGGATTCCATCATGCGCAACGGCGTGTTGCAGCCCATCGTGGTGCGGCAGATTCAAGCGTCGGTGATGGAGAGCTATGAGATCATCGCCGGTGAACGGCGCTGGCGGGCGGCCAAGCAGGCGGGGCTGATGACCATTCCGGCCATTGTGCGCGCGTTTAATGACCAGCAGGCGATGGAAGTGGCGCTGATCGAGAATATCCAGCGGGCGGATTTGTCGCCGCTGGATGAAGCGGCGGGCTATCAGCGGCTGATGGGTGAATTTAATTATACGCAGGAAGAACTGGCCAAGATTGTCGGTAAAAGCCGCAGCCATGTGGCGAATCTGCTGCGGTTGCTCGGTCTGCCGGAGGAAACGCGCGGTCTGCTGGAAGAGGGAAAGCTTACCATGGGCCACGCCAAGGTGCTGCTCGGCGTGCAGGGTAAGGCGGCGATTCCCATTGCCCGCGAAGTGGCGGAGCGTAATTTAAGCGTGCGCCAGACTGAAGCGCTGGTGCGCAGCTTGCAGCCGGACGGTACGCGCGCCCCAACACCGACTAAAGCACCCAGCGGCCTGCGGCGCACGCCTGCCTATAGCGGGCCCAAAGACCCGGATATTACGGCGCTCGAAGAGACGCTTTCGGAGAATCTCGGCATGAAGGTAGAGATCCGCGCAGCTGGCGGCGCCGAAGGGGCAGGGGAGATCGCGATTTGCTACGATTCGCTGTCTCAACTTGACGAGATTTTGCGTAAATTGGGCGGCAATCTCTAAGCAGCGACTTTTGCTAATGCACGGCCGCGCAGCGTGATGGTGAGCAGCGTTTGCGAGCAAAGCAGGGTAGGAGCGCCGGGGGCGCCTTTGCAGGCGGCTTCGCCTTCGGCCAGCAGGCTGAGCGCGCGGGCCAGATCAGCTTGATTCCAACGTTGCAGCTGGCGTGTAACCGAGGGCACCTGACGGAAGAATACGGCTGGTTTTAGTGCGGCTACAGCCTGCTCGGCGCTCTCGCCGCCCGCCATACGGGCGCGGGCCCAATAGAGGCGGTGGAAATGCCTGGCTGCTGAGCGCAGCACGGCTACCGGTGTGGCCGCTTCGCTCCAGGCTTGTTGCAATAGCGCATCGAGGCGCGGGGCGTCACCTTCCGCGGCGGCGAGGGCAATGGCTTCGAAATTGATATCCTTATTATTGCCCACCAGCGCTTGCGCATCCTCCAGCGTGATGCGCCCGCTGGGGCCGGCATAGAGCGCTAGCTTATCCGCTTCGGCGCGCGTCACCTGCCGGTCATTGCCCAGCTGCCCGGCCAGGTAAGCCAGCGCTTCGGCGTCGGCCTGCACCTGGGCTTCGGATAGGATTGCGCGCAGCACATTGGTTACATCGCCCGCTTCGTCTTTATAACAGGGAAGCGCAGCCAGATTGGCTTCGGTTTCAAACAATTGGCGTAGAGCGGAGCGTGGGGTGAGGTCGCGGCCGAGAATAATGAGATAATTGGGTGAGGGGGCCGCTTCCAGCGCCTGAGCGACGATTTTGCCGATATCGGCCTGTGCGCGTAGCACGACCACTTGCCTCCCGCCCATCAGGCTCATGGCACCCAGCGCATCGGCGAGCAGGGCGGGGTCGCCTTTCAGCGCGTCTTCTTCCAGCTCCACGCGCTGAAGCGGGTCGGGCTTTGGGCCGAGCAGGGCTGTCTGGAGGATCTGCGCCCGCTCGCGCACCAGGCCCTCATCCGGCCCGTAAATCAGCGTGGCAATGGCCTGCTTATCCGGTTGGCGGAGGAAATCCGGTATCGTGCGCGCGGTCAGCTTCACGGTTGCGCGCTCGGCAGCATTAAGGTGGGCAGCGGCGCCACGCCCGACGGCGTGGAGAGCGGCGGCGCGGGCGGGGCTGACGGCCCGCCGCCGGGCTTGGTGGGCAGCGGCGGCAACGCTTCGGGGTGCGGGTGCTGCTTAAAGAAAGCAATCAGGCGGAAATTGACGTCTTCCGCCAGCTCGGTTGAGGCGCGTTTAACTGCATCCTGGCTCGATATATAGGTCGAGAAAAAGGCGGTGGCGATGTTGTCATAGCTGCCGATGCGCTGTGCCTGGTCGCGGTATACGTCTTTGCCGTCTGACAGGCGGGTGAGGGTCATGGTAACGCGTACCAGCATGTTATAGCGCGAAATCGTGCCGTCGGGCGAGACGGCGGCGGTGGTGTCGGTTTCGGAGAGCACGGCCTTAAATGTGTATTCCGCCGGTTTCGTGCCGCTGCTAGCCAGCAAATCCTCCAGATGATTGGAGAAAAGCTGGGCCAGGCGATGCTGAGTTAAGTCCGCTTCCGAGGTTTCTACGGTTATGCCGGGCAAATTACCGGCTGATTTGGAGTCATGCGTGCCATATACCGGTTCGAACCCGCAAGCGGTGAGCAGTAGCAAGGCGAATGGTAGGAAGCGTTTCATGCGGCTACGATATTCACAATTCGCCCCGGAACAAAGATTTTTTTGCGCACCTGTTTGCCTTCCAGCACCGAAGCGACGGCGGGCAGGGCCAGGGCTTGGCTTATGGCTTCCTGCTCGCTATGGCCGGGTGGCAGGCTGAGCGTGCCGCGCAGCTTGCCGTTGACCTGCACGGCGAGCGTGATGACTTCAGCGTTGAGCAACGCCGGGTCGGCCTTGGGCCAGGGTGCATCGGCGATTAGTGCCGTGTGGCCCGTGCGTTCCCAGAGTTCCTCGGCCAAATGTGGCATGAAGGGATTGAGCAAAATCAGCACGGCTTCAATGGCTTCCTGCCATTCGGGCCCGTTTTTAGAAAGGCTTTCCATTTTGTTGGTCAGCTCGCGGATACGGGCAATGGCTTTGTTGTAATGGAACCGCTCGATATCCTCGCTTACGGCGTGAATGGTCTGGTGCGCGGTGCGGCGCAGGCCGGCAGCCTCCTCGGTGGATAAGGCCTGCGTGGGCGGGGTGAGGGCGAGTTTCCATAGGCGGTTGATGTAGCGTGAGGCGCCTTCGATGCCGGCCTCGGTCCATTCCAGGTCGCGTTCGGGCGGGGAATCGGAGAGCATGAACAGGCGGGCGGCATCGGCGCCGTAGCGTTCCAGAATAGGGCGCGGGTCGACCGTATTCTTCTTGGATTTGCTCATTTTCTCGACGCGGCCGGTGGTGACTTCGCCGGGCGGCAAGGCGGCGGCTTCCTCGGGCGTCAGCCATTTTCCGGCTTTGTCTTTATACGTCTCATGGCATATCATACCCTGCGTCTCTAAGCGTAGGAACGGCTCTTTAATCGGCTGCAAGCCGCAGGCTTC
>Ga0206917_1252_pt1 | contig 11004 bp, 12 predicted proteins | sample Alteio_BWOrgHeat_68_FD_152931 | JGI IMG/M metagenome (GOLD analysis project Ga0206917, IMG submission 152931) | Enriched cells from forest soil in Barre Woods Harvard Forest LTER site, Petersham, Massachusetts, United States -... | ecosystem: Environmental > Terrestrial > Soil > Temperate forest >...
CAAACGGGTTGGAGACATCACCCGTGAGCAGATTGCCGAATACGTCTACGGCAAAGCCGTGGGACCTGTGACCAAGAAAGGAATCCTCACCCACCTCAGCGTCCTCTTCAATTACGCCATCAGAGAGGACCACCTGGGGATTAACCCCGTCGAAAAGATCACCCGTCCGACGATTAAGTTTCACAAGCCCCATGTCCTGCGTCCGGCAGACTTTGGAGCGCTCCTCAACAGGTGTTTGGAATTTGGATGGAAGGACAGGTTGGCAGTTTTTGTTCTGGTGGGCTTCTGCGGAATCAGAACTGAGGAAGCCAGTCGCATGAAATGGACCAACATCAACCTTCAAAATAAGATCGTAGAGGTTCCAGCTGACGTGGCCAAAAAGGCTCAGTTCCGAAACAACCCCATCCCTCAAAACGCTGTGGAATGGTTGAAGGTTGTCGAGGACAGACGACGGACGGGGTCCATCATCGGCTCCAATTGGAAAGTGCTGCTTCGGTCGGCAATCAAATCCTCACGAATCGAATACCGGCAAAATTCAATCCGGCATTCGTTTTGCAGTTACGCGATTGGAGCTGGTTGGCCGTTGGCAGACGTGATCGCTTACATGGGGCACGGTGGGAGTCCGTCGATGATTAATTCCCATTATAGGAATGTGGTGTCGAAGGAGGATGGGAAGCGGTGGTTTGGGATTTGCCCACCTGCTGTCAGAGTCGAAGCGGTTGCGTGAACGGTCTATTTAGCCCCGATTTCTATTGGTCCGGGCAGCACAATATCCCCGGTACTAACCGCCGAATAGGTCGCCACGCTGTCTATCGTAATAGACGGAGAACCAGCCGGTCGCTTCCATGTGACCTCAAATTCTTTTTCAGCGAGGGTTCCGCGAATTAAGAAATGAAAACGTCCGGATCGGCCGGAATCCCCAACGCGATACTCTGTCAACGGTCGCTTAATTTCCACGGCAATCACTTTGCCGCAGGTCTCGATAAAAAAAAGAGTTTCCTTCAATCCACGAGATAATGGCCACAGCTTCGGGACCTTTATTCACATACTTTCTATAAAGCGTCTCGGTTGAAATTAATCCCACGACGAACGCTCCCGCAACGATCCAACAGATAATTTTTATGCCTTTTGACACGGATCCATTCATCGATCTCAGCGGTAAGTTTGATCCGACTGACGCAAGTTGTCCACACCTCTGAAAAAGGCTGAGTCGCTCATAGTTATTGGAATGAGCACCACTGACCAAACCAGTCCCATCCTCCTGACCTCCTTGCTTGAGGGTCTGTTGGACCAATACCAAGCCGACGCGGAGAAGCAGAAGATCGACTCCCTAAGGAAGCAGATTGAAGACGAACGGTTGAATCTCGCTAAAATCCGACACGCTCAACAACGGAGGAAGGAGCTGGAGCGAATTCGAAAGCAAAACGAGAAGGAGTCGAAGCAGAGTCAGACAGAGCAGAAGCTTGGAACCGTTCCTCTTCTAAATCAGAAAGGCCAGTTGATCGGATGGATTCAGACGCTTGGAATGAACCGAGTGAATATCCTGAATCCTAATGGAAAGGTTGTTGCCCGTGAGATTGACGGCCGAACCTTTGACGGAAGAAGTAAATTTCAAGGATTTGGAAGGCAAGGGATAAGGCTTCTGGAAATGAGAACGACGCAGACTCGACAAATTTAGAGAAAGGCAGTTAACAAGCGATATGAGGCGGTTGCCCTTAGCGTGTGTCCTCGCAGTTCTCTCTCTTTCGCTAGTGTCCTGCGCGAAATCCCCCAATGGCGTCTTCGTGCTTGTCTACTCTGATTCAGTATATTTGCGAACAGATCGGTATGATTTCAGAAACGACGGAACTGTCCTTGAGCATTTTCAATCCAAATACGTTAAGCCGACTGGCGACTTTGATGCTCTGAACGAATGGGACAAGAAGTACACTTGGAGGTGTTCTCATGGTGAGGTCTATCTGCGATTGGCTTCGGAATCCCAACAACCCGAGGAAATTTTGGGGTTCAGATTTGAAGGCAACGATCTTATCAATCTAGAACCCAATTCGACTCTGAAAGATCAACGTTACGTCCATCAGGAGTAGGCGTCTGAATCAGACGAAGAGGACTGACAAACGGTGGGGACAGTCTTCCGTAACAGAACGTGATCCCCTCTATTCAGAATAAGTCTCGTGACCAGTTGGCGGCTGAGTTCGACGCAGTGTTCGGCGGACTTATTTCAACACCTGCCAAAAAGCCGACCACGTATAGGAGGATAGGAACTGGTGGAGGAGGGGTATGGATTATTATACCTGGAGAGGTTAAAATAACGCAGGTGTTGGCTAATCTCCGTCGCCCATTGGGTGAGAGGTATCTACTAATTCTGAGTAACCTCTACGTCAGAGGTCTCTATCGGAAGAAGACGACTAAGAAGCTCGGAAATTATCTGCCGATGCACCGTGACATTCTGAGGACGCTTGGAGGAGAGAACTATTTTAAGTTGATAGAGTATGGTCAGTCTGTACGGCATCTGATTAAGAGTCCCCAAAATTACATCGAGGGGGTTCAGGCTAACAAATACATGCTCAACAGAAAGGGGTTCTCATTGAAGACCCAACAGCGGTACGAACTGACCACTAAAGCCGCGATTCGAATTCGCTCATCCGACGCCGATGATCGGAAAGCGGAGTTCGTCAGCAAGGGTTCCGTCTATCAGAAGATCGCCGACAGTGTGGACGGTCTGGAATTCGATTACGACAAAGCCTTAAAATACGTCTCCTCACTCCCAAATGGAGATCAAAAAATACATCGGAAAAATATCATTGAGCAATTGATGTTCGACGGTGCGATTTGGTCCCACGACGGACAAGGAAGGAACTACACCGTCATGGTGAACGTCCCTCGGGATATTCGACGGTATTTTACCCACTCCGCCGGCCCGTTGTATTTGGTGGATGTCAGTTCGTGCCACGCTCTGTTGCACCTGCATCTTTACCCTAGTCAGGGTTCAGAGGAGAAAAAATATCGGAACATCGTCGAGAACGGAAGATTTTGGACCTTCATGAACGATGCCGCTGGAAAGCCATTCAATCTGTCGGTGCCGGACGAAAAGGAGCAATTGAAGACGACGGTAATGGCAGACATATTTTACTCTCATGCCGAACCAAAAGGAGGGGTCAAAAAACTGTTCGCGGTCACGTTCAAAAGAGAGTTTCCGATTCTGTGGGAGCAGGTAGACGACCGAAAACGGGGACAGAGGAAGGACAAGCCCTCCGCTCCAATCTCGAAAGCGATGATGACCACTGAATCAGAGGTCGTCCACGAAGCCATGAACCTGCTTCAGAACAAGCCCTACCCTCTTATCACTATTCACGATTCCATCGTCACCACGAAGAACGGTGTTGCCGATGTTCGACAGGCTCTTCAACAGGCGTTTGCCCAACTCAATTTGAATCCGACACTCAGGGAAGAACTGCTGACCGCCTGATAGAGCCCTAAGCCAGTTTATCCCAACTACACTTCAGAGAATCTTTCAGTCTGATCGCTGTGGTCAGCAGGATGTTGGTTTGTCCGGCTTCAATCTTTTGAAGCGTTCGGATATTTAGGTCTGCCAACTCAGATAGCTTTTCCTGAGTCATCCCAGCAGCCATGCGCTCACGTCGAAGGTTAGCTCCGTAACGTTTGAGCTGACGGGAAATGTCGGCAACAGAGGACACGCCCTATCATGCCGTAATCTAGTGTTTGACGGAACGGCACGATATGCCGTAAACAGATGCCTTCCGTCTGCTATTGGCAAAACAAGGAATGACATGAGCGAATACGAGGAATTGCAGAAAAAACAGCTTTTTGCTCAACGAGCCGCGGCTGTTGCCGCTGCTGCTACCGCAGCGGCGGCAGCGTCTACAGCATCAAGCACGGCTGCTACGGCTGAATCAATCGAAAGAATGCGCCGCGAAGCATTACTCTCGGCATTAGCCTCACAGCAACATCAGAGCAATATGGAGGAAGCTCAAGAAGCCCAACTTGCCGTAATTAAGGAACAGGCACAGGCTGAAGCAGAAGACAGAAAGTATCAGCGGCAGGTGTTATTTCTTAAGGAGAGCGATGACCCGACGAAGTTCGAAACCTATCTTGAGATGCTGAAAGGGCGACTTAACACGATCTATGTCGATCCTCCGCTTCCGAAAGAGTGTCAGGAGGATGGCGTAGAGACACTGAACGTAAAAGCCGCGGAGGCGCTAAAGCCCCAAGACGAAGAGCAACCGGAGTCATCTCAGTTGGCTGCTGTTAAGGGGGAAATAAATGGTCTTTCTAAGAAACTTAGTGAAATGGAGAAAGACGAAGGCGACAGCAAAGTGGGATGTGGACTTCTAATAGTGATGGGAATTTTTGCGGTTTATGTGATTAATAATGCGGAGCATTGGATAATCAAAACGCTTATCTTCTTTTTCGTGATTGCTGTCGTGACACACCAAATATTCGAGAAGAAAAAGCCTAAGATTGAGAGAGAAAAAGGTCTTATTAAGACAAAATTAGAAGATCTAAATGTCGAATTGAAGCGACTGTCGGACGAAGCAGAGAGCAACAAAGCTAAGGTAAAGGCTGAGGCAGATAAAAAATATTTGGCTACTCTTGGTGAAGCACTTGGACGGTGGCGGGAAATTGCGTTCAGAGCTTTGATGAATGATTATTTCACCCAAGATTTGTGGATCGACTCGGTCCCTTTTACTCAACATTTGAGAGCGACTTTGACTGAAGCCCAAAGGCTATTTCCAACTTCTTGTCGCGTGGATGTTAACAAACTCAGCGAGGGCCAGATAGAGACCGCTTACAATATGTTTACCGAAGAGGTAGCTGGACGCATGTGCAAGCGAAGTATCCTTATTAGTGCGGGCGACGAGTTGGCGGCGAGGATGGCGACGATTCTCCGTAGGAAGAAGTCCTTCAAGAGGGACGAGTAGTTCGGACCCTCACCGGTCTATTACAACGTCTGAAAGAGCCAACCTGAGGTCAGGAACACCGTTCCACTGATCGTGGCACAGTATTCTGAGACCAATTATAGGCTCTGGACCTCCGTTTAGATTTTTAAAATACCCGTTGACGAGAGGTAATCGAGGTGTTCCTGGGCGGCCATGAACAAATTCGTCACGTATTGCAGAGTCTCAACCAAGATGCAGGGTCGTAACGGTCTAGGAATGGAATCTCAGACCGACACGGTTCGCCGGTTCGTTGAAAAGGCCGGTGGGACCATCGTATCAGAGTATTGTGAGGTCGAGAGCGGTGGTAAAACGGACAGGGAACGTCAGGAACTGTCCAAGGCGTTGTCCGAGTGTCGGCGGCTTGACGCTACACTGGTGGTAGCGAAGCTCGACCGTCTGAGTCGAAATGCGGAGTTCCTGTTGAGCCTCCAAAACGGCAACGTCGATTTCGTCTGTTGTGACTGTCCGAACGTGGATAGGTTCACGGTTGGAATCCTCGCCTTGGTTGCCCAACGGGAGAGGGAACTAATTTCAGAACGAACCAAGTCCGCCCTTCAAATGGCAAAACGACGTGGGGTTCATCTTGGAACCCGAAACCCAACAAAGCAGGTTAAACTGATGGTGGCTGGTGCTCGTCAGGCAAAGACAGACTTCAAATCGAAGATGGCTCCTCTGCTTGAGGAAATCCGCCAGGCCGGCGTGAGCACTCTCCAAGGGATAGCAGACTGTCTCAATCGGAGGGGAATCCCGACGCGGACTGGCAAATCTTGCTGGTATCCTACAACAGTAAGTAACCTGACGCGGTGACTTTCAAACACTCCCCTGTTCGGTCGGCCATGGGTCTACTTTAGGGCACTTTCTGAAAGCGACCTCATGACCTGATAAGTTCGGCTCCTTAGCTGAAGGATTAGCCCCTTGCTTTTATACAACGCTACTAACCCGGCAATCTGGTCAGGCTCCATCTCAAGCTCGTGGTAAATGTAAATCTGACCGGTGAAGGCTACATCGCTAAACCTTCTTGAGGAAACATCTGCTGGGTCTCGAACTGAAACGGCGCTTAGCATCTGGCTCTTACTTATGTCATTCAGGATTTGCCGATAGGAATCAGATAGCGATTTACTGATCTCGTAGGTCCCTGTTGAAAGCGGAATGTAAAAACTCATCCATTCCGCATTAGTGTTCAAGTCGATGAGAAGTAATGCCTCAATTTTCTCCGGTCCGCCCGGATAATTAGTCTCTGGATAACCTGGGAGTCTCGCGGATAAATCTCCGAAGTCGTGCAGAAATAAATCGTGAAGTGACTTTGCAGACTTCATCGGTGCTCCCATCGCTTCTCCAGCAGACTCCGGGCCTTGAATGAAAGAATTAAGATATTGGCTCAGAGATTCGAGAGGCTGATTTATTTTTTCATTAAGCTCCGCATTTAGACTGATTTCGCGGTCCTTAATCCACTTCACGTGTTCCTCTGTTGGCAGTCCTTTGGGCGCCACCGTGCTGATACTTCTTTGGTTGGAGGCATCCTTTATGAGTGTATCCAGTCGAGCCGATGCGGGAAAATTAGTTCTGATCTCCGCCAAGACCTTATTGAAATCAGCGTCGATATCTTCCTTGTCCTTCGCGGACGCGTATTGTCGAGCGATCGCCGTGTCCAACTTATTGCTGAGATCCTGATTATTTTTTAGATCCGGACGAGCTTGTTGGCCGATAAGCGAGGCTACCTGTAGGTCATCGAATGCAAGACGACCGTAGAGTCTTATTGTCCTCGTTTTCTCTCGTTCATATTGCTGATAAATTTCCTTCCGAACTTCCAACAAACTCGTGCTATTATCAACGGAAGCCGAATTTGGAGTCGCGGCGAACACCTTACTTATCCCCCACCAATAAAAACACAAAAGACATCCACCCACAGCGAACACAATTAGGTAAGTTATCATTCGATGCTTAATTCCCCATCTCTGATAGCCTGAATGCGCCAGCTTTTTTACACTCTTAGAATTAATCAGATCGTACGTCAGCCAAATAAGGATTAAAAACCACGCATATGGCAGAAGAGGAACAAGACTGTGGACACACGTTCTTACGGTTACGTCCAAAACAATTCCGAGTAGAACGTCTCGCCCAGCCTTGAGCATCCTTCGGACTTTAGCCCGCTCCCGACCTCGGGGTCAACTAGGTACAAGCCTGTCTGATATCCAATAACGGTAAGAAACGTCGTCTGAAAACTACCGACCTTTTCTCGGTCATTTACACATCAGCCCTCTAAGTTGTTCTAATCCTTTTCCAGCAATCTCACGCTGCTCGTCTATCAGCATTTCCAGACGGTCCAAAACTGCTGTCCAAACAGCCCCCGGATTGTCCTCGACCATTTCGTCATCTACCAGTTCCTGAACGTAATCGAGGGCAGAACCATACCACCCATCTAACTGGTCGGTCGCCAAGAGAACCTCTAGTGGCATGTCCTTTAGTGCTTCTAAATTTTGGGGCATTTTGGTTTTCATGGATAAAAGTTAGCGAAGGTCTACGCGTCAGAATCGGTCGCATCTTCTGAACGTAAGGCATTTTTCGTTCAAGTGCGGTACCAGACACGCCCCCAAGATGGCGAGATTTGCACCGTGGAATTTGGTATATATCGGAGCGGTTTGTCGGCGTATTCGTTGCAGACCGCCTGATAGATGGATACGAGGAATGGAAAATCGCCGACACGTTTCAAGCGTCGCGATACGAGTGCTGAACAAAGACCGGTTAACTTCTTTGCGGTTACTCTTTCTTGAAGATTTTATTTATGGTGCTCTCAGCAAGTTCGCCTTCTTGGAGTAGAAGCCGTTCGAACTTCGTTCGATCATACAGAAGCGGATTCTCTACCGCAAAGGCGAGAATTCGAAGAAGCTGGTCGGCTCTGATTTCAATCACAGGAATCTGCGTCTCCTGCTTCACCCTTCTGATTGAAGACAAATCGCGTCCCGTAAATCTGCTCGATACGATGACGAAGTAGAGTTTTTCGTATCCCTGCTTCGTCAAGACCGGTTCATGTTGTTGGATGTATTCGATGAACTTTCGGTCCTCGGTTCCCATCAGATAAGATTCGTTCCGCGCCTTGGCATCTACAATGAGCCCGAAACGTTCCTGTGTCGCTTTGGCAACTGCATCCGGATTGCGACCAGTGCCCTGTCCTAATGACTTAACTTCAAAGCCCAACATCTGAAACGCCAAGCTGACTCTCCTTTCGAACTCACTGGCCTTATCTTCAGTCAGAGATAAATGAACCAGATCAGCCACAGCCGGTGGAAGAAACTGGCTCTGAAAAAGAGGGATCGAGTCTGATTTCGATTGTTTGGCCTTTGCCTCAGAGCTTGGTGAGGGAATTATTGCAACAACGTCCTGCCATTCAGCGTCTGCGCCGAATTCGCGTAAAAATTCGGCAGGCATCTGCCCCCAATTGATACCGTGACTAGCTTTGATACCAGCAACCCGAGGTTCAAAACGACGGTGCGTCCAATCAGTCACAAACGGAAGGGTTCCGAGCTCTCTGGCGAGCTTGCCCCACGTTTCAAGAATTTGACGCAGGTCAGACTTGGGTCTGCCGAATGCTGTGGGCTGATCTCCACATTCGGTTACCAATCTACTGTAGGCGTTTCTTCCGTAGATCAGTCCGAGTCGATTTCTTGTGAATCCTGATTCGCGAAGGAAATCGGCTGATGATGGTTTCCTGCCCAGTTTATCACGGATGGCTTTGTATTGCCGATGGGCATTCAGTTTCTCTTCTTCGGCATCCGCTGTCATTTTCTCTCTTAAATGATCCAAACCTGTCTCTGCTAAGCAACATGATTTGGGGTTCAATGGAGCCGATGGACAATTGGGAAATAAAAAACCCCACCGTGCGCACAGTGGGGTCCTTGTTCGTTGGACTTCGAACTGAATTACGCCGCGATCGGCAACGTAACCGGAACCGTGGTTGTCGGTTCCGTCTGAACCACTACTGGCGCCTTCGCCTTCCGTTTAACGGTCAAGCCAGCGGCCGACTTGATGGAGTAGACGCTGTCCGATGTAACACCGAACTCCGTCACGATCTCATCCGTCGACTTGCCAGCCTGAACCGCTGCGACGATCGCTGCCCGTTTGGCATCGTCGATACGGGTCCTAGTCTTCTTGGCCGGTTCGGTCCTAGCGATACCGGTCACGTTCAGGAACTCCTCGCGGCTGGAGTAGCCCCTTTCCTTGAACCCTTGGTCGAACCACTGGGTGTCATTTTGGATCTTAACCGCTTTGACTTCGTTTTCGGCGAAGATCGCGGCGATTACGTTGAACGCTTCCTTCGTCATTACAGCGGCTGCTGAAGCCGCGTTGCTATCATCTATCTTCTGTAACTTTTTCATTATTATCTACCTATGTTTTGGTTTACTTCGTCAGGGGGAATCCCTTCCGATGAAAAGAGCCTTTCAGAATTATATAAAAAGTCAATGAAAATCATGAGTTAACTCATTGGTAGTCAAAAACTTGTTTATAAAATTCAAAACGACTTTAATAAGAATATATTTTTGTTGAATACCAATGAGTTACGTAATTTCCAAAAATATAAAATTCCGCGAACTCTGAAGAGCCATTTAAACGCTCAGGAACCCTCTGGACCAGACGACCCTATACCTTGGTCTGGCCTAAGGTGAGTTTTTCGGTCCTGACCAGGCTTCCTGTCGGCCCTGATGGGGTGAGGAGTGACCATATCCCCCGCAAATGGTTCACCATCGAACTTTGATTGGGATGAAAGGACCAACCGAGGTCGATTTGGCATACGTCCAAATCAGCTCAACAAAATCCATTCCAAATTTCCCAGTAACCCGATTGGAGTGTAACCAGAACCGTCTAACCCTACGCCGTGACTCGAAATCAGGTGAGCCCGCAAGGGTTCCGGGGGTTCGAATCCCTCCCTCTCCGGTCTTCGCCTCCGCGTCAGCGGGGTGAAGACCGTCGCGCCATAATCCCGCGTTCAGCGGGATGTCGGCGGACCCGGCTCCAATCAAGAGGCTACGAACCCGGCAAGCCGGTCCGCATTAACCGATCAGCTCCGCCGTCACGTCAGCGCACTTGCTATTATCCGACGCGCCCACGGCATTTTTACATTTGTCCGCCGGGTGCCGCTGATTATGTTTCCCACCATGTCCAAGCTCACGGAGATCCAGGAGGCGATCCTGCAGCTGACTCCAAAAGAGCAGCAAGCCTTGCGGCATTGGCTCGATGAGACCGCAGAAGAGACACCCGAAATGCTCGCTGCGATTGATGAGGGAATAAATTCTTTGGCGACTGAAGGAGGCGTACCCGTTGAAGAGGTGCGCCGCCGGCTCCGCCAATGGATTACCGGGTAATTTTCTCCAATCCGGCGATTGCCGATTTGGCGGCAATTACGCGGTTTATCGCGGAGAGCCCGAATGGAAGTTCAGTCGCCGCCCTTAAAATCGGCGACGAACTGATCGCCCTGTCGATCTCACTGGGAGCATTCCCTTATCGGGGAGTGCAAGTTTGGCGCCGACCCGATCTGCGCAAACTATCCCATCGTTACTATCTCCTCTTCTATCGGATCACCGAAGATGCTCGAGCGGTAGAAATTCTCCGAATCTGGGACGGCCGGCGGGATTCCTCCAAACTGATTCTACGATAAACGCCTCCTACTTGGGCTTCGCCCACTTCTCGAACGTCTCCAATCCCCGCTCCAAATTATTAGGACTACAGACAATTTGGAACCTCTCCTTATCAATCCAGCATGTTAGCCAATCGGCTTCGCCATTCTCAAACACTAGTCGATCGAAATGCTTCTCTGACAATTCCGTATCAGTAAGGTCGATCCAAACTGTCCACCCTGGGTTATCAAGGGTTGTGATTTCGATGCCATACGAATGCTCCCACTCCCCGTTGCAATGGGAACTACGGTGCTTTCGATCCACGAAGCAAGCCAACCGCCCCAACAGCGGCTGCAACGGCACCGCCGATGAGCAGCCACATGGTCTTATCCGTTGGATCTCCGGTGAAAAAACGTGAAAAGCCAGAGGCGGTGGAA
>Ga0206917_1219_pt2 | contig 10979 bp, 10 predicted proteins | sample Alteio_BWOrgHeat_68_FD_152931 | JGI IMG/M metagenome (GOLD analysis project Ga0206917, IMG submission 152931) | Enriched cells from forest soil in Barre Woods Harvard Forest LTER site, Petersham, Massachusetts, United States -... | ecosystem: Environmental > Terrestrial > Soil > Temperate forest >...
GACTGGCGCAGCATTTCCAGTATGGCGACAGGTCCCGAGATTTCGTCTCCGTGAATGCCCGCTGAAAGATAAACTCGCAGCGCGTCAGGATTTTCTGAAACTCCCCGCTGGAGCCAGGGCCGTGTGCTGCTCACGCAGGGACTCAGGTACCCGATGGTCCATCCACCAGCTCGCGCCGTGTCCTCCACATCGCCGACGTAGGTTGAAGAATCAAAGTTCATGCTCATTCATTCTAACGATAAAATTAGCACTCCGTCATCCTGGGCTTGTCGAAGGATGACAGATTGTTTATTTTGGATGGTTCGCAGGGCCAACGAGCTTCTTCCAAAGATAGAAAAGAAGGAACGAGATGAAAACGAACTGTGCAGGAATAACGTAGAAATAAAGGGCCGAGCTAAAATTCTCGACCATATAAGGCGTGAGCGGAATGCAGCCAATAGAACCTGCAATCAGGGCCAGAGCGGTAAACCAGAAGCGCTTTTTTTTTGCTGCCAACGACACAACCGGCGCAGGTTTTCCGAGCTTCTCCTTTTGAATTTTCTTATTTGCGCGAAAGAACAGGTAAAAACAGATACCTGCTGCGACCATCGGGACGAAGTCCCACGGGCTGGGAATATGCAGAGGTTTCGCAAATACCGCTATGAGCATGAAAAGGCTCGCCGCGATGGCGACGAAAGCATTTTTTTCCTCTGCGCTCATAGCCGATAACTCCTCAGCGCGTCCCCATACCAACGCCCTGGACGGTCTGGAAGAGCTTGCCTTCCGACTTGATCGAGGGGGCGATGATGATCTCGGTCTCCTGGAATTCCCTGATCGTCGACGCGCCGACGTTGCCCATGCAGGTCATGATCGCGCCGACCAGATTTTGCGAACCGTCGTCCACGGTGGCGGGACCAAAGAGGATTTGCTTGAGCGTCCCGGTGACGCCGACGTGGATGCGCGTGCCGCGCGGCAGGTTGGCGTGCGGCGTGGCCATGCCCCAGTGATGTCCCCTCCCCGGAGCTTCCTCGGCACGGGCAAAAGCGGAACCGACCATGACGGCATCGGAACCGCAGGCGAGCGCCTTGCAGACATCGCCGCCCCTGGACATGCCGCCGTCGGTGATGATGGGGATGTAGCGTCCGGTTTTCTTGAAGTAGGCGTCGCGGGCCGCGGCGCAATCAACCGTCGCGGTGACCTGCGGCACGCCGAGGCCAAGCACGCCGCGCGAGGTGCAGGCCGCGCCGGGGCCGACGCCGATAAGGACGCCGGAAACGCCGTTTTCCATCAGTTCAAGAACGACGCCATAGGTGACGGCGTTGCCGATGATGATCGGGATTTTGCTCGCCTTGGTGAAGGCGGCGAGGTCGAGCGTTTTATATTCGCTGGAAATGTGGCGGACAGTCGAGACGGTCGATTGGACGACGAAGAGGTCGGCGCCCGCTTCCTGGGCGATGGCGGCGTAGCGTTCCGCCTTTTGCGGGATGGAGGAGACGGCGACGATGCCGCCGCCTTTGCGCAATTCCTGCACCCGTTTCGCGATCAGTTCCTCCTTGATCGGCTGGGTGTAAAGTTTCTGGATTTGCTCGGTAACGGTCCCCTTGTCGGCCTTGACGATCTGGGCCAGCGCTTCTTCGGGATCGTCGTAACGGGTCTGGACGCCTTCGAGGTTGACCACGCCGAGGCCTCCCAGCTTGGCCATTTCGATGCAAAAACGGACGTTGGTGACGCCGTCCATCGCGCTGGCGATGATCGGAATCTTGAGCTTGAGCGGTTCCCCGCCGTGCGGGCGCGGAATCTCGAACGAGGTGTTGACCTCGTTGGGGTTGATCGTTATTTCACCGGGCACCAGGGCAATTTCATCGAAACCGTAGGTCACCCGGGCCTTACGATTGCGTCCGATCCACATTCCCATATCAGTTAGACTCCTTTACCGCCTTGCCTTCGTAGATCGCCCCGCACTGCGGACACCGCGGCCGTTGGTACGGCACGCATTCGGCAAAGGCGCTCTGACAAGACTCACAAATGAAAATTCGCCGCGCGTCCAATTCCGAACGGCGGCGAGTCCGTAGAAAAAACAACCACGCCATGAGCAACACCGCAAGAAAAACCGTCACATACAGGATAAAAAAATGGACGAGGGAGAGTTTCATGGAGGGGCGAAATGTCAGGTTAGCCTATCCTGCCGCGGAGAAAACTTATTTATATGGAGCCTATAGGTCCCATTGGACTTATACCTCTCACGGCCCGGAAGGCGGCGTGGGCACGACTTCTTCGCGCGGCTTGGCTGAATAACGCCAGAAAACGGTGAGGCGGCCCCAGGTCAAGCCATGCTGATCCGTGGCCCGAAAGCGGATTTTGCGCGCGGCCAGGACCGCCTGCTGGTCGAGATCGAGCCGTCCGCTGCCGCAGCTTTGCTCGACCAGGACGTGCTCCACCGCGCCATCGGCGCCGATGGCCACGCGCAGTTCGGTCGGGTTCAGGTCGGTATCGGAGATGGGCGAGAGCAAATCAGGCAAGCCGGAGGGCTGGCGCCGGGCCAGGACATCATCCCATTGCGAGGTGGTTTTGGCCGCGAGGGCCGGGGGCGTTTCCTCGTAAAAGAAGGGTTGGCGCGGGGGACGCATTGCCTCTTCCGCCTGCTGTTCCAGGGGCGTGACGACTTGACGGATGAACTGGTAATCCTCCGGCGGAGCGGGAGAGGGCAGTTCCGGGGAACCGATGGCGATGAAATCGAGCGCGGGTTCGTCGGAAGAAAGACTGGCCAGCGGTTGCTGCGGCAGCAGGAAAATACGCGGATCGGCCAGGTGATCCCAGAAATCGTCCGCCGGCTGGCCTTCGAGGGAGGTGGTTTGCGGACTTTCCACAGTGACGTGAGTGCGGGTCTGGTGCCGCAATTCAGCGCGGGTGGTATCGATGCGGATGAAAAAAAAGGCGGCCACATGGGCGAGAAAGGCGAGGAAGATGAAGATCCCGAGACGCCGTTGCTGCTTCGGCACATAATCAATCCAGGGCTGGAGCAGGGCCAGCGTCTGGGCCACCGGATCAGACTCGGGCACCGCCGCACCGGGCGGAGGCGAAGCAGGCAGTTCCGGGGTTTGGGTCGCCATGTCGGAAACCTGTCTAGGGCGCAGTGGTTCCAGATACGGGTTTAGTGGCGATGACAATCGAGAAACGGGGCGCGACGTCGATGATGCTTGTGATCACGTCCAGCGGCACATCCTTGTCGGCCTTGAGGACAAGCGAGGGTGTGACCCGACTCGAGGGAAGTTGATCCAGCGCAGTCCGGAGCCCGTCGAGCGTGACAATCTGGTCGTTGAAATAAAGAATCGGTTCGCGCGGAAGCGGTGCGCCCTGGGCATTGAGTTGCGGCGGAGCCAGCGTGATGGCCACGATGAGGCGGCTCGACGGCATTCCCACGCCGAAGGCGCTGCGCGGCGGGTCGACCTTGATGCCCGGCTGGAGCACGAAAGAGGAACTGAGGAGGAAAAAGCAAAGGAGCAACAGGACGACATTGACGACCGGAACGAGGTCGGGCAGACCGCGCAGGGGCTGAAGTCGGCGGTTGAGAACCAAGGACATGCCAGCATTATGCCCCGTTGCGCGGGCGGAGACAAGCTTATGGGAATGGCGACGTCAGCTCTTCAAATGCCTTTAGGTTTCCAGGGGAAACTCCATCCACCACGACACTGACAAGCGTTCACTATGCCAAAGGATCGAAAGCCATTTTCTCCATGGGCAACACGAGAACCTTGTGTGGCATCCACACCGTAAAACCAGGACTCGGCGGAAATTACGATGAGATTGCTCTAATGGCAAAATCCGGCACATCTCTGCAGATCGATGCGGGCGTCACTTTGCTGCTTTAATTGCGAAATATACTCTGTAGTCTTACCACGGGCTGATAAAGGGAAATTTTGAAAACCGGAGGTTTTCATCTCGGTTGTTTCTGCTTCACACATACCCTGCGGCAAGACCGCAGGGTATGTGATTACGATTTGCCTCTCGTCAGATCAAGGCGCCTGCAAGGCCCATTGCTGGCTGCTGCCGCCGTTATAAGTCCATAGTTCCAGCAGGGTGCTGGGGGCGGTGGAAGAGCCTTTCACATCCAGAGAGGAGCCGGTGGCGTTGGCGGGGGTGAGGCGGTAATAACCGCCGCTGGTCGCGGTAAAGCTCCATTGCTGGTTGGTGGCGCCCGTGTAATCCGAAAGGTCAATCCCGGTTCCGTTGGCCGTGCCCGCACCGGCCACCTCCAAAGATAGCCCGCTTTGCACGCCGATGATTTTATACTGGCCGCCGCCCAGGCTCGTCACCGTCCATTGCTGGTTCGCGCCGCCGTTGTAGGTATATTGCTGGATGGGCGTGCCGTTGACGATGCCCTGCGCTTTCGCATCGACCGCCAGACCGCTGTTCAGGTTAATCACTTTATAGGTCCCGTCGGCGACGGTGACGTTGCCGCCACCCAGATTCCACGCGTGCAAATTGCCGCCCGTCCCCGAGCCAAAACCTCCCGAATTACCGTCGCACATGTAAACAATGCCATTGGCCACGATGGGACTGGCCCAATGGAACTGACCAAGGGAAGCAGACCAGACCACCTTGCCCGTGGTGGGATTGATCGCCTGCAAATGGTGCGTCGAAGTGGTATCGGTATGTTCGCCGCCCCCCACGGCGGCAAATAAAACACCGTTCGCCATGATGGCCGAGGTCGTCCAGCCATTGCCGAGAGTCCACTTGGACTGGAGGCTGGGGTTGCCCGAACCATCTATGGCCACTTGCAGACCGCAAATGCCATGGTCGCCGGCGATAAAAACCCAAACTATGCCGGTCGCCGGATCGGTCCAGGTGGTCCCTTGGGAACGAATCGGCCCACCGATCGGTACGCCCATCTGCTTCAACTCGCCACCGGTATGGCCCGGGGCGCCTTGACCGCTTAAATCAGCCAGATTGAAGATGCGTAGCTGACTGTCTGAGCTGCCCATCACCGCCAGATGGGGATACTTGCTGCTCAAGCCGGTGGGTAATTGGATGATATTGGCGCTTCCAAGGTCTTCATCATTATTAATGTAACCTTGCCAATTCGATGGCGTGTAACTGTCGAGAGGATAGCCGCCGCCATTCACGAGATCGGTGTGGCCATCCGGAGCGATCGCCAGAAGGCTTTCCACCCAATCGTGACCGGCGACAAAATTAGAATAAGTGCCGGTTGGGAAAAACACCCGGTTCAGGGCGGAATTGTAGGCGGGGCCACGCGACCACGGGCTGGCATGAGAATAACTCCCGCTGGGGCTATGCGTGTCAGGGCTCTGGGCGTTAGACGTATTGAAAACGTGCTGGGCGCCGGTACCCAGATCGATCGAGGTCATACTGCCCTTATTGAAGCCGGCATTCCCATACAGATAGGTGTGGCCATTCGCCGCCGTGGCGATGGTAAAGGGTCCCCGGGCTTTGCCGGCATCATTCATGATCCGCTCCGGCCATCCGCCGCCCGTGACTTCGCTGCCATCACCCACATTGAGTTTATGAACATTCCCGTCCATCCCGAAGGTATAGACGTAGAGATGATTCGGATCGATCGCCGGAGCGGTGTTCGAACTGTGACCCGAACAAAAGCCCGACGGCCCATTGCTGCTCGCCGACCCGGTGCTGAAATCTTTGGTCCACACCTCCGCGCCCGTATTGGCATCAAAGGCCGTGGTATAACCCTGTTCCGCAAAAAGGAAGATGAGGTCTTTTACCCCGCTGGGAGTGCTCACATTCGTCAACAACACCGGCGCGCCGTCGGGATTATGGCTCAAGGGTACGCTGAAGAGCGATTGCAAACCGCTCACATTGTTTAGGGTAATGGCGCTCTCCAACGTGTTGTTGGCGGTTTTGTCCGGCAGAAAGCCAAATTGAAGCCAATCGTACTTGGCCTGCGCTCGGGGCGACAACAGCAACATCGCCAGCAAAAGGGTTCCAAATATGACTCGGCTCGTTACTTGGTGAAAATACAAAATCCAGGTGTTTTTCATATATACTTTATACTTTCTTGCGGTTTAGTGGGGGTTACTGTCTTTTTTCAAACACAAACCACTAACGGGCGTCGGTGTCGAATGGCGCTAAGTCGGTTTTAGGATGATTGTGACGAAAATTGAATTTTTGGGAGAAAAGCGGGCAAGCGGATGGGGCCGCCGATAAGGGAGGGAGCCATTCGAGGTGATTTGTTTCCGAAATGGCCACTTGAATCGAGTCTTTCATAGATCATTGATTATGAGCGGAAATTTCCGGTTAAATGCAATAAACACTTCACAAGCTACGCTTTGTCTAGCGTCATTCGCATTGGTGTCAATAAAAATTTTGAGGACCTGTTCAGCCCTCAATTTGGAACGAGCCGCCGAAGAAAACGGGGGACAGGCATTTTTTACCCTTTTTAAACCATAGGGTTAAACTACTCACCGTTGCTGATCCATGGCTTCCGGCGTGCCCGGTTCGTCAAGCAATTGAATGGACGTGGAAGGGCCAAGGTCAGGGTCTGCCCATGATGAGAGCGCCCAGATGACTTTCTTGGCCGGGTTCACTTCAAAAACTTGCACGGTGCCCGGCCACTGTTTCGTATTGTTGTTTCCAGCGATCCAATTGCAGATGACGGTATTCCCGCTGGCCAGCCGATTCGCGGCTTGGATGTTGCCCAGTTTGATGTCGGGCACATCGGCCTGATTAAGTTCCCAGACGGTCTCTCCCTTGGGATTCACCTCGCGCACATATTTTGAAGCATCGCCGGTGATGAGGGTGTTGCCGTTCTTGAGCCGGATGGCTTGCCAGGGATGCTCCGCCTTGACCGACCAGACTTCCTTGCCGGACTGATCATACTCGACAACTTTGCCTTCGTTCATGTGCCCGACCAGAATCGTGCCGGCCGGGGTCATGCGAATGTGCCGGAATTGTCCATGCGTGCCTTTGACCGTCGTGGGAATGGGAATTTCCTTTTCCACCGTGTTGCTCGCGGTGTTGAAGATCATGGCTTCGGCTGGATTTCCGTTGCGCATGATCAACACGCGATCCTTGCCGATGGATTGAATCGAGTGGATTTCCGTTCCGGGCGGCGCGGGATATTCCCAAACCAGCTTCTTGTCGGGACTCACCATCCCCGCACCGGACATCCGCGAGAAGATAATGTTTCCATCCGAAAGCAGGGTGGCGTCATCAAATTCCTGAATGCGGTTGTCCGGCAGGCGCAAGGGAATGGAATACTGCCAGACAACCTTGCCATCGCGCACGAGAAACATGGATTGCATGGGCTTGCGCGTATCCCATTCGCCCGCGTAAAGAAATGGATGCTGGGAGAGTCCCTTTCCCGGCCAGATGTGCGCAGGGCCTGTATTCGCATCCGTTGCGGCGACCGGTGAAGTGCCGTTCGTCGTTTGTGCAGAAGCGTTGAATGTCACCGTCATGCCAAGAGCCGCCAGCGTCAGTTTTAAATGTATGTGGTTCATGGGTTTCTTTCGGTTTCCGATTTGCTTACAAGATAAAACTTTCTTTGGCAACTTAAGCGCACATGGACGACATTTAGAACTTATCCCGAAATAAGAGGAGGGCGCGCCGAGAGGATTTTTGCCTTCGGGCAAGAAATCGAGGTCTTGGCTGGAAATTTGGAAGAGCTGGCCCATGGCAGCCCGTGTCGCGGATGAACGCCCCCCACACTTCCCTCGACAAAATCATTTAAGCTGCTCATTCTCGACCAGCGTGCCTCCCGAAAGCCCGACATCCTCCGGCACATTTTCCCCGGTTTCCGAGGAGAAAGTCTCCCTGTCCCCTCGCCCGGGGATCGACCCGCGCACCTTTTTGAAGCGGCTGGTTTCCTGGGTCGCGCTCTGGATTGTGGCGCTGCTCTTCATCTTTTTGGACTGGCAGACGGGAACCCTGCTGCTCATCGCCTCGTTCGGCCTCGCCGGACAGTGGGAATTTTATCGCGCCCAGGAGGAAAAGGGGCACAAGGTCTTCAAGCAAAGCGGTCTTTTTTGCGGCGCGCTTATCTTCGCCAATTCGTGGTATTTTCTTATCCTGCATCCCGGCCATGCCCGGTTCGTTCACTTCGGAGAGGAACTCGTTCTCGTCTTCGCCTTGTTGGGCGCTTTCATCCGGCTCGTCGTCCGGCAGGAACAGCACCGCGAGCCGATCACCACCGCGGCGCTCACCCTTCTGGGACTTCTCTATGTGCCGTTTCTCTTTAATTTTGTGGCGCTGCTCGCCTTCATGCCGGGCAATCCGGAACAAAACCGGTTTCTTTTGATTTACCTTTTGGCCGTCACGAAGTTTTCCGACGTGGGGGCCTATGTCATCGGCTCCGTCATTGGGCGGCATAAGATGATCCCCCGCATCAGCCCCGGCAAAACCTGGGAAGGCTTCGCGGGCGCGATGCTGACCTCCCTCGCGATCAGCATTGCCCTGACTCATGCCATGGGCGCGCGCCTGCAGACACTTTCCTTCACCGACAGCATCGTGCTTGGACTGCTCCTGCCTCTGATCAGCGTGGTGGGCGATTTGGCCGAATCGGTGGTGAAGCGCGACGCCTTGATCAAGGATTCGGGCCGCACCATTCCGGGTATCGGCGGCGCGCTCGACCTGATCGACAGTATTCTCTTTACCGCGCCGGTGCTCTATTTTTACCTGCAATTCACGGCCCCGGCGCAGCCGTGAAACAGCATGATTTCACTGAGCTTGCGCCGACAGAAGACGGCGCATGACCTGGTTAAAAAGCATTCGCAACCGTATAGGGTGACCCAAAGGGATTTGGCCATGACCTCTGGCACGGGCCGTGAACCCGCGATCGATGCGGCCAAATAAGTTAACTTAATATTTGTATTGATGCTTTTATTCGGGATGGATTCATAAACCGCTTGCCTTCCTCAAACAGGCATCGGATAAAAGCCTATTGTGCATTCGATTACGGAGGTTTCTGATCGTACCTGTGGATGGCGGCGGGAACCGCACGGTGCTGATTGTTTCGCTTCCCTGCCTCATCCCTCCGGTGATCCCACACCGCCTTGCTCGGGAAACGACGTGGCGATAAAAATCGGGGGCTGCCTGCGCGCATTTTTCCTGCTGGCCCTGGTTTTGGGCAGGGACGTTTTTGGTGGTGCGTCGGATAGAGCATTTGGCGAGGTCATGTGAGTCGCCAGAAGAAGAAAAAAAGCCAGAAGATACCGGGGCCTTCCCTCCAAAAAAAGTGGAAGGCTTGGTATGCCAGTAAAAGCCCCATCTTTCATTTTAGCGTGAAGTTTGGAGTCCTCTTGATCCTGTTCTACGGTTTACTGGCTACATCCGAAGGAGATCGCGTTCTTTATTCCTATCTTGAAGCAAATGCGTGGCTGGCCAACGCAATCTTGCACGGCTGCGGCCAAAACACGCATGTTTCCGAGGTAACGATTCAATCCCCGCAGTTTGCCATGGCCATTCGCCGGGGCTGCGATGCGGTTGAACCTACCTGGCTTTATTGCGCAGCGGTGCTGGCCTTCCCGGCGCCTTTCTTCCGCAAGTTTCTTGGCGTGTTAGCTGGAATCATCCTTTTGCAAGCGCTCAATCTTGTCCGTATCGTGACGCTTTACTGGATTGGAATTCATCTGCCCGCCTTTTTCAATTCCGCGCACATGGAAATATGGCCAACCATTTTCATCATCACAGCGATTACACTTTTCGTTGGCTGGAAGGGCTGGACATTTGACCGGGTTGAACCGAAGGCTCCAGCGTAATCGATGCCGGGTCAATGCTTCGCGCGGGCGGCGGCGATCTCCGCTTTCGCTTTGGCGAGGTCGGCCTGAAATGCCGGACTGGCCATGAATTTGGTGAATAAATCGTTGGCGAGGGTATGGCCTGCATCGACATCGCTGGGGAAATGGACGCCGGCGATGACGCGGTCGTCGCCGATCTGGAGGCCGCGCGCGAGGATCGGGTCTTTGAGATCGGGCGCCAGTTGGGCCAGGATCAAGGCGTCGAGATCTCCCATCGTGGAGTGGCCGCTGGGATAAGAGGCGTTCTTCGGAAGGTCGATCGGGGGTTGCACGCGTTTGTCCTGAAGGGGAGGACGGGGACGGGACCAAAATTTCTTGCCCGAGTCGACCACCGGACGAGCATCGGCGTCGACATTCCGAAATAGCGTGGCCGTGCGCGGCAGCGCTTTTTCCGTAAACCAGGGTCCGAGTACGGTGTCAAAGAGGTAAACATTGAGCTTCGCCTCCCGCTTGATTCGGGCCATCTCCTCTGGAGAACGGGTCTTTTGTTTCTCCAGGATGAGATCGATTTCCTTGAGCGTCGTGGGCGAGCCATCCGCCGGAGGCGCAGGCAGCAGGGCCTTCAGATCAACCGTCGCCGGGTCGATATAGTGAGGGGCCGTCGAGGTATCCTTGGCCTGAACGGCCAGGGTGAAAACCAGCAGCAACGCGAGGATCGGATAAGGAAATCTTTTCATGGGGTAACGATATGGCGGGTGGGAACGGGAAGATCAATCCACAAGAAGGCGCGTCACCGAAAAGTTACGTCGGGTATCACCGCGCCGGAATCAGACGCGTGGCCGGCCTGGACCCTGAGTCTACATCCCCAGGTTGAGTTGCTGATCGGAATTCGGGTCCTGCTGGTTGACCAGCTCAATGATCCGGTCGATTTGCACATGATCCTGGATCAGCTTCTGGATAAGCCCGATCTTGTCGGAGTCGCCGACTTCGGTTTTCACCGTCATGCGGGCGATGGTGGTGGTGGCGCTGGAAACGTCCGCTGGAGTCGAAATGAAGGGAATGGAGCGTTGGCGGATCAATTCCATCACGCTTTCATGCGGAAGGATGCCGTCGGTCAGGACCACGCCGGCCAAATGGCCGCGGGAGGAATTTTTTGAATCCTCGTTCAGGATCATCATAATCAGGTCCTCCCGGTCGCCCGGAGTGATGATCAGGGTCCCGGGATTGAGCAGGCGTCCGGCGTTACGGGAGGACATGGCCCCGACTCCGATTCGCGCCACGCGCCTGCGC
>Ga0206917_1253_pt1 | contig 10938 bp, 9 predicted proteins | sample Alteio_BWOrgHeat_68_FD_152931 | JGI IMG/M metagenome (GOLD analysis project Ga0206917, IMG submission 152931) | Enriched cells from forest soil in Barre Woods Harvard Forest LTER site, Petersham, Massachusetts, United States -... | ecosystem: Environmental > Terrestrial > Soil > Temperate forest > O...
GCTAACGCATTTTCTGTCCCAAGCTTATACAATGTTGTTTTCTCCTTAAAAAATGCCCATCTAAAATTAAAACTATCCCTCTAATCTTGTTTATTATATTTTCTACTGGGCAAACAACACATTATTGAAATTTTCTTGGAAATTTTTTCTATTTTGGAATAACTTTCTAAAAATTTAAATATCTGAAGAGATTTTTCATAATAAGATTTACTGTCATTCACATCTCCCAGCGTTTTCTTAGCATCTGCCATTGCTTCATAAGATCTGGCTTCTTCCCACGAATCTTCGATCTTATAAAAAATTTCCTTTGCTTCATTAAATAAAACAAAAGCTTCATAAGGTGAAAAGCACGCTAACTTTAACTTTCCCATACTCATCAATGTCATAGCTTCTTCAACTTTATTATTAATTTTCTTTGAAAGTATAATAGATTGTTCATAGTTGGACTGGGCAAGATCATATTGCTCTAATTTACGCTCAAGATCTCCCAAAGAACGCCATATACGTGTTTCCATTTGCAAATCTTTCATTTGTTTTATAATAGTTAAAGATCGTTGATACAGGCTACGCGCTTCTTTAAATTGTTTAGACCTTACAAGTGTTTTACCTAGTCTATAAAGGATAACAGCTTCGTCTTCTCGATTTACAATTCGTTCAGAAATTTTAAGGGCTTCATGATAATATATTTTAGCAGCTTCTCCATTGTTTAGGTTATAATTAAAATTTCCAAGGCCAATCAAGACCCTCATAGCTTCTTTTTGATCACCAATTTTATTGAATATTTCTAAAGCCTCATTGTATAAAACATTTTCCGGATAAGGACCTTTGCTCCTTTTTTTTCCTTTATAGCCGATAGACTCCAAATCACCCAAGTTCCTTAATGTCCTCGCTATCAGCCATATAAAATTTTGCTTTCTAAATAAAAGTAATGCCTGATTAAAGTTGGTTCGTGCTGCTCCATAATAACTAAGGCTCAAATCTAACTCACCGAGAAGAAGTAACGTTTGCGCTTCACCAAGACAATCACCAATATTTTTGAAAATCTGTAAGGATTCCTCGTAATAGTCACGGGAATTTTGATATTCCCCTAAATTATGTTGAATTGTGCCCAATCCTCGTAATGCAACAGCTTTTCCCTTTTGGTTTCCAAGACGTTCAAAAATCATTAACGCTTCTTGATAGTAAGAACTTGCTGTATCATGACGAGATATTAAACGTTCTAGATCACCTAAACCTAATAAAGAAAAGGCTTGGCTTGAGATATAGCCAAACTTTCTATAAGTATTTAAAGCTTTCTCGTATAAATCTCGCGATTCTTGGTATTGGTCCGTCCAATATTTCAACTCCCCCATTTTTCTAATAACGTGTGCAGGGCCCACTGGAATATTAGTTTTTTGAAATAATGCCAAAGACCGGTTGTAAAACTCTATAGCTTTAGAGCAGTTTCCTTTTTGAAATTCTAGCTCTCCTAGCCCCTTTAACGTGGATGCTTCATTCCAAGGAAGGTTAATTTCTCTTGAAATAGAAAGACTTTTTTCATAATAATTTTGTATATTATTATCATTACAGAGAATTAGTCCGACTTCTCCTAATTTTTGGAGAGAACGGGCGTGTTCTTCTTTGTTATTTGTTTTTATAGCCAAGTCTAGACACTGTTTATAAAGCTTCTGTGCAAGGATAAAGTTACTTTCCATAAATGCAATGTCACCTAACCCCCTAAAAATTCTAGGTTCTGGCTCTCTATTCAAAGTTTGAAAAAAATTTAAAGATTCTTCAAAATGACCTCTAGCTTTTTGGATATCTCCTCTATCTCGTTCAACGTAGCCCAAGCTAACAAGAAGCAATGCTTCACATTTTAAGTCTTTTACTGTTTTATTAATTTCTAGTGCTTGCTGTAAAAAGAGCCTCGCATTATTTAAATTGCCCTCACGGTATTCAATAACCCCTAACCCTAAAAGGGCATAAGCCTCCCCAATCTTACTGTCAACCTGCTTAAATAGAACAAGAGATTCTGTATAATATTTTTGTGCTCTTTCCCAATTTCCTCTTAAATACTCAATGTCACCCAATGTAACAAGAAGTTTTGATCTGCTCATCTGATCAGATGCATTTTCTAAAAGAATACTGTGGGCCTGCTGAAAAAATTCATAGGCTTTTTCATAATTACCATGTAGTTTTTCCAAATGACCAAGCCCTATTAATATTTGTGCTTCATTCCATAAATCTTCCGTCTTACGAGCGAGATGGAGCGCTTTCTGATAATATGAGTTCAACTCCTTATAATTTTCATGGAAATTTTCTGATAAAGCGCCTAAAGAGGACAATGCTTCTATTTGTCCTCGAGTTTCATTAATTTCTCTGAAAAGAATAAATGCCTGTTGGAAAGACAGTTGAGCTTGAGGATAATTACCGAGGCTTCTCTCTAAATGTCCAATACCAATCAACACCTTTGCTTCTCCATGGCGATCACCCGTTTTTTTAAAGAGAGTTAATGCCTGGTCATAAAACAATCGTGATTCATGCGGAAAACCACACTCGTTCTTTAGCCTCCCTAATCCTCCTAGGACATACGCCTTGCCACGTTGATCGTCTATGTATTCAAATATTTTCAGGGCCTCTAAATAAAAAAAATGGGCTTTTGAAAAGGAACCAAGCCTAAATTTTAAATCGCCCATATCCCTCATCAATTTACCTTTACTCAGAGGGCTATTTTCTTTTTTTAATATATTAAAAGATTGATTATAAATTTCCTCTGCGGACGGATAATGTCCCAATTGATATTTAATTTTTCCAATCCCACGGAGCGCAAGACTTTCTCCAATCCGATCATTAACTTTTTGAAAAAGAGCCTTTGCTTCTAAGTAAAGTTTCTTCGCGTGAACTACACCCACTATATTTATTTTTTTTGTCACCCCCGCTAGCCCAAGTAATGCATATGCTTTACCTCGGGGTTCCTTGAGGTTTGTAAAAATTGATGAAGCCTTGTTATATAAGATTAACGCTCTTTCATTATTCCCCAGTTTCTTAGCCTCAAAGGCAGCTTCTAAAGTTTGAAATCCTTCTTTAGTCTCGGAAGAATTATTTGGAAGAAGGTTTAGTTGAAAATAAATGTTTTTTTCTTTAGGAGCAAAATATTTACCTAAAAATATATAAAATTGGGATGTGTCAAAATATGTTATATGATTAACAATGTTATCTTTCTTATAATAAGCATATGAAGAAATGAAAAATATAAAAAGTATAATTATTAAATATATTTTATTAGAAAAGAATTTTACATACATACGCGCCATAATTAATCCATGCAAACAGAGTAAAGGTTAGGTCTTTATTATTTTTAAAACCTACTTTAACATGAATGTAGAGATATGAGTTTAGTGATTAATAATATGTTTTCAATACTTAACTCACCATCTTGCCACCTTTTATACGCCAACTCGCTGCACTAATGCAATTCATTCGAAATATTTTTGCTTGCTCATGATCAAAAAATGGTGAAACGCCGCTTATTTAGTAAGTAAATTGATTAATGCATTGGGGCCCCTTTATTTTCTATAATAACGTATCTATGGTTTTTGCAATATTTAAGGCACCACCTCTTTTTGAAGAGGTGCTTGTCAGCATCGCCTATAAGTGCTTCTGGAAACTGCTTATCTTTTAATTCTACTTTTTCCTTTTTACAAAGGTATTGGAAAAGATCACTATAACTGTCGCATACACCCCCACTAGCCCTCTCTAAATTAAAAAACCAAATCATTTTAACTCCTGTCTCCTACTATTGCACTAAATTTTCTTACTATATTACTATTTTGAATAAAGCTAATTCTCTTATGATTTTTATCCACGTTTTATCCCAGAGGATGCTTTTTCAAATACTGTCTAATTGTGGCGTTCATGCGGTGATCTTGCCATAACATTTGGCGAAACATTGAGGTAACCTTATTCATAAAGTTGATCCAACTCTCAAAAGTTTGAGTATCTGCTATGATTGATATTTCTGTTTGATTATCATTCGAAGGGGGTATCTGACCCATATAAATAAGAAATTCTCGATAAATTTCCAATTCATCTACTTGTGTACCGCTTGTATAAATAATAAGCTTAGAAACACACTGACTTGCGCAAAAAGTAAAAAGTTGCTCTAAAATCTTCATTTGGAACTGAACCATAATAATCTCATATAATGTATCGTCGTGATTAATTAAATATTTTAACTGGAGGTCGATGATACGGGGAAAATGGCAGATCACGGCCTCTTCACCATATTTGTCTTGGTCTCTCTCTACCTCTAAAATAAGTTCGCAACTTAAATTATGAGAATGATCTTGCGCTACCATGAGATATGAACGAGGATCTTGCGACCAAACGTTGGAAATAAATCGAGGGGGCACATTTGTATTGTACTGGTGCGCAGAATTTTTTTCTTCAGTGTGAGATGGGATGGAAATGACTTTTAACATGTGGCCTTCTTCCTTATACGTCAGTTCAATTTGCTTACCTTTAATGTCACAAAATCGTAAAACATCTATAACTCCTTAGATCATGTTTATTAGATTATTAATAATTTCCATAAATATTGCGCCTCGGTTTAATTACTACAGTAAAAAATACGGAATGGGTGCGTTAAACCATTTATCAAAACGGATGATAAGATTAGCTCATCGGCTAAATGGGCCTTACAGAACAAAGACGGGAACCGCAACAGCGACTAAGCGAAAATATCTGACAACACTATTGTGGTTGTTAGCCATCTAAAAAGAATTGTTTTGGCATAGGAATTACCTAGAGGGTTGTCGACATGATTAAATTAATACATTTTTTCGAAGGAGTAATTCAATTCTAGACAACTCATCGCTATTTTAGAGTAGCTAAATCTTCTCTTATCTTCCCTTATACCATTTCTCTGAGCTGTTTTCCTCCATCGCCCATCCTCATCTCCATAGCTTTTACTAAATCCCAATGTTAACGATCAACTAGTTAGCTTTCCCACTTAAGTGATAATCCTCGAAAAAAAGTGATTATATGTGATCTTCTATGCAAATTAGTTTTAAACCTGATCTTTTTCATGTAACTCTCTACAGTTCGAGAAGAAATATACATTTCTTTTGCAATTTCTTTTGCTGTTAGGCCGTTCGACAACCAAAACATGCATTCATATTCACGCTTAGTTATAACCGTATCCCCTTGGCCTTTCATGGATTTTTCCTATCCGTCTCTGTTAACCTTCCATTAGATTATAGGTAATTGTTGTTTTTTTGGGATGAGTATAAAATACTCATTTTTTCTACATAATATTGATCTCTAAGGATCCGAATAAGATTAGTAAGGTCTTTTGAGGCCAACAAGTTGCTGGTGAGGTGTTTTAGTAATGGAGGGTGAATTTGCAGTGGGAGAATGCAGATTATTTATTTGAGAATCTAAAAAGTAACTAGAGGCTAAACCTATGCTTCCACAAATAGCTAAATACGCTCCTGGTCCATAAAGGTAATTTAAATTTTCCGTTAAAAAAAGGAAAATACCAGGCGTTAAACCCCCTACTAAACAAGCTCCTAAATTATAGCTAAGTGAGACTAGCCTGTAACGTATTGAAGGTATGAAGCTTTGTGACATTACATAAGTTGCAGGCGCCATGAAACCCGCAAGAACAAATGATGCTAGAATCTCTGATAAAATGATTGAAAAAAAATTGCCTGTCATTAAAAGGATAATAATAGGGTATGAAAATATAATGGTTAAAAATGCAAACAATTGCATAATCTTTGTATGCTTTATATAGTCGGAAAGCCAACCAATAAGAGGAAGAAATATCATGTAGGCAGCAATGCCGATTGTTGTGCATTGGAGAGCTCGAACATGAGAAATAGAAGGAAAATGAGCTGGCAAGAAGCTGTTTGGAAAAATATGTAATCCATAAAAAATTCCCCCCATTAAAGAGCCAATGCCAGCTACTGAAGCAGCCGTTAACCAGCCTATTTTTCCTATTTTCCAAGTACATGTAAAAGAGCCTAAAAGTGGAACAGGTGATTCAGGGGTTGAGCGCACATAATATCCAATAATACCAACAATGGCTCCTAAAAGAAAAGGGATCCTCCAAGAAAGTGAGTGCAAGTTCAAACTAAGCGAAAAAGAACAAACAACTGAACTTAAGAACCAACCCCCCACACCAGCAGCGGTTATACTACTAGTAATAAATGCAGATCCACGGTAATATTGACTCATATGTTCACCAGCAAATATTAACGACCCACTAAATTCCCCCCCCATACAAAAACCTTGCATAATCCGACAACATATTAAGAGTAAGGGAGATAGAACCCCTACTTTTTCGTAGGTAGGTAATATACCAATAAGAGCAGTTGTAATAGCCATCAAAATAAGGCTATAAGAAAAAGCAATTTTTCTGCCATATATGTCACCTATATATCCAAAAACTAAACCTCCAATTGGACGCGCTAAAAAACTAATCGCGAAAACACCACACGCCATGAGAAGGCTATTAATTGGGTTGGTGGCAGGAAAAAATAAAGGGGCCATAATTGGCATTAAAAATCCATAAGTTGCAAAATCGTAAAACTCAAGTGTATTTCCGATAGCCGAAGATAAAAAGACATTAGAAGATAATAATTTAATCTTTCTGCTTTTCTTATCATTTTTCATTAAACAGTCTCTCGGTAAAAATAGTTGTTAAAGCAGAACTTGTATAAGTCCTCAAACAAGGGACTCAGCCCTCGTGTTTTAATAAATTCGAAAAGCTGGGGCTTTGAATGACAATCTATCTTATCCATTGCGTTGGAAAGGTGGTTTTGTATCGTTCTATAAGAACATTTTAAATGTAGCCCAATCTGCTTGGCAGACCATCCATGTACAAAAAAGCTTACACATTCAATTTCACGTACTGATAAATTAAATTCTGCAGTTAAGCTTTTTAGTTTTTCTAATAATAAAGCAAGATTACGCCGAATAAGCTTCTGCCCTTCATAGGACTCTTGCTCAAGGAAGAAACCGAGTTGATCATATATGTCTAACATATTGATGAAACATTTGTAGCGGACAACCTTTTTGCCCTCAAATTGAAAAATGGTAACCCCTGAATAATCAACCTTTTTACCAGTAGGGCTAAAATCATTAAATGGATTTGTATTCGTTCCCTGGCTTCTCCATTCCGCAACCACAAAGTTACCTGAATTAATTATTTCGACATTGGAAAGCCTCATATCTGGAAAGCCATGCGACCAAGCTATGTTAGTGTTTTTTAAGCTTTCAGATCCTACTTTAATACCCAATGGACTTATGGCAACAAGGTTTGGAGAAAAAATACAGTGAAGTTCATCTAGGTCCGCGGATTTTGCATTCCACATTTCATTAAGGAAAGTATATATGCACTTTATGGAGTTCATGAAGCATAACCTACAATAAAGTAAACTCGGCAGCTTAAGTTTTAAGCCTTAAGCCGTGCCCTTGTCCCTATTACTTTAGATTCATGCCACTATGGCATTCCTCCCTTAATTTCAAGGTTGAAAAATGTTTAAAAGATTCACTAACAGTCAATGAAGGAAGCAATGAATACAATGTGTGGATAAAATACCGGTTCTTTTGGGGCATCTTAAGTTATAAGATATTCTATGAACATAGCTGCGGCAAAAAGATGCGCCCCACCTTATTTTTGGCATAGACAGTTAACAAACAACGCTCTCAATCAAATCTATTTAACAAACATAAATGAATCCTTTCCACCAATTATAGGTAAAATTTTGTGATCCATCAATAAGTAAGTAGGAGCTACCGCGTCTTCTTCAAAAGAAAATAAATTTAACACAATCAGGATAATAGAGAGCCTAGTTCAAATTTATCTTAGTTCCATGATGACTAAGTAGCTTAATTTATGGTTTCATAATTACAATTATTTGTGTCTTGAGAAATTAATTTGTTAATTATTTGACAGATTTGATCATTATCTATTAAATCTTTTACAGGAGAAACGATAATTGCTCCTGACGAAGAAAAGGTCTCGACTATTCTCTTCTGGTAATAATAATTACATGTTGTTGTGATATATTTGAAATTAAACAGCCCTTTAATTTTAGCCTGTTGTTTTAAACTTTCAGCATCGATAACAGGATCCTCTGATCGTTCAAAAGTAACATCGTATGTTTGAGGGATGCCATCCCAAGGATCCAAGAGCCCATATTTTGCTGAGAAAATTATTATTCGATCTGTACGAGAAGATAAAAAATGCCTTGAAAGAATAAATTCTGGTCCTACATATGCACATATTGCAGGGACTTCCCCAAAGTGCGGGAGATAGTCCCAAATCTTATGTTTGGTACAGGGAATTATCGCTAGATGTCTGTTCATTATATTTTCTCCCTTTAATGTTAATGAGCCATTTGTAAATGATAATTTTAATAAAATCTATAAGCTATTCATCTGTATAAATTCCCTGTAGTAGGCGTACTTGTTCATGAAGGAAGTTCACATCCGCACCAAAAATTTACAGAGTGTGTTTATACCATTCTTCCTCTAGTAAGCCATTGAATTTGTTCATAAGGAATGGAGAAGGCTTGCCCCATTCTTATAAGCTGTTGGCATATGATATTCCATTGCTTCCTCCTATGATGAATGTCTAGTAAAAAGTTTGAACTGCGTAAAATCTTCAAAGACCCAGTCATTTTTGAGGGTATAGAAGATGGTGTTAAGGAACTTTCTGGCGGTTGCAATAATGGCTTTTCCGCTTCCTCTTTTTTCTTTAATACGCTGATAGAAATTATCAAGATAAGGACTGTATCGTTTGGCAATTAGAGTACATTGCACAAGGGTCTTACGGGCAATTTTAGACCCTCTTTTTGTAATGCGTCCGACAAGATGTTGATCATTGGATTGAGATACACGAGGCACAATTCCCAAGTAAGCTGCCAGGTTTCCTGTTTTTGCAAAGTCCTCTATATCACCAATAGTTGACAGTAAAATAGCAGCCGAAAGAGGCCCAATCCCTTTAATGCTGATAAGGTTTTTAAAGCCTGGTAGAGTCTGAGCAAAAGAAGTAATTTCTTTTTCAAGTTTTTGAATGCTGCTTTTTAAAGTTTCAAGCTGCTGGGTAATAACTTCAATTTCGATTTTTTCTAATGCATCCCATGCATGTTTCTTGATGGATACTTCAAACCCCTTTTTACTGGTCAGCGTTTCTTTCTTGATCTTGATTCCATGGCGATTAAAAAGGCTATGAACCTTATTGATCAAACGAATACGTAATTGAACCAACTGATCCCGTGTTTGAATTAAAGACGACAATTGGGTATGTTCAGTTTTTCTCAAGCGAGCTTCAGGTAACATGTCCTTGCTCAGAAAAAAAGCAATAGCTCTGGCGTCGTGTTTATCTGTCTTCTTGACGGATCGTCGAATCACTTCAAATTGCCAAGGAGCGATCACAACGACACGAGAGACATAAGCCGACACTTGATCACGGAAAAAGCAGCTGTTTCCCGTAGCTTCAAGAGCAATTTCGTCTTCTTCCTCAAGGGTATTGATAAACCTTTGTACGTTGGATTCGTCCAAGCGGAACGTTTCCATTTTTTCTGGTTTATCTTTTTCCAAATAACAGACGGTAAAGCTGTTTGTATGTAAGTCAATTCCAATATGTTTCATGATTAATTATTCCTCTTACAAGTTATATCATTTAAGAGTAAAATCTCATTCGGCTGTTCCACACTCCTATACGAGGTCATTCTCAAATTTTGAGAAGCCTCACGGCGGCCGTTCGGCGACAGGGGCGAATAGTCTCCTCCACGAGGTCTGATCCTTTCGTTCCTGTTGCCAAAAACCAAAGGGCCTCAAAAAGCACATCCAACCTGCCACCTATTTACTCTCAGCCTTGAATATGACCGAGAGATGTCAGCCGAACAATCCATTCATACCGTCTCCTTTGCTTCATCAATACATAGAACGATCATGGCAGTTGAATCTCGCCGTAAAAAATACGGATTGCTCTTGCGTTATTAAAGGCCTATCTTTGGGATAATTATACATGAGGCAAACAAAGTGGCTAACCTCGCTGATCCAATTAACCGAGAAGCAATTCAGTATTGCGAATCCATAGAGGGTCAAATACTATCAACTTGCGACCCTTTAAAGCACTTAAACATCACCCATTTTGGATATTTTAAATTTTTTAAAAACGGTACCTACTTAAAGCTTTGCAATAATTTGGCCTGGTCAAAATTTTATATTACTCATAATCTCGCAGATAAGACTACTGCCTTCGCAGAATCAATTATTGCCATACCTTTTGAAGAATTAAACACCCAGTTATGGCCAAAATCTAAGGGCAATGACTGTTTAGCGGCTCTTTACGAACATAATGTTTGGAATGGCATAGATTTAACCGTTAAACATGAAGATTTTATTGAGGTATATTACTTTGCAACTGAGCGTGAAAACAATCAGATTTTTGATCTTTATTTAAATCATATAGACTTACTTATGAAATTCAAAATATATTTCCAAGAAAAAGCTGCTCATTTGATGGAAACACAAGATAAGAAAAGCCTAGCTGCTCAGGCAAATCCTGTTTCTTTTTTTTCTGAGGCCACACAATCCATACCAATAAAGGCAAACATTAACATAGATGCTTTTTTTAATGAAACACCAGTTACTCATTATTATCTAGGTGGAAAATATTCTCATATTTATCTCACAAGAAGAGAAGCAGAATGCTTGTGGTATTTGTCCCGCGGTAGGACGTCTAAGGAAGCGGGAAGAATTATGAATTTATCTTCGAGGACAGTTGAATCATATATTACTAACTTAAAAGTTAAAACAGGCACCCATTGGAAAAACGAGTTAATCGATATATTCTTACAAAGTTCACTTAAAAACATTTTTACAAATGAAGTTAAAGTCCCGATCAACTTCATTCCCTAAAAAAGGAGGGCCAACATGGTT
>Ga0206917_1255_pt1 | contig 10836 bp, 9 predicted proteins | sample Alteio_BWOrgHeat_68_FD_152931 | JGI IMG/M metagenome (GOLD analysis project Ga0206917, IMG submission 152931) | Enriched cells from forest soil in Barre Woods Harvard Forest LTER site, Petersham, Massachusetts, United States -... | ecosystem: Environmental > Terrestrial > Soil > Temperate forest > O...
TAGAATAGGTTCCTTCGGTGAAGAGAGAGTGATCATAGTTCCAGACACAAGTGATGTTAAAGGACCCAACTTTAAGAGATTCGAGATTAAGTGATCTTACCCTCGAAGTGTCTGAAGACCATGGCGGCTTTGACGGTGATTGGGGGACTCTGTTTTTTGTCATTGACCTCCTACGCCGAGCAAGTTGATCAGCGACGTTCTTTAGAAATGGAATTGGAAGAAGTGCCAGGAAGTACAGGTTACGAGGTTGAGGTCACTCGCTTGTTATCTGACGGAAAAAGGAGCCCCCCAAAAACCTTTAAACTTCAGACCACAATTTGGAAGGCGACACTTCTTCCTGGCCACTATGAAATGCGCGTCCGGTCTATTGACAGTCGACAAGTGCCAGGGGATTGGACATCACCCAAAAATTTTGTCATCAAACTTTTTCCCCCAGAACTTATTTCTCCAAAGGATACGGAAGAGATCAAATCCGATGACGGCCAAAAAGAAGGGGTTAAATTCCAATGGAGCCCCGTCAACCGTGCAAAAAAATACAAGCTTACGGTTTTGACGTCTAAAGGCGATATTGCTTTTGAGGAGGTTACTTCAGACCCGAAGACATCGGCAAAAATTCCCGTGGCTGCGGAGTACACCTGGCATGTTCTTCCTACCACTGAAGATGAGGGCGATTCGGACCCTTCCAGTGATTTTCACTTCAAAGTTATTGGAAAAAAATTAGATTATCCTTCTATTGAGAAAATTTCAGGGGAAGACACAATGTTTATCTCGTGGAAGCCCGTAGAGTTTGCAACAACGTATAATGCAATTCTTGAATTCAAGAACAAGTCAGGTGAATACAAAGAAATCCTAAATAAAATTTTGACTTCAACGAAACTCCAATTTAAGACACCTTTGAAAACGGGGTCATATCGCTTTAAGGTAAAAGCCTCCGCTGAAAAACGTCTGGATTCCGACTTTTCAAATGAAGAATTTAGTTCCTTTGGATTTCGCGACGAGGAACTACACAGGGCTGGCTACCAAACCAAAGGGCCATCATTTGTTAGAATCGCTATGGGCCCTTCAGCTTTTAGTTATTGGAACTTTAACAATGGATATAATTCAAATACCAGTTTCTCAACTCGTGGAGTATCCGGAACACTTTCCCTAGGAACCTGGTTTACAGAGAGATCAAAATGGGGAATTGTGGGGACCTTAGAGACAGAAGATGTCCCTTACCTCAATTCAAACAATTTTTATAATACGGTGGGCCTACAGGGAGTTAGAAAATTTAATTTTGGTGGCGGAAGTAGGGGGGCCATTTTAACTGCAACTTCTTTCATCGGACTCGTAGACAAAACTATACCGTTAGCTGAGAGCAGTTCCACTTGTGCTTGATAAACCCCGTCGTTTGGAAGAGCTTCTTCAAGACTTAAATTTTTTGTTTTAGCGATGACCCTTGAATCGCTATCTTCTCCCGTGAAAGTAATTTTAAAATACGAATCCTTTTGTGCAACGCCATCTTCTAAAATCCAACTAACTTTAACTGTAGCCTTCGATGTTCCGTAAAAATATTCTTCTCGAGATTGGTCCGTAGACCATCGCACCTTGGCGGCTTTTTCAATTTCAAAACTCTGACCTGAAATATTATCTGCAGGATCAATACTATTCTTCTGAACGACTCCTGGAAGAGCCTCTTTGAATTCAATCTTTTTTGGAGATGATTCCTGTGGAGTTAAGTTTAAAAACGCCTCTTCTTCCAGTGAAGTCACTTCAACTGGAGCTTTAATTTTTCTGGCGGAACTCGTCACCTTGGTTACAGGCTGAACCACTTTAATTTTTGTTTTAGCCTCTTGTGTAACTTGTAAATGGGCGCCGCCCGTAACAAAATTTAACTGAAGTTGTTCAAGATCCCCGCTGAGGACAACCATAGAGCCCTCATCTAGGGTAAGAAGACCCCCCGCTTTAAAAACAATTTTTACCTGAGCGCGATAGCCAGTGGAAATTGTATCTCCTAGTTCTAGGGGAGTCCCTTCGCGCGCGCGATCCCAGGTGAGTTCGTTATTTGGAAGTCGTCTTACGGTATGGGTTGATTCACTGATAAAGGCTATAGGATGCTTTGATTTATCAAAGACACCGTTGGTGTCTGCCACAAAAAGTGCGGCAGAAATGAGAGCCAATGACAGACAAATAAAAATATAGCGGTTCACGTCGAACTGTTCGGAATTTCTGCAGTATTTGTTTAATGAGAATCCACTGGACTCGACCTCATCTCCGTTGAAAATTTTTGAACCAAATACTTATTGGCCAGATCTAAATCTAGTTTAGAAAAAACTCCAAAGATAACCCTGCGATCATCGGGGCAGAATGCCGATAAAAATGCATGAAGCTGACTATAAGTAAGAAGTTAAACGCTTTTATAATTTCTAGCTTGCTTGTCAGTATTGCCGCCGTTATTTTTCTTTCAACCTCACGTTTCACAGCTGATCTCGCGGGCCTCTTACGTAAAGATACGGTGGATGTGGCAGCCCTCATTGGTGGTCGCGTCCGCGCTGAAATGCGAGAAGTCGCAGACCGTGGCCGAATTCTTTCAGCCGTTTCGTTAGAAAATTTCAAAGACGAGACCTCAAAGAATGAATTTCTTCAGCAAAATATGGCTCTTGAAAAAGATATTTTTGCTCTAGGCATATTTAGAAGGGTTCAAAACGCTCCCTTCACTCTTTCTTGGCGTATAATGAATCCTCAAATTCAAAAATCAAAGAATCTAGTGGCCACGGATTTTGAAGCCATAGACAAAACAAATTCTCTCCCCCTTGATGCAATTTCAAAGGGCGATGTGAACTTTACTATTGCAAAGCTCCCTGAGGGATCAACAGTTTTAAGAGTGGGCCTCCCTTTTATTCAACAGGGCACAAATAACTTTTCAGATCTTCTCGTTATTGATCTTCGTGATGATGTTTTTACGGCCCTTTTTGCCGAGTCGACTTCGTATGTAAGTTATTTGGTTGATAAAACTGGGACAGTCATCGGCTCCTCTGACCCGACACAAATGGCGCCGGGTGCAAATGTCGGTGGACTTGACATTATTGACGCCATGTCGAAGAGTTCTGGTCAGTCCGGTCAAAGAGATTTTGAAGACGCCAATGGAGAAAGGCAAATCGGGGCATTTCAAAAAGTGGGTTTTGCCAACCTCGCCGTAATCTCTCAAGTCCCTTTTGCTAAGGCCGAACTGGCCCGCGCCATAATCTTTAGGAGAGCCGCGTATTTGGCGGGTATCATATTATTTCTTACTTTAGCTCTGGGTTTTATTTTTTCTGAAAGCCTTACCCGTCCAATAAAAACTCTGGCTACTGCAGCGGGTCTTATAGAAAAAGGTGATTTCACAATAAATATTTTTAAGCCCAATGAAAAGACAAATCCCCGGGGTGACGAAATTCATCAACTCTCCCATACTTTTGACCAAATGGTCATGGGTCTAAGAGAGCGGGATAAAGTGAAGAGTGCCCTTTCAACTTATCATAGTAAGGAGCTCGTCGATAAAGTTCTCTCGGGAGAATTAAAAATCGGAGGAGAGAGAAAAGATGCAACGGTCCTCTTCACAGACATTCGTGGATTTACAACATTAAGTGAAAAAATGGAACCGGCCCTTCTTTTTCAAATCTTAAATCAGTATCTCTCATGCATGGTCAATGTCATTTTAGAACACGGTGGCCATATTGATAAATTCATAGGGGACGGGATTTTAGCAGTATGGGGAGTTCCCGATTCAAAAGCTGGCGACACTGATCGCGCCATAGCGTGTTGTCTGGCCATGCGCCAAGCGCTCAAAGTTTTAAATACAAAGTTCAGTGAGCAGGGCGTTCAAGAATTTCATATCGGCATGGGCTTAAATCACGGCCCCGTCATAGCAGGAAATATTGGGTCAAACGAACGCATGGAATATACAATTATTGGCGATACAGTGAATACTACTACAAGAATCGAGACGCTGACAAAGACCGTAGGTACCGATCTTCTCGTAAGTGATGTGGCGCTAAAAAATTCTACTGGAAAATATATTATTCAAGACCTGGCTGGACACCAAGTTAAAGGTCGATCCCAAACGGTTCAGGTTTTCAAAGTTGATGGGTATGCCGAGGAAGTCAAAACTGCTTAAAAGAGAAATCTTACACGAGAAAGATCTGTTCCACCCGAGTTAAATTCTTCCCACGCCGAATATAAGTTTCCATTAAAATTTGTGAGCGAAGGCGCAAAAGAATTTATCGATGAATTAAAATTTAAACCGTTTAAACCACCACCGTCCACGAAAGTCCAGGCTGGGCTTCCGTCATTTCCATTGTACACCGCAACTCGAACTTGAGTGACAAGTTGGGAATTTGATTCAGTCCATGAAATATAAAGTTGGTTATTAGTCGCCGTAACCATCATTGGAGTAATCGCTCCCAATGAAGAATTAAAGTTAAGGCCAATTCCATTATCAACGGGGGCCCATGAGGGACTCCCATCATTTCCGTTATATACAGCGACACGAACTCGATTCACACTACCCGCATAAGACCCGACCCAAGCCACATAGATCTTTCCATTATTGACTGCGAGAAAGGGTGTTGCAGCCCCTGCGACGCCAGTTTCGCTCATCGTCGGGAGACCGCCATCGACATTAGTAAAAGTAATATCGTCGGAAGTCGAGTCTACATGAATTTGTGCGGGCGGCGAATTCGCCGCAGAATTTTCTGCCCAAGCCACATAAAATTTAGTACCAAAAGGAACATCTTTGGGATTAAAAGCCGAATCACCTGTGTTTCTGTTTAAAGTAGGAATCGAATTCCACGTGGGATTTGTCCCTAGGTTTGTTGTGTACAAGCCTACTACTTGATAGGCCCCCCCAACTATTTCACACCAAAGCAGATTGAGTGTTGAATTAGAGTTTGAGGTGCTCATGACTGGTGAAACAGCATTGTCGAGGTGACTTGTATTGAGACAATGAGTTCCTCCGCAAATAACCGCTCCGTCAATCGATGTCCAAGCATTTCCATTCAAGAAAGCAGCGTGAATTTGATTTATACCTGAATCAGTTCCAGTATTACTTTCAGTCCATGCAGCGTAAAGACTAGAACCAAAAACTGAAAGGGAAGGTGTCGCCGCATTTCCTGGAGTGGACTGTGGCGAAAAATATCCATAATAGTTCCAGTAGGGTTGGTAGTTTTGGCCGTTATAAAGATAAGTGTTAATTCCTCCGGGGGATCCGCCGACGGAAACAAGGTAAAGTTGATTATTTAAATTTTCGACGGCCGGGGTTTTCGAATCATTTTGAAAATAGGGCGGAGACCCATCGAGCACGCCACCGTCCACAAAGGGCCACGCATTATTTGACCAATTATAGAGTGCATAAGAGGGCACAACACCTGGAGTACAACTCGCTAAAGTGAACGTTATTAAAAGGCAAAGAAGAACCCTAAGGCTCCAAAAACGTACTCCCATATACAAAACTTATCGGCTTCTTAGGCTAGGGCTTTAGGTTTGTAAGTTATTGTAATAACTATGTTAAAATGGGGAACAAAAATCTGTTCCCCATATACAACTTATCTTCTTAAGGGCAAACCGTTTTCTTCAAAATATAAATGTCACTCACGTCGTAATAAGTACCCGCTTCCGGGACGTGTCGCGAAAGATGGACAGTTAAAATATCTGCGGTTTGCTGTTGAACGTCGATGGTCTCTTGAAGAGTAAATTCATTGGCATAGCCTGTAATTTTTAATTTGCCAGCGAAGTTATAATGAAAACCCGCTTGATCTTGAGTGTATTGTCCTCGGTCACTAAAGGCTGAGAAATAATCAAAATAATATGTTTGGTCTGGAGCCGAATATTTTTGGAACAACATGAAATCAAAGGCGTCTATTTTATTTCCGCTCGGATCAGTAAATACTTCTGAAGATTCTTGTTTCAGTTGGGTCACACTTAATGTTGGTTGAGGCCCTTTCTCAACGGCATATCCGTTTCTGGCCAGGGTGTCATAACACCCCGTTAGCACTGCCCATGGATGAGTGTCTGCGTGAGCTATTAAACCACTACATAAAAGAACCAATACCAAAGCTGACTTCTTCATAAGATTCCCCCTTTTATGGAATTTAAGTTTATTGGACAATTGAGCGAAACACCATATGTGCTCCGCCATCTTTTACCTGTTTTAGAATTACGGGACCGATGGCTCCTTCACTGGAGCTATTGATCTCAACAACTAAATTCAAACTTTTGCCGTTTGCGTTGGCATTGCCAAATACGACCCTGGCATCATTTTTCTGAGAATAGGTCATAGTGTCTGTGACCATTTTAAAAATTGGGATATTTGATTCAAAAGACGGGCTTTGCCCCTGTGGCTCAATTGTAATTGGAAGATCAGTGGACCCGTTATCATCGGAAATTTTAAGAATCGCTCCCGACCAGAGAGATTTACCAATCAACTTCGCAACTATTTTGCCTTTTGGATTAACCCCAACAAGATTTGAAAAAACCTTTACGTCTTCATCGGCCCCTACGCCAAACCCTATGACTCCACTGTAATTTAATTCACAGTCCCAACAGAACTTGAGATCTCTTGCTCCGTCAATACGAGTGCGAAGAGAGCCTTTAATATCGCCCTTCTCGAGAAGTTGAGAAAGATTCGAATCCATAATGGTGCCTTGAATATGCTCAACACCGTACACGTGGCCAAGTTCATGGAGTAAAATTGCTCTTAAGAGTTTATCGTCAGTCCATTCTGGAAAACCCATGTTTGGGTCGACGACCCTGGCCTTACTAACCCATATGATCCCCTTTCCCCAACCTGCTTTTTTGTCATACTGCACTCGTTCAGCAAAGGCCGTGGGGTTTTCATACTTAGATTTGAATTTCTTAATTTCGTCGTCATCAAAACCCAATTCAAATTTCAAGTCTTCTGTTCCATCACAAGCCGTCATCTCTAAAGTCTTATGGGCGATAGTCAACGCCGTTGGAAATGGACTTTGATTCACTTTTTTATCTTGGATGTATTGAGCCCAGGTACTAAAGGCCGCTCTGATTTCAACTCCAGCGGCTTGTTGTGACAGTCCAAAATCTGCCGTGGCCTCCAGACAATATTTTATTGTGTTCCCTTCGCCTAAAAACCATGCACTTCCATCTTCGGCTCGAGAATTATCTGTCCCATTACCTCCCTCATGGCCCGCGAAGGCTCCTTGAGCTGCAACGACCACGAACACTATTGAAATATATTTTAAGAATGTCATTTTTTTAATTCCTCCGGGAGTTTGATAGAGAGTGGAACGAGCTGAACACATACTGCGTAGACTTCGCTACAGTTGCTTTCTTCAAGGTATTCACAAAGTTTTCTTCTAAATTTCTTAATTATTTTTTTTGCTTCAATAAGCTTATTAGGATCAATAGCCATAATAGTGGCCGTTATATCTCGGAGGTGCATTGGAACGTCCTCTAGAGAATTCATTCCCTTTTCCATGAGCTGGCTATTCCACTTGCGAAGCGCTGCCGATGAAATGTCAGTTTTAGTGGCTACGTTACCGTACTTGTTGATGAGCCGAGTTCCTTTTCGCTCAATAAGACCAAGTCGAGCTAAGCGATCAAGAGCCATATTTACCTCGACTACCGACAAACCGAGGCGACGGGCGATCCATGCTTCATTACTTTTAAAATCTTTGGTTTCCATCAGACTTAAAATCGCAAAATGATGCCAATCCGAAATAGCATGAAAGGTATCTAAAGATAACTGTTCGTAGGCGGGGTCAACGGTTGCCCCCAAGCCATTGGCTAAACCTTTGCGGGGTTTGACTCTGTCTCGTCGATACTCAGTTCCCACTGAATTTAAAAACTTTCGTGTCACATCAGGGGTGAACCCCAGACGGTCTGCGATCTTTCTAGCCATCGGAATTGTGAGCGGTCGTTTGCCATTGAGAATTTCAGAAAGGCGGCTTGCGGGCACTTGAAGAAATCGGGCGAATGCTCGCAATGAAAGAGCGGGGTTTTTCTTCCGCTTCTCGTTGAATTCGTTCATTATCCATTCGCGTGTAATTTGTGATTTCATAATTTCCATAATCTATGGTCGGAGATCTTGAAACAAACATCAACTATTTTGGTAACAAAGTGTTACCAAAATGAATTCGGAAACAGGACTTATGGATTAAAGGAGTGTGGGGGATTGTTTCTGAAATTTTAGAAATACAGCTTTTGATTTGCGATCGTAGAGAGAAATTGTGCCGTCAGGTGCTAAGAAGAGACTTAAAATAAGATTGGGCTCGATAAGAAGATTTGAATCAAAGGGGAAATTTATATCTTTAAAATAGATGGTCTTTAGAATCTCACCACTATGAGAGTTTCTCAAAACAAGTTTTGTCTTGTCTAAAGTAAGATCAACAATACCACCTGTCGAAGTTTCAAGAGTTTTATTTATGACGCCTTCATGTTTTGGCTTAAATGAATGAGATAAGATGACATCGTGGTAAATAATTCCAGCTTCCCGACTTATAACTTGAATATGATCTTTTTCGATTATGAATATATCTCTTGGGTTTTCTTCATCATGAAAGATTATGGGAATTTTTGCCTTTTCGATCTCCTCAAGGGAGAGCTTTCGAATTATTTTTCCGTTGGCTGGATAAAATAAGAATAAATTTTCGTCAGAGATAGCTAAGCCCAGACTCTTATTCAAATCGGGGTAGGCGCTTATTTCTACGCCTTTAATTTTTCCGTCCGTCTCGACTGTGATTCCGTGACGATTACTTTTAGGGTCAAAAATATAGAGTTCGTTTGATATCTCACCCTCGTTTATTTTGGTTAAGGGCACAGCTCTAAGATTGATGTTATTAACGGGATCATAAAATTCTCCCTCATCTATTTTGGCGTTGAGAGAATTGAGTTCAGAAAAACTTGCCAGAACGATACCTAAGGAGGAGGAGCTTAATTTACTAGCACACTTATTTAAGTCAGGCTCCAAATTGCCCGCAAAAGCATGAGCCACCATGATTGTAACGATTGAGTTTAACACTCTAAAGATCCCACCACTTTCATTAAAAGAACTCAAACTCTTATCATATTTCAAGAAATCAGGCCTGTGGAATTTCTACCTGGTTTTAAAGCCGAACTATCGATAATAATGAATCCATTATGGTTGAGAAGACATCCCCTATTGATACTGTAAAAAAGATTCTCCCCTGGCTCGTGGCCGTCGCATTTTTTATGGAAGCGCTCGACTCCACAATTCTTAATACCGCTGTCCCCATGGTCGCCTCCGCCCTTAGAGTTCCCCCTCTAAGCATGAAATCAGTTCTCAGTAGTTACACTTTGAGCCTTGCCGTTTTCATTCCGATTAGTAGTTGGATTGCAGATAGATATGGAACGAGAAGAGTTTTCTCTTCAGCCATTGGAGTCTTCACTCTTGGCTCGTTCTTATGTGGAATTTCAAATAACATTCATTTTCTGGTTTTCTGTCGCATCCTCCAAGGTTGCGGAGGAGCCATGATGGTGCCAGTGGGTCGTCTCACCATGGTTCGAACTTTTGCAAAGTCAGAACTTATTCGCGCCATGAGTTTTGTGGCCATACCCGCCCTTATCGGCCCCATGCTTGGGCCCTTGGTCGGCGGGTTTATCGTGGGATACTTTCATTGGAGAGTTATTTTCTTTGTTAATATTCCCATTGGCATTCTGGGACTTTATCTTGTGTATCGTCATCTTCCCGATTATCACGAACACACATTTAAACTCGATATCATTGGGCTCATACTCTTTAGTTCGGGGGTCGCCCTTCTTTCATACATTCTCGAAGTTTTTGGCGAACACTCTTTAAGCACAACAGAGATTTTGGGTCTCCTTGCCATTTCAATTTCGCTATTGGCTGCCTATGGACTTCATTCCTCAACGATGGCCCATCCTCTACTCAGCCTAGATATGTTTCGGATTCGCACCCTACGGGTGGGTGTTCTCGGAAATTTTATTACTAGGCTTGGTGCAGGGGGGATGCCTTTCTTACTTCCCCTTCTTTATCAAATTGGGCTTGGCTACACACCAATTCAGTCGGGGCTTCTCATTATGCCCCAATCTGTGACGGCCATAATTTTAAAAATGACCATTCCAAAAATACTCAATCGCTTCGGCTATAGACGGGTCCTTTTATCGAATACGATTTCGATCGGCCTTGTCATTGCCCTTTTTTCTACAGTGGGCCTTCACACTCCGACCTGGATTATTATTGTTCAAGCATCTTTATTTGGATTTTTCTCGTCCCTTCAATACACATCTATGAATACCGTCGTGTATGCCGATGTCACGCAAAGTCAAACAAGTATGGCGAGCACCATCGTGAGTACTGCGCAACAGATGGCCATGAGCTTCGGGGTCGCCACGGCGTCCCTGGTTACTGCCTTTTTTATTCCTGAAGGATTTAAATCAGAACCGACACAATTAATTCATGGATTAAGTAAAGCCTTTCTTCTTTTGGGTGGACTCACTATAATTTCAGCTTTCGTATTTAGAGAATTAAAAAATACAGATGGAGATGATCTTAGTCTTCATAAGACAGCGCATATTTAAAAATTATTGAGGGAATACGTATGAACGATGAAATGGCAACAAATTTGGGTCCCCTATCTCCCCTTGTTGGAATATGGGAGGGCTCTAAGGGCGATGACGTCGCGCCCTCAGACGACAGAGGCATTGAAAATAATAAATATCGCGAACGTATGATCTTTGAACCCATAAGTCGTACAGAAAATCATGAGCAAGTTTTATACGGGCTTCGCTATTCAACGACAGCGTGGAGAATAGGTGAGGCTAATCCGTTTCATGAAGACTTGGGATATTGGTTATGGGATGCCC
>Ga0206917_1257_pt1 | contig 10816 bp, 8 predicted proteins | sample Alteio_BWOrgHeat_68_FD_152931 | JGI IMG/M metagenome (GOLD analysis project Ga0206917, IMG submission 152931) | Enriched cells from forest soil in Barre Woods Harvard Forest LTER site, Petersham, Massachusetts, United States -... | ecosystem: Environmental > Terrestrial > Soil > Temperate forest > O...
AATTCGCAAACATGAGACTATCCTAACGCCAAATGAGATTGGACTGGGAAAGGTGATAGAACAATATACAGGTGTTGTTTATATTGTTGAAATAGAAGATGAGCAACCCAGCATTGTTGGCGCCCTCTCAGCGACAATGCTTCCTGATAAAACTATCTTAACTTCAGCTCATTCATTGATTCCAGCATTTAAAACTAAAGAGAATAGTAGAGTTTTGATGTTTTTTATTCCGCGCATAAATTTTCCAAAACCAGAAGGCGAAAATACAATAGATAAAATCAATTATTTTGTAAAAGGTAAGCTTTTAGCCGAAATATCTGACAAATTACCAAGTATAGAAAAACGCCTAAGAATTTCTTCTAATGACACCCATAAGAAAACTATGTTTTTAGATGAAACAAAAGTTGTCCTCCCTTACACTGAAGAAATTGAAGCCTTTGACAGTCAACATACCTTCGCCTTTTCAAAGTATTTGATTACAGTTCTCAGGTTCCCCTCTTCTGAAAGGGTTGATAGTCCTTTTATCTTGAGTAGTTCTCTAACCGAAGATAAACTGTTCTCCAATACAAAAGACGACATGGCGATATGCCAAGTAACTAACTTTGCCGATCTTCCTAATTGCCCTATATCTCTGTTGAAATTTTCTCTCTCAAGTGTTGAAGAACAGATAAATAAACTGAGATCTAATGGAATAAGGTTCTTTGTTGCATGCTCGGTTGGTGCGGAATATTTTTTCACTGGAGGGAATCAACAGTGTATGGCAAACGATATCGAGCTAAATTATACAAACACTTTGTCGTTGCCTATACCAACAGCAAAAGGATGTAGTGGGGGTGCATTGATAGGCATCCCTGTGAAAGATTTACTCGGCAACAGCTTTGCCAATATGAGAATATTAGGAATTGTCTATGGCTATGAATCCAAGCTCAAAAAAGAAGGCACAGGAAATTATTGCATTTGGATGGGTAAATGATTATAATATAACTAAGTAATAATTTAAGTTAGGAGAAGAAAAAATGAAAGAAAAATACCTTTTTTCAGTACTACTGTTCGGATACGCTAGCAGCTGCTTTTCTATGGAAGTGTTAAGACCTGTTGAGGAGGTGTATAATGATAATAAGAAAAGAGAAATTGTAAGCCCAAAAAAAATGAAGGACTTAACCGAATTTGAGGTACAGGCTGTTCAGAAAGCTGTTTCTCACGGGGTCTCACAAAAAGACCTTGAGAAGGGTTTATTAGCTTATAAAAAGAAAATTACTAATCATCCAGAATTAGCAGGGGTGCCTTTTGATATTTTTGTAGGTGGGATGATTAGTTTCGATAATTATTTATAATGTGTTCGAAAAACTAGCCCCTCACAAGGAGAAAGCCTCCCTATTTACGCCTTCTTCTTCGCTGCTCCCTTTTTCCCTTTACCAAACCCACCTCTTCTTGGCTTTGCACCGGAGGCGGCTTTTTGAATTTTGGCATTCACGATATGAATAGCTTCTTCAAGAGTTAAATTTAAGAAGTCATAGGTTTTTGGAATAGAGGCAAACTGGCTGCCAAATTTTACATAAGGGCCAAAGCGCCCAAGGCCGATGCTTAACTTTTCCCCTGTATCTGGATGTACGCCGATGGATAACGGCAAACCTTTCAGCTGAAGGGCCATCCCAAGGGTGACATCGTCAGGAGGAGTATTTGCGGGAAGGGAGACACGCTTCGGCTTTGGTTTTGCTGACTTGGCGGATTTCTTCTTAGGCTTAGCTTTCCCTTTTTTGGGGGTTTCTTTCTCTTCCTCTACAGGAGCAGCAATTTGAGCGGATGCCGTTGTTTCATCGCCCCATTGCAAATAATACCCATAGGGGCCTTTACGTAAAGTTATCGCCTCAAGGGTATCGGGGTCACTTCCCACTTCTTTAGGCTCTTCAGGAGCAGCCGCAGCAGCTTCTTCGGCATTGGCGCTTAAAGGACGCGTATAACGGCATTCAGGATAGTTTGAGCATCCCAAAAAGGCGCCATACCGGCTTAGTTTTAAGCTAACTCGCCCTGTTTTACAGGTGGGACAAACGCGGGTGGATTCATCTTCCCCATGAAAAAGGTGGAAGCTTAGATCTTGTTCCAGGCGGTCAATAACCTCAGTTGTACGTAAATTCTGAGTAGATTCAGTCGTTTCATGAAACGGGTTCCAAAACTCACTCAAGACAGATTTCCAGGGGAGTTTGCCTTGAGAAATTTCGTCGAGCTCTTCCTCTAAATTGGCTGTAAAATCATACTGAACGTATTTATTAAAGAAATTAACGAGGAAGACAGTGACCAGGCGGCCCCGTTCTTCGGGGATGAATTGACGTTTTTCAAGACGAACATAATCCCGCTCCTGCAAAACATTAATAATGGACGCATAGGTAGACGGGCGCCCAATACCCAATTCTTCAAGTTTCTTTACCAAGCTGGCTTCACTATACCGCGGGGGTGGCTGGGTAAAATGCTGATTGGGAGTGACCTGGTTTTGATCAATGGATTCACCCATTGACAGAACAGGCAGAAGGCGATCTTCCTCATCTTTATCTGTATCTTCATCCACGCCTTCTTGATAGAGCTTTAAAAAGCCATCAAATGTTAACGTTGACCCGGTGGCTCGTAAGGTGATTTGTTTGTCAGGCGAGGCCATTTCCACCGTGACTTGATCAAATACTGCGCTTTCCATTTGAGAGGCGACCGTTCTTTTCCAAATCAGTTCATAAAGTTTAAGTTGCGCCTCATCCAAATACTTACGCATTTCATCGGGATGGCGAGAAATATCTGTGGGACGAATAGCCTCGTGAGCTTCTTGGGCGTTTTTCGATTTATTCTTAAAGACACGAGGAGAAGAGGGTAGGTACAGTTTACCATAGGACTTCTCTATGTAATTTCTGGCAGCAGAAAGGGCTTCGTTAGCGATCTGGATGCTGTCGGTACGCATATAGGTGATCAAACCGGTAACTTCACCGCCGATTTCAATACCTTCATAGAGCCGTTGGGCGGTTTGCATCGTGCGGGACGCCCCAAAACCAAGCTTGCGAGAGGCTTCTTGTTGTAAAGTAGACGTGATGAATGGCGCTGCTGGGTGGCGCTTCACTTGTTTCTTTTCAAGTGTTGCAACAGATAAAGTTCGTTGACGGATGGCCTCACAAGCGGCTTCGGCTTGACTTTGAGTAGCAAGATCAAATTTATCCAGCTTTTTTCCATTTAAGTGGGTAAGCCGTCCGGTAAACTTTTCCTTGCGGGGCGTCATAAGTTGTGCCGTGATTGACCAATATTCTTGCGGTTTGAAAACTTCAATCTCCGCTTCGCGCTCAACGACTAAACGCAATGCCACAGATTGAACCCGGCCTGCAGAGCGAGACCCTGGCAATTTGCGCCAAAGCACGGGTGACAATGTGAACCCAACCAGATAATCAAGTGCTCGTCGAGCTAAGTAAGCATCCACCAATTCTTTGTTAATATCCCGTGGGGTTTCGAGAGAATGCTGCACGGCAGTCTTGGTGATTTCATGAAAGACGATGCGCTTAACTTGAGTATTAGATGAAAGAGCGCCTTGCTCGCTCAACACTTGATAGACATGCCATGCGATGGCTTCTCCTTCTCTATCAGGGTCGGTTGCCAGATAAAGATTATCAGCACCGCGAATGGCCTTAGCAATTTCCGCCACGTGTTTTTTGGAACGGTCGTCCGTTTCCCATGTCATGGCAAAACCTTCATCAGGACGCACAGAACCATTTTTGGACGGCAAATCCCGGATGTGTCCAAAGCTTGCAAGAACGGTGAAGTCTTTGCCTAAATAACGGTGGATCGTCTTGGCTTTTGCCGGCGATTCAACAATAACAACGTTTTTCATAAAAGTCCTAGTCCTTGGTCCTAAAGAGGCGATCTGTTGGTTTTTATTTTGCTAACCTTAAAGCCTATTAGCAAGGGAATATATTAAAGATCAAGAAAAATTTCACAAATTTAGAAATTTCTTGTTCTCGTAAACTTCGCAATGGCTTCCACATGAACAGTCCAGCGGAACTGATCAAGAGGTTGGATGATCTCGATATTATACCCGCCTTCGACAAGGATGCGCGCATCGCGGGCAAACGTTAGGGGATTGCAAGACACATAAATGAGGGTAGGGACATTTGAGGCGGCTAGCGCGTGGGTTTGCTCTTCAGCTCCAGCCCGTGGGGGATCAACTACGATCACGTCATAAGGTTCAAGCTCCTTACCCTTCAAAGGCGTTTTAAAGAGATCCCGATAATGAGTAGTGATGGGTCGTTGAGATTTCTGTGCTGCGTTCTTGAGAGCTGCTAGCGCTGGTTCGTCCATCTCATATCCGTCCACAGGCGCATACTGGGATAATGGGAAGGAGAGTGTCCCTCGCCCGCAGAATAAGTCAGCAATTTTGGAGGGTACCCGGGGTAGTGACTGGGGAAGCAGATCACAGACTATCGATGTTAATTGTTGGTCAGCCTCCGTACTGGGTTGCAAAAACCCTCGGCAATTGCTCTCAACGGGCACGTCATCAAATAAAACATACGGCACATCACGCATCAACGTGAAATCTTCCTTCCCTTTGAGGGTGACCAACAGGCGGCATAGATTCTGGTGGTTTGCAAATTGCCCCCATAATTCCCGTTGTTCTAAGGTCAAGGGAGTTTTATCGCGTATCTCGACATTAACATCCAAGCCATTATGAGCAGCTGTAATAAAGACCTCGCCCTCAAATCCAGGGGAGAAAGATTTACCGATGATATCAAGCAAAGGCTTCATAAAAGCGACAATCTCGGGCCTTAAGACATGGCAGTATTCCAACGTCAAAAGCTCATAGCTATGATACTTGTGGTATCCTAGCTCTACCCCTTTGGGTAAGCATCGGAAATTAAAATTAGCTCGTCGACGCAAACCAGGCGGAAGGATAATTGGGTCTTTAATAAGATGCTCAGGATTTTCAAAACCCTCAAATAAAAGCGGTTTCAAGATTTTATCCCGCTTGAATTGCCGATATACGTTATCGCCCAGATGCTGTAACTGGCAACTGCCGCACAAGCCATAATGGGCACAAGGCGGTTTTGCGTAGTTTCCGCCTTGTTTCGTTACTTCATAATTTAAGACTTGATATCGATTTTTCTTTGTGAGATGGAGTTCTAATGACACTTCGTCGCCAGGGGCTGCATAAGGGATATAAAGGCGTTGATTATCAGCGATCACCACACCGTCACCATTTTGTCCTAATTCTTGAACGATAAGTGATTTTTGAATAGCAGGGCTTTGTGTCATTCGTTTCTCTTATGAGTGTGTTTGGCAACGGTAGAGGGAGCAACACGTGCTGCAAGGTAACCTCTCATGTTAGAGTATTTTTTTCAAGCATGAAAAAACCGCCATCTATTTCGGATGGCGGTTTTTTAATAATCTAGGTTCAGAAATGCAATATTATTGCTTTTCTGCTCTGATTGAGGTTCCACAAAAGAATTTTGTGCCCGTGCTATTTTTACGTTGGAGTAAGTTTACACTTCCCCACACTGTTGCAAGTCTTCTTTCCTTTCCACCAGGTGTGTCTACGTAGTAAGCAACTTGAGCTTTTCGATCAGGAGACTTATGCAACGCATCAATCAAGGTTGGCACAAATGGCATACCATTGCTATCTGTTGCGGTCATGGCATTCGTTCCAACTTTAGTTGGTTCAGGTGGATAGACTCTCCATTTGCTATCTTGTACACAGAAAACGAAAGCATTTCCATCGTCAGATTTAACGACGGTTGCTACGTCCGCACGCTCGCCCGTTGATAATCCTTTCCCAGAACTTCCTCCTCTTCCAGTTCCGCCGATATCTTGACCATTGAGAAGCGTAAAGGCATCAGGGCCAAATTGCGTAAATAACTCCTTTACTTTTTCCAATCGGGCATTCGGATCCATTACAGCGGCAAAGGCTATACCTACCGTAAGGGCAGTAGCGAACACTGTTTTGGTTATTCTTGTCATAGTCTTTCTCCTTCTTAAAATATATATCTTCTTTATGTTAGACACAATTTTCCCTAAAAACAAATAAAATTATTATATTTGTTAAGAAAACCACCCTTTTATTTTGGCCCAGATTTTAGCCCAGAACGACAGGGTTTCCTGACCTTCTGGTTGTTTTGGTTCAGGTTCAAGGTTAATTTTGGCATCCTTGTCACGATCAAACCACCAGGTTGTAATATCCAATCCTAAGTATTTCGGTGAGATCTCAGGCCAGGAAAATCGATCCCAATAAGCCACGCGCATGACATCATCATGCCAGGCTGGAATCATGTAATAATTCCACAAAAGAACACGATCCAAGGCTTTTGCCGTATCGGTGAGAGTTTTATAATCACGCGCATTGATAAGTTGCTCGATGAGTTGATCAGCGACAGGATTTTTGATGCCGGCGAGATTTCGCGTACCTGTTGTACCTGCCCGTTCAGACCCAAAATAGTCTCGTTGCTCATTCCCAAGGGATGGGCTTTGTAAGATGCCGTTATGAACCATATCAAAATCCAAGGTATTGATACGCAGTTCGTAGGCAGCAGGATCTAGGTTTCGAACAGAAGTTTGAATTCCCAAGCGTTTTAAGCTTAGAGCAAAATTGAGCATAAACTTTTCTGCTGATTTATCATTGATCAATATTTCAAAAGTTAAGGGCTGGCCTGTTTTTGTATTGACCATGATCGCGTCTTTCACCTCATAACCCGCTTCCTTCAAAAGATTTTGGGCTTGTTCTTGAAGCGCGCGGAGATCCGTCTCATTTTGAGGTTCGGGTAAGGAAAACGCTTGCGTCAGAACCTCAGGCGGTATCTTGTCTTGAAAGGGTAGAAGGATGGCTTTTTCATCGTCAGTGGGCAGTCCTTTTGCTGCATAGTCCGAATTGGGATAATAGCTCAGGTTCCTCTTATATAATCCGTAGAATAGGTGCTTGTTAATCCACGGAAAGTCAAAAACGAGCGTTAAAGCTTTTCGAACACGACTATCAGCAAAGACAGGGCGACGTGTATTAAAAATTAAGCCAACTGTTCCTCCGGATAGGGATGTTTTAATTTCCGTGCGCTTTACATGGTTTTTTTGAAAAGCTGGAAAAGTATAGGCTGTTGCCCAGTTTTTGGCAATATTTTCAGCGCGTAAATCGTATTGACCAGACTTAAATCCCTCAAAGAGGGCATTGGCTTCCATATAATAATCTGCCCTGATCCTATCAAAATTATGGCGTCCTTTTTGGCTGGGAATATCGGCGCCCCACCAATTTTTCACACGCTTAATGGTAAATGTATGCCCGGCTGAAGCTGTTTCAACTTCATAGGGCCCGGAAGCAGGACCGGCCTGTAGGGACGTTTCATCAAACGGATGAGTTTCGTAGTATTTTTTGGAAAAAATGGGAAGCTGTCCCAAAATTCCAGGGAGTTCACGATTTGTTGTCGTATTAAAAGAAAATTTAATGGTCCTATCGTCCAATTTTTCAACTTTGTCGATGTTTTTATAATAGGTGCGAAACATGGGTTGACCTTTTGTCTTGAGGGTTTCAAAAACCCAAATGACGTCATCGGCCGTGATCGGTTCCCCATTGTTAAATTTTGCCTTTGGATTGAGTCGAAAAGTGACCGAAGAATTATCTGCGGCGACTTCAACAGACTCTGCCGCATAGGCATAAGATTCTCCGGGTCGGTCATGGGCTTCATCTAATAACGTGGCCGTTGTTAAGGTGATTAAGCCTGCGGGAACTCCTTTCACAATATAGACATTCAAGCTATCAAATGTTCCTTGTCGCCCGAGCCTAAGCGTTCCCCCTTTTGGCGCATCGGGATTGGCATATTCATAATGGGTAAAATCTTCTGGATATTTAAGTTCACCAAAGGCTGAAAAACCATGAGTTTGAGCAGAAGCGCCAGTTGAAGGCGGGTTATCTGCAAAAGTTGTCATCATTCCAGCCCATAGGAGGCATAAAGTCCAAAAGAGTTTTTTCATTATTTTTCCTTTCATTTTTTTTGTTGGGAAGTTGGTAAGGGGACAGGAGAATCACTTAAGGTGTGTAAAAACGCAATAACATCAGCGCGTTCTTGGGCATCTTTCAGTCCGACGAACGACATTTTGGTGGCTTGGACGAAAGAACGAGGTTTATGAAGAAGAATATTCAACTTCTCATCATCCCAATTTCCACCTTTATCTTTAAAGCCGGAAGAATAAGCAAAGTCTGCGGCATGGGCTACTTTCGCACCAATAATACCCCATAGGTTGGGTCCTGTTCTATTGGGTGCTCCTTTTTCAAAGGTATGGCATTGGGTACATTTTTTGGCAATGGCTTTCCCGCGTTCAACACTGGCAGAAGCCAGAAGAGGGGTAATGGGCTTTAGCGTTTCTTCTTCTGGATTTGCTCCTGGCTTTACATCAACTTCAACGCCTTCAATCACCAAAACAGGTTTTTCTAGCTTTTTGGGGTGAACCAGGTGTTCAGAGAGCAAGCTTCCAATCATTCCGATTAAAAGAGCCACCAAAACACTGGCTGTGACTTTATTAAACTCAAAACTATCCATCTACCAAGGGTAACTCATACAAAAATAGTCCTCTTAATCACCAGTATAAAACCAAATGATCCCTCCTGCGAACCCTATAATTGTTTCTTAGAGTTAAGATTTTTATCGTGCGTTTTTTGTTATTTTGTGGCATTTTATTTGACAAACCATAAGAGGCTGCAGGCATGCTCAACCCGATTATTGTAATCCCTTCCCGATTGGCAGCGGCTCGTTTGCCTAATAAGCCGTTACTGGATATTCATGGAGAACCCATGGTTGTTCATGTATGGCGCCGGGGAGTGAATGCAAACCTTGGGCCTGTTGTGGTTGCTTGTTGCGGCCCTGAAATCGAGCAAGCGATCACACAAGTTGGTGGGAAAGCAGTGCTTACAGATCCTGACTTGCCAAAGGGATCAGATCGAATCTACGCTGCTTTACAAGAAATTGATAAAGCGGAATCCGCTCTCCTTCACGATGTTATTATTAACCTGCAAGGGGATTTGCCAACCATCAGTGCTCCCTTATTACAAACAGTTTTAGCACCATTTGAGGATCCAGACGTTGGTATTGCAACCCTTGCAGCACCTATTGTGAATAAAGCTGAGTTGAATAGCCCTCACGTGGTTAAAATTGCCATGACAGAGCCGAAAGAGTCACCATCAGGTGTGAAAGTAGGGCGAGCATTATATTTTTCACGAAGCCTTATTCCTTCAGGCGGTCAAGTTCATTATCATCATATTGGTGTGTATGCTTATCGTCGCAAAGCTTTAGAGACTTATGTAAACCTTCCCGTATCTTCTTTAGAAGCAGCAGAACATTTAGAGCAATTGCGGGCTTTAGAAGCGGGCATGCGCATGGATGTGGCCATTGTCAACGAAATCCCGCCCAGCATTGATACGCAAGAAGATTTGGATTACGTGCGGAATATTTTTTATGTATAAAAAACCCCTTTCTTTGTAAAAAGGGGTTGAGCATAGACCCTTGAGATTTTTCGGAAACCGAGTCTATTTTTATTCTGCTGCGGGTGGTATTTCTGCTCGTTTTTGCTTGAGCTCTTCTAAGAAAGAGAGTTTTGGTTTAGCCGCCGAAGAATCAGCCGCCTCTTGCTTCTCCATCATTTTCTTTTGAAATAGGCCCATTGAAGGTGGTTTAGGACCACCCTTCGGAGGTGCTGGGCGGTTTGTCGCTATTTTCATAGGCTCATCACCAGGCTCTTTTTCCGGTATCGCTGATGGTTTTTGAGCTTCTTTTGATGCCATTTTTTCAGGCATAGGCAATGTCGTTACGATGTGCTCATGTTCTACGGCTTTAGGCTCCTCAGATTTGATAGGTTCTTGCATTACAGGAGGTTTTGTATGCGCCTCAACCCCTTCTTTTTTATCAGGTTCTGCCACTTTCATTGCAGCTTCCCTTTTCTGTCTAGCGAGCCTGGCGCGTTCTTGCCATGTCATGGATTTAGCAGTGCCTCCCGCTGCTTTATTTGCCTCTTGGGCCTTGAGCTCATCAGCCTTCTTTTGCTTATTGAGCGCTATTTGCTCTTGGAGTGTTCTTGCTTTAGGAGTAGGTTTTGCCATTGGCGCCTCTGGGGAGGCGGTTTCTGGTTTCACGACATTAGTCGGTTTTGTTTCCGGAACTGATTGATCTTTATTCTTCTCGCTAATGGCTTTTTTCATTTCGGCATAACGCTCTTCTTTTGCCTTATCAGCAGCACTTTGCGCTTCGGTTGCTTGAGTATTTCTATTCTCCCATGCGTCGCTAACTTTTGCTAAAGTTGTGTGCGAACCAGCCACCAGAAAAGTGATGACAAGGGTATTTAACAGGATAGATGTTTTTCGCGGTAGCATATTGGCCTCCTAAAAATGATAATTAACAAAGTGTTACTTCAATTACCAGAATATACTAAGACAGTTAATTAATGGTTAATTCTTAGAAAATTTTAATAACTTATCGTTTTTATCCGGATATAAGCAGAGCAGCCCATCCTCACTTTTCTTAAAGACATTATAAATAAGGTTTGATATAGTTTTTCGCGGGAGACTGATCTTAGACGTATTCCTCGCCAACCTGGTCAGATCTGGAAGGAAGCAGCCATAACGAGTTCGATGCGGGTTAAGGTTTAGTCTCCCACTCGCAATTTAAATTGGTTTGATTTTATAAAGAAGACGCCATTCATGACTCAAACTCCCTTGCTTAAGACCGTTTCTGGGACACCCTACCGAGTTTTGGCGCGTCAATATCGCCCTCAAAAAATGTCCGAATTGGTTGGCCAAGACCTTTTGATCAAAACTCTTGCCCAAGGA
>Ga0206917_1216_pt2 | contig 10812 bp, 7 predicted proteins | sample Alteio_BWOrgHeat_68_FD_152931 | JGI IMG/M metagenome (GOLD analysis project Ga0206917, IMG submission 152931) | Enriched cells from forest soil in Barre Woods Harvard Forest LTER site, Petersham, Massachusetts, United States -... | ecosystem: Environmental > Terrestrial > Soil > Temperate forest > O...
GCTCTATGTCGCCGATGAAGGTTTTGCTCATGTTTGTTATGGCTGAAAGCTCCTCCTGCGTGAGACCTCTCTTTTCACGAATGAATCGAATATTGTCACCGACGATCTTCTTTATTTGCACTGTCACAAAGATAGAGTAGCTATCTAAAATAACCAGTCCTCAATTGAGGGTTAAAATCCTTTATTGAGGGTCGAAAATGTCGTATCTTTGTAATGAAAGTGTAACAAACCTCGATTTCCGAGGTTGTTACTACTGTAGCTTCAAACCAAAGGAGAAAAAATAATGAGACGTTCGTGTATTGCAGTGATAATAGTCCTTAGCATGTTTTTAATGAGCGGGCGGGTGTTCGGGCAAACTAATACCTTTCCGTGGCCGAATAACCCGCCGATCGGGATCGGGACGACCGCCCCGGCGAATGCCCTGCACCTTAATTTCAGCAGCAGCGGGCATAACGATACGGCGTTTATCCGGCTTTCGGACTCCTCATCGAGCGTCTATGCGATTCTCGGGCTGACGCCCTATTCCTATCCCTACTATTCTTCGCTCTCGCAAGGGGAAGACCTGATCATTCACGAGCATAGTCAGGGCGATATTATTCTGAGCAATTTCCAGTCGTCGAGTTTATCGCATCTGTATGGAGCGATTCGGATGGCTACGTCTCCAGGTTCTTATTTACTTCCCATCCCAGCGCCAACGGCACACGATCTTGAACGACAGACCATCTTGCCGAATGGTAATATCGGTTTCGATCTCCCACCCGACACTACATCCGGGCTGGCTAATCCGCTGGATCAAATCCATTTTGGCGGAGGCACAATTCCCCCGCCGGGATATACCTCACCTGTACCAGGTCTCACCATGTATGGCGGGAACCGGTTTGAGAGTATGATGAGTGCAAGCGGCGTAATGTTCCCTTACGATTGGCGATACATTGCCTTCAACCAATACACGAATCATACCGATAGCTCTTCAGCACGGCACAGGAGGATCGCGCCTATGTCAAGTTCCGCGATCGCGTTTGCCGCTAATGATGCGACGAATGACGGCGGCATGATTGATCTCCATTGTGTGCCGTACGACTCCGCAAGCGGTTTGAGTGTCGATACTGCACACGGTATTAACTTACACCTTATGGGTTCAAAGGGACTGGAACTCTGGTGCGACATGAGCCAGGCCGATCCCTATCATCATTTGATGGATTGTTACCGGCCCGGCTATCTTCCCTACGGAGTTACCCGCAACACCAATGGCTTGTTCTTTCATCACACCCCGGTCTATATCGGATCGGATGCCGGTGGCAGCACGCTGGTCGATTTTCAAAAGCTCGCAAATGTTCATCCGAATTTAGGCGATGACACCACATGGATGCTTGCTGTCAATGGTTCGGCACTCTTCAAAGAAGCATGGGTAAATTCCGCCGATTGGCCCGACTATGTGTTCCTGCCCGGATTCAAGATGATGTCCATTGCAGACTTCAGTAACTTTATTGAAACGAATCATCATTTGCCGGAGCTTCCCAATGCGAAAACGATGAGCGAAGGAATTCCACTCGGCAAGACCGAAGCGGATCTGACCAAACAAGTAGAGGAAATGGCACTTTACATTGTTCAACTCAACAAGGAAGTCGAGGCACTTAAAGCGGAAATGAACGATTTGAAGAATGGAGGGAAATAAGCCATGAAGAAGCTTTTCTTTGCTCTCATACTTTATTGGCCACTTTCGGCTTTCGGGCAATCATTTGTCAATCCTGACACCATCTATCAGGCGGGTACTATTTACCTTCAAAACACTGACGTGTATTACACACCCTTTCAAGCGCCTGGCGATTCGGATACGCGCATAAACTTATGCAGCGAAAGCGACGTGCTGCGGGACCCCAACGGCGTGGGCGATTTCTATCGTAATTACCTTCCCATTCTATACGATACTACGCTTGACACGTTCGTTACCCTGCAAGACTTTCACCTTGCTGGACAGCAGCCGCTTGGCCGGTATGTCGTCTGGCAGCGCCTTTTTACGGCACGCGATAAACCGGATCACTCACATTCCGATATTATCGTCGGCACGAACGTTACGAACGACACAATCCACACTAACGGGCACCATGGCCCTGTAATCATTAGCAAAAACGAGGATGTGGATTTTAGAGCGAGTGGGACGGTCAAAATGGAAAATGGCTTCCATGTCATGCCCGGAGCTTTTTTTCACGCGTATCAGGAGCCGAGATGGGGTGCTGCCGTGCTCAGCGACGACTTCGATTCTTCGAAACTTAACGAGTCGATATGGCATGTCACATATGGGTCAGGCGAAGGAGCAGCCTGCTCCAACGACAGCAATGTGATCATGGACACCGATTATGAGGCAATCGATGGTCATGTGGCCGATCTCATTTTACGCGAAGTACCCGGTACATGTACATGCGATTCACTCCAGCCTTGGTGGAATCGAGACGATACGATATGCAACGATTTACTCGATTCTCCTATAGTTGTATCACATTACTTGTTTTCTGAGGCCAACCTCGAGGCGTGTCCGTTTCCCTACAATCAAATAGATACGCCGCACACGTTAGTCTATCAACACATCCCGTATGGAAAATATGAAGTGCGAGAAAAGTTACCGCACATCATGTTCCACACGAACAATTGGGGTGCCGGCGGAGCCTGCGAATACGACATCAATGAGTCATGGAGTCCGGGTGAGATTCATCCGGCTTTTGGCCGGCAGTTTCTTTTCGGTCCATGCATAGGTTGGTTTCGGTCGCACGGTGATTCGATCTTTTTTATCAGCCCAGGGGCCAACTGGTCCAACAAATGGAACAACCCGAACGGGATTGTGATAGATGGGATTATGTATGGTGCCGGGCTTGCGCCACCAAATCATACGAAGGACACGGTTACAGGGTTTACCAGTACGTTCGTTCAGGGTGGGTTCCCAGCGTCGTATGTAAACGCTCATGACACAGTCTCGTTTTATTATCAGCGCTATCCGAATTTCACATCCGACAAAGTGCCATGGAAAGTGTCACAAGATCCCGTCACTCATCTATGGAATATTTTTTCAGCGCCTTATCGTGTGCTTGGAGTTGGGGACTCTTTGCGTTTCAATAAGTCTTTTCAGGCAGTTCGCATAACTATACATACGCATGTTGCACCGGACACCCAAAAAACGATTGCGTGCTGGTGGGATTCTGCGTTAAATTCCAATGCAGGAGATACCGCATATCTCAGGCTGAACGATGCGTTGAACACATGGGATTTGCATACGCATACCGAAGCATACTCATTCGATGTTTGCGATTATGGCACTCGCGGTATGCCTGACGGCATGGCGCAGGTGCAGATCGATACGCTCCCGGCCTATGATGCGTTCTATAGTGGCGATAGTGCGAGATATGCGCAATCGTTAGAGCATTATGCACACACTCCCTACAAATACCATACGTTTGCGATGGAATGGCTTCCGAATGAGATTCGGTTTTTGATGGATAGCAATGTGATCCGACGCTTTCCAGACCATACCCTGCCCGTTGGGAACCGCTTTTACAACTGGCCTAATAAAATACCGCGAGGCCCGGAATACTTCCGGCCTGCCGAATGGATCATGAACCCGAGCAACAATCCGCTTATAGCCGATTCCGCTTCAAAAGCCTTTTTCGAAGAGTATGACACAACGTGTTCGGGATGCGGCGATGTAACTATTGGTGGGCATACATACCACGCCGCACATCAAATGGTTGATTACATTCGCATCTGGGATGTACCGGCTGATGTTAAAATTCCCAATTTCACAAGATAGAAAGGACAAGACTATGAGACGCATTCTAATTTCAATCGTTGTCATTTTCTCAGGGATTCCGTGCTTTGCGCAGTGGAAGGGCAGTCAGTGGTCCAATATACTGGCATATGGTGTCCATGGGGTAAATTTATTTGAGTCCACAGGTGGGCATGTATTTCGAGATACTTTTAATTCTGGTTGGGAGGAAGCCGATGCTGGGATCAATTTTTCGATAGATCCTTACCCCGTAACCTCGTTTGCATCCTTAGGTCAATATGTTTATGCTGGGCAGGGCATTAATTCGAATGCCTATCGATCATCGAACAACGGCGGAACATGGAGTTATTGCATGCCTTCACCAATTGCCACGAACGGCAGTGTGCTCTTTAGTGCCGGCGAGCCTTTCTCTCCGGTCGATAGCGTATATGTTTCTTCGGATAGCGGCTCGACCTGGCGAGCGGTCCTTAGCCCTCACGCGGTCTCATTTATGAATATTGGGACGACAATGCTTGCAATTGTAAATGGGGTTATAAAACGTTCCACTGATAATGGGAACTCATGGGAGCCGGTTTCTTCTCCGTCGTCACCTCCGACGTGCTTTGCTGTAATTGATACCATAATTTTTGCGGCATCGCCTTCCGGAGCCGAAGGAATTGCATATTCCACCGATTCCGGTGGGACCTGGAAGACCATAAATTTCCCACATTTGGTAACCGCGCTTGCAACAGATGGTAAAAACCTATGGGCGGGAACCATGGATAGCGGCGTTTATGTCTCGACCGACAACGGCAAGAATTGGCGCAACGTCAGCGAGGGGCTTCGGTATTTTCTTCAGGTTACCGCCATGGCGGTTTACGATACAATGATGATCGTTGCTACGGTCAGCCCCGGCAGTCAAAATTACTGGCAGGCCTGGCGGCCTATTAGGGAGATGGCGAATCCGCCGAGCGCAGTAAAGCCGTTTGTACAGGTCAGCGATACGATATCGGTTTATCCCAATCCAGCATCCGATCAAATAACTATTTTCTCGGGCGGCATGTCTATTTATGCCGTACGAGTGCTGAATGTGCTGGGGGAGGGTGTGCTCGATATGCCAAAGGTGAATGAATCTGAAATAAGTCTCGATCTATCGAAGCTACCATCCGGAACATATTTCTTGCAGATTCAAACTTCAAATGGAATCGTCTTGCGGAAGGTGATAAAGGAATAACCGACTCCGCCAAATACAATATTTTCACTCCACCAACCAAATCTTTTCACGCCTCTCCCCACCCGGAGAGGCGTTTTTATTGCATTTTAAGCGGTTTTCCCGCCCAAAGTTTGGGGCAGGTTTTGCAGGGCACTACTTCGGGGTGGTTTCCGTTTTCTCGCTCCCCCGAAAAAAAGCATCGTCAGCGATGCGTGGGGATACAAATAACTCGGCCAAAGCGCGTTTCGGGCAGTGCGGAAGCCGTTTTTTCAACTTAACCAACGCCCGGATCTTACGCACCCTCGGTGCGCCTATTATACATGACTGATTCCTTAGAACAACCAAGCACGATCGAGTCTTCATCGGCCGATCAAGCTACTTCGCTCGCGGCGGCGGACACCGCGCCCTCCACGTTCACGCTCAACGAGCCGATCACCGGTCAAACCACCGAAGCAACAGTGATCCCAGCACCTACAAAGAAAGTGCTGGGCAACGGACACTCAAAACCAGCTTCCTCGCGCCGCGCAAAATTCACGGTGCTCGATCCGAACACCAAGCTCGGGGGCGGATACACCAACGAAGAACGTTCCGAACTGGAAAAATTATACGGAACTTCGCTCACCACGCTTGTCGATGGTCAAATTGTAAAGGGACATATCGTTTCACTTGCGAACGATGAGGTCATTGTAGATATTGGTTTCAAGTCCGAAGGCGTTATTCCGCGCAATGAATTTGTACTTACGCCCGATCTGAAAATTGGGGATGAAGTAGAAGTCTATCTCGAATCTATCGAAGATCGCGAAGGCCGCCTGGTTCTCAGCCGCAAGCGCGCAGAGTTCACCCGTACCTGGCAGCGCATAATCGAGGCTCAGAAATCCGGCGAAGTATTGGAGGCCAAATGCCTGCGCCGCATTAAAGGCGGTATGGTCGTCGATGTATTGGGCGTGGAAGCATTCCTTCCCGGCAGCCAGATCGATACCAAGCCCATACGCGATTTCGATGCTTTCCTCGGACGTTCGCTTGAAGTGCGTGTTGTCAAGATCAACTTCCAGCAGGAGAATATCGTCGTCAGTCATAAGGTATTGCTCGAAGAGCATATTCTCGATCAGCGTAAAGAAATCGTTGAAAAATTGGAGCGCGGACAAGTGCTCGAAGGAACCGTCAAGGCCATTGCAGATTTCGGCGCGTTCGTCGATCTCGGCGGCGTGGATGGATTGGTTCACATCACCGATCTCTCATGGGGCCGCGTCACGCACCCGAACGAGGTCATCAAGCTCGATCAGGTTGTCACCGTCGTTGTTTTGGATTACGACGAAGGCAAGAAGCGCATTTCGCTTGGCATGAAGCAGCTTATGCCGCATCCGTGGGCGGAGATCGAGCAGCGCTATCAGGTTGGTCAGCGTGTAAGCGGTAAAGTGGTTTCGATGACGGACTACGGTGCGTTCATCGAACTCGAAAAGGGTATCGAAGGGCTGATTCACGTCAGCGAAATGTCGTGGATCCAGCACATCAAGCACCCCTCACAAATTCTTACGATCGGCCAGGATGCCGAAGCCATTATCCTCAACATCGATCAGGATTCGAAGAAGATCTCGCTCGGCATGAAACAGCTTGAGCCTGATCCGTGGACGCTGTTCCTCGAAAAATATCCGATGGGTTCCAAACATCGCGGTATCGTTCGCAATCTTACCAGCTTCGGCGCGTTCATCGAACTCGAACCGGGCGTGGATGGATTGGTACACATCAGCGATCTATCGTGGACGAAGAAAGTCCAGCATCCGGGTGAAGTATTGAAGAAGGGCGAAGAGATCGACGTGATGATCTTAGGCATCGATCTCGAAAACCGCCGCATCTCGCTTGGCCACAAGCAGGTGCTCGATAATCCGTGGGATAACCTCGAGAATATCTTCGGCGAAGGCAAGGATACCGAGGGCAAGATCGTCCGCATTATCGACAAGGGCGTGATCGTCGAACTGCCGATGGGCGTCGATGGTTTCGTTCCCGTATCGCAGCTTGCGTTCTTCCCGATCAAGAACATTCGCGACACGTTCCATGTCGATGAAATGCTGAATCTTCGCGTGATCGAATTCGATTCCGAGAATAAGAAAATAGTTCTCTCGGCGACCGAATGGCTGAAATCGCAGGATCGCTCGGCGCTCGAGGAGTTCAACGCAAAGCATCCGATCCCAAAAGAGACGCTCGAGGAGATGTCCAAAAAGCGACGCGATAACGGCACCGACAAACGCCCCGCCAAACGCGGCGGTCGCGGCAAGAAAAAGGATGAAGCTGGCGTCACCAATGGCGAGGCCACCGAAACTCCGGAGGGAACCATCGATCTTGCTGCGCTCATAGAGCAAGCACCAAGCCCGAAGGAACTCGGCCATTTCGATCTCCCCGAAGAAATGCTGGAACCCGCGCCTCCCGCGCCGGGAGAAATTCCTGCTATCGTGGAAGAGGGATAATCAGAACCGGGATTACGCGGATTTAGAGCGGCGGCGATCGGAAGATTGCCGCCGCTTTTTTTATTCGCAACTTTTCTGTTCTTTTCGGGTTTCCTAATTACCTCTTCATAGAGGTTCCTTAAAAACATTCCATACTCGACATGAAAAGGATTTGTGTATTACTTTTGGTCGCGGCTTCGTTCGCCGCATGTAATCATTCCACAAGCCCACAAAGCGGTCCCGCTGTGATGCCAAATACCGGCGCGGAATTTACGTATCAGGTCCAGGATAGCAATGCAACATTGCAAGAACAGACAACCATCACCGATCTATCTGGCACTACCTTTATTGCAACTCGAAGATCGGACACCGTCGGTGGATTTGCAACCACTTCAATCGACACGTTTCTCCTACTTTCCGATGGTGATCTCGATCAGTTAATTGGTTGTTGCTGCGACACGGCACCACTCACGATAGGAACCCATCGTTCGTTTGATGGAACCCCGCCTGATGGCGGGGGTATTCCCACGAAACTGAATGGTTTTGTGGATTCGTCAAGCAGCGTAAGATGGCACACCCAATACGAAGGCGAAGAGACCGTTACTGCCGCCGGAACGAGTTTCGCATGTTCTAAAGTGAGCAAAACTCTCACTGTGACTGCAATCTCCCCTAATGCTACAAGCAATGGACAAGCCGACACCGAATCCGTTATTCACCGCTATTGGTACTCACCTCAACTTGGATTCTTTGTAAAAGACCAGGAACTTTCACAAATTGGGAATAGCACCACAACGGTGAACTTCACCCGAACACTCGTCTCCTATAAATTAGGAAAATAAAAGACCGGGTTGAAACAAGCATCACTATGATGCGCGGTGTATTCAAAGTGTATAATAAAAAAACGGGCTTGGAAAAACCAAGCCCGTTTGAATTTGTCCTGAATATCCGCGTAATCTATTCGAATCCGCGGAATCCCGGTTCTGACTATTTCGCGCAGCAGCAGTCGCAGCCCTCGACGCATGGCGCGTTCGGAGAGCATTTGTCACCGCATTTGCAATCGCAGCACGCTGCGGATTTAGCCTTGACCGGCGTGTTTGGCGCTGGTGTGTTGCTCGCGAAGCTGGTGGCCGTCAGCGTGAATAAAAGGCCCGAGATGAAAACTAAAAGTTTTTTCATATGATGTGTGTTGAAAAATTGATTATGAACAGTGAATTACGTTCGGTAAAAGGAAAAAAGTTATTCCCACACGATCACGTTAGATCCGAAGCACAATTTTTCTGAGAAGTTCCAATGCGGGAGGCCGGAACTCCGGAGGTAATCCCAAACGATAAACTTTTATTGGATTTGCACTAACACTTTGTGTCGGCTCGATCGGTGAAAAGAAAAAGCTCGGAACTACCGTCTTCGGCTTTGTTACGATGGAACCCACGGCCGCAACGTTCGTGTACTGCGTTGCAGGTTTGCAGCAACATTGGCATCCGTTCATGCAGCAATTCTTTTCGCAGGCAGATCCATTTTTCGGCGCACACTTGCATTCCGTCGTGACCACACCGACGGACGATGCGCCTAAGCACAGGCTGAGCAGGAATGAAAAGAATTTCGAGATCCTCATTGCGTAAATTGAACACCGTGTAACGATCAATACGTTCACAGCCTCAACATGTTGCCTCTGCCCCCTTCTGAAACTTCACCCAATACCCATCGTAGCTCTATTAGCAGAAATTCATTTAACTTTTCCCCACGTACTCTCATATTTATTGATACCCGTTTGACCGTGCCGAACAATCGAAATTCTGGCCAGCACCGTGAGAACGGCGCGCGGCGTCCGGCTGTCCGGCATCCGGCTATGCGCGTCATGCTGCTCGGCATTGGCGCGGTTGCAGTTATCGGGGGTATTGCGGTTGCGTTCGATCATTACCAGATCTTTCCGATCCATCGAATTGGCGGCGAAAAACGGCTTGTCTTTCGCCTGGACGCACCATATGGCTCGGTCGACCTCCGAGCAGGAGCAGGGCCAAACGATATTGCAACCCTCGAATTGCTGAGCGAGAACGCGGATGCCCACTCCCCACAATGGGCGTATGGACTTCAAAATGGGAACGTCGGAATGCTGCGTATTGGCATCGGCACGGACGAAGGAATGGTCGGCCAACCTCCGATAGCTATGTGGCAAACCAATTCAGGATTTTCACCCGCCGCCGCTATTACTCCTCAACCCGATTGGGGTGCAGCCTGTCCGCCATCGCTCTTTTCTTTTACCTTGCCTACCGTACCATACGGATACACAACTGATCGGCGGATGAAGGCCGTCTCTACCGACGCAGGAACCACTTTTACCCCGGAAGCCAAAGCCGGAACGCGCATTACACTTGCCAAAGATCTCCCGATAGATTTTGTAGCTGACTTAGGTTTCGGCGAATCCTCGCTCGATCTCAGCGGCCTTCCTATCACCGATGCGCGGATCGAAAGCGGTGCTTCTAAGGTACACGTTTTTTGCAACCAGCCAAATCCTGCTCAACTCCGTAACTGCTTTGTCCATGCGGGCATCGGTGAATGCACTTTTACCGGAATTTCAAATCTCAGTGCGAATCAATTCACGTTTAACGGCGGGTTCGGAAGCTATCATCTTGGATTCGATGGAAAGCTGACCCGCAATCTCCAGGCGAACATCGATCTCGGCATCGGAATGTGTACGGTTTCCATACCTCCGACCTCATGCCGTGTTCAGGTCTTTTATGATGATGGGCTTCTCAGTTCTTTCTCCTTCTCAGGGCTCCAAGAACGTCGGAGCGGATATTGGACAAGCCCTGGTTTCGATCTCTCCTTCAGTCCCGTTCTCACATTACATCTCTCGAGCGGCGCAGGAAAAATATCGGTGAGTTATCACTGAAAGAGCGCCCAATACGTGCTGATCCGGTAGCACATTCGATGATTTTCCGACTCTGATACTAAAACGATCTCAAGAAGATTTTAAAATAATTTTATTTCCGTGTTATACGGAACATTGAGTGGGGTTACTAATTAAGACTCCTTTGTCTTCGCTGTGGCAAACGTCCTTAAAACTTTTGTTCAGCGATGGTTACTAAATACCTCGTCTATCCCGTTTTTCTCCTCTCGACCCTAACAACGTATTTCCCTTCCGACTCGATACACGCGCAGCCGTTATCGAGCTTTGTTCGGCAATCAGGAATTATCCGGCATTATCCGGTCTCCGATGCCCATGAAGTTTTTTCCACTTCGAATATCGGCATCACCGCGTCGGAACCGTTCGATGCTTCGACGACTTCGAGCCGTTATTGGATTGTAGCCGGTTCCCATTCAGGCATCCATACCGGCACGATCGTACTCTCTAACGATCGTCGAACAGCCATCTTCAAACCGATCGTACCGTTCAATCTGGGCGA
>Ga0206917_1258_pt1 | contig 10805 bp, 16 predicted proteins | sample Alteio_BWOrgHeat_68_FD_152931 | JGI IMG/M metagenome (GOLD analysis project Ga0206917, IMG submission 152931) | Enriched cells from forest soil in Barre Woods Harvard Forest LTER site, Petersham, Massachusetts, United States -... | ecosystem: Environmental > Terrestrial > Soil > Temperate forest >...
TTTAGCGAAATTTGCCAGTGAGTATAAGCTGGATGATCTTGCTTTGATCCGCAATGCGGTCTTGACTGCCCCTCATGTGTCGCAGGCTTCAGTAGTGAATGGGACGGCTTATTATACCAACAGCAAGGAATCCGGGTCTATAAGGATACTCAGTGTCGGCGCAGAATATGATCATATTATTGAACATACAGACAGAACATTTGCGGAGATTGCTTCCAAAGTATTGGCAAAAGATCCCAATATTGCAGGGTGCAGCAAATTGAGTATTCAAATCACTTATGGGGTCGATCTCGTTATTGCGTCTTCGCATATGAGTTTCGAGGACACGGAAACTCCGGAAGACTGGAAAAATAAAATCCGGGAGCAGGGACTTTCCAAGTAATGCAGAAAGAGGCACACGATGAAAGCTGCCCATCGTTAAGGAAGGGATACAGCTTTATCCGGGGTTAAGATTATGCAGCCCCCCCTGTGCCAGCGAATAACCTATCTATATCTTCCATAACCCTATAGACTGCCCAGCCGCGTGCAATACTGAGCGCCCAACCAGCATTACCAATAATGGATAAAAACAAAAATACCGTCCTGATCGTAGATGACGAACCCCAGATCAGGAAGATGCTGCATATCTATCTTGATGCATCGGATTTCCATGTCGAGGAGGCGGAGGGCGGCAAGCAGGCCATCCGGGTGGCCGCTTCCGTGAAGCCCGATCTTATCCTGCTGGATCTGGGGTTGCCGGATATGGACGGCAAGGACGTGATCACCAGCATACGCGGATGGTCGCAGGTGCCTATCATCGTCCTCTCCGTCCGTTCCGTGGACGAGGAAATCGCGGCGGCGCTGGATGCAGGGGCGGATGATTACATGACCAAACCCTTTGGCGCACAGGTGCTGCTTGCGCGCATCCGGGCCAATCTCCGCAAGGCGGTCGTGAAGGAAACGGGCGAGCCAGAGCTGGCCAATGGCGTCATCCGGATGGATCTGGTGCGTCATGAAGTGTTCCTGCAAAAGGAAAAGCTATTACTTACTCCCAAGGAATACGGGCTTCTACGGTATTTCCTGTTCAATTGCGGGCGCATGCTGACCCACAAGCAAATCCTCAAGGACGTCTGGGGCCAGGCACATAACGAGGACGTCCAGTACCTGCGCGTCTTCATCAGCCAGCTGCGTGAAAAGCTGGCGAACGACCCGGCCACGGCGGGGTATATCGTCACCGAGCCCGGCATCGGGTATCGCATGGAAACCGTCGCGCCCTGCGCGGCGGAAGCCACAACGTCCTGAGATAGCCCCTTTACGCGTTCCGTATACCGGGCATACCAGCGGCACATGGCATTCACAGGAACGCTCCTGACATACTGATCTCCATAATGTGCATACATAAGGAGATTGCCATGAACGCCCCCAGATTATTTGCCGCTGTTGCCGCCGTCCTGATTGCCACCTTGCTTGGCAGCACGGCGCTTTACGCCGCACCCGCTTCCCAGCCGCAGATAGCCATGCTGTCGGGCGGCATCGGCGAAGAAGAAGTGGATCGCATGAATGCGGCCCAGGAACATTACAGCCTGAAACTGATATATGCCGAAGCTAACGGCGATTACCTGACCGATGTGGCCGTACGCATCCAGGATCATAAGAAAAACGTGGTGCTGGAGACCGTCGCGTCCCAGGGGCCCATCGTGCTCATCAACCTGAAACCGGGCACGTACACGTTGGTTTCCACCGTGTCGGGCAAAAGCAGCACGCAGCGGATCGCGGTACGCGGTAACGGTCTCAGCACCTACATCATCCATCTGCATTCGACAGAATCTTAAGCCATTTAACCAAAGGAACATTTTATGACTAAAGCACAGTTTATAGCGGCACTTACCCTTCTCGCACTGCTCTCCGCCTGCGGCAACAGCCGATCGGATCGCGCGCTCAGCGGGGCGGGCATCGGCGCCGGAGTCGGCGCGGTGGGATCGGCGATCGTCGGAGGAGGGGTGCTGCCCGGTGCCTTAATAGGCGGCGCGGTGGGTGCTGCAGCCGGCGGCCTGACCGACAAAAACGATATCAATCTCGGGAAGCCGCTCTGGAGATAGGAACGCATCGAAAGAAAACCTTAACTTTTGGAGTATCGATATGAATATCGTCCGAACTATCGCCTACTTGTCTGTAGCGATGATGATGACTGCCTGCGCACCTTCTTCAGGCTCCCGTGGTCACGATGGCACCCTCGCGGATGCCGACACCGGCCCCAATGTTCCCAGCGCATTTTTCCCTCCGAGCGGGATGTGCCGTATCTGGCTTGCAGACCTTCCTGCCAGTCACGAACCTCCTGTCGAATCCTGCAACGGTATTGGAAACAGGTTGCCCAAGGGCGCTTATGCGATTTACGGCGGATGATGAAATCACAACCCATTCCTTATTCTTTACTTAACCCTGCAACGGAGCCTTTATGAACAAGATAATTACACTCGCCGTCATCAGTACGCTGGCCATTGCCAGCATAGCGCACGCCCAGACGCAGAACGAAGAAGCCATCAAGGCGGATGTCCAGGCCCTGGATAAAGATAACGCGGCTCTGGCCAAAGATCAGAAAACCCTCGAAAAGGATCGTGCCGCAAAAGCGGACGACAAAGCCAACGGCGACACCGGAAAGCAGGCCGAGGACAGCGTCAAGATTGGCGCCGTTAAAACGGCCATCGAGGAAAAGAAAGTCGAAAAAGACGCGGATGAAAAAATTCTCGCACATCATAAGGAAGAGATGAAGAAAGACGATGCGAGCGCCACGCCTGCCTCCGGCAATCAATAACACTCCGGCAACCTGAAAGGATATTCCTATGTTGAATTATGTCATTACGTTTTTTGTGCTGGCCGTGGTCGCGTCGATCATGGGTTTCGGCGGCCTTGCGGGGCAGTTCGCGCAGATCGCGCAATTCCTGGCAGTGCTGTTTGTGGTGCTGTTCGTGGCAACGCTTGTCTATAATGTGATTACCGGGCGACGCATGAACCCGCCCGTGTAAGCGACGCAGGTTTGCACCACTACTAAAGGGGCCCGCTCATGCGGGCCTCTTTTGCTTTTGGGCAAGGGGAAGCGTCAGGGTAAAGCATGCGCCGCCGTCCGCAGGCGTATCCAGCGCGATACTGCCGCCATGCGCATCGGCAACGGCTTTGCAGATGGGAAGGCCCAGTCCAGTCCCTATTTTAGCATCCTGCCTGGCAGCGCGGGCGTGTTTGAGGAACAGTTTCGTCTGTATCTTCCTGGGAATGCCCGGCCCGTGATCGCGCACGGCAATATGAAAGGATTTGCCGTCACCGCTCGCCATCACCCGAATCATACTGCCCTGCGGCGTATAGCGTGCCGCATTATCCAGAAGCAGCGCCACCGCGCGATTGATCCACGAGGCGTTCACTTCAACCATCAACCGGGAAGACAGGGCAAGCTGCACGTCATGCTGACGCAGGCGAGGCTCCATCTGAAGCACGCACTGCCGCACCAATTCCCCTATATCCACATACTCGTATTTGAAGCGGCCTCCGCTTTCCAGCTTTGACATGTCGAGGATGTTGGAGACGAAACTGTCAAGACGCCGCGCTTCCTCAATCGCCGTATTGATCAGCGTATCTTTGTGCTCGGAGGAAAGCGTGCCCTTTAATTGCTGGTATATCTCCAGCGAGCCGATAATGCAGGAAAGAGGGGTTTTCAGATCGTGCGAAACGGACGACAATAACATGGCATGCAGTTTCTCGCGTTCCTGCCATAGTTTGTTTTTATCGGAAGGGCGCGCCGCCATCGTTTACAGCTTGTGTTGGGGATGCGCTCGCCTGCCGCGGCGAACGGTAAGGGACTATGAGGCATATCAGGCGGTGTCCGCAACCGGAGATTTCACCTGCTCTACGATGGGAAGGATAAGATGCTTAATCTTATCAATGGTTGTGAGCAAATACGAAGCCTTATCCGCCCGCTCCCTGGTAGCCAGCGCTTCGTTCCTGATGTCCAGTTTTTGCAGTTCTTCCACGGTAAGGTCGAGCCTCTGATAGGCCTCGCGCAGCCAGGCTTCACCGCGCTCGGCAATCAGGGCGGAGGCTTCAAGACCGTGGCGATACAATTCCGACCACCGCTCCAACGTTTCCAGTGCCTGACGTCCGGCTTCTTCACTCAGAAGTGATTTTTGGTGAATGAGCGGGCGCATGGATGCATTCATTAATTCTTCCACCTTATCCAGTTGCTTCTGAAACCGCAGTAACAGGTCGCTTGCCTTATCGGTGTGCGCGTCCGGTTGAAGGGGGGATTTCATGAGGCATTCCCTGAAAGGGGCTATCCCCCGGCCCGATATCGCCGGGCCGGGGGCAGTAACGTCAGGCGTTAAGCCGTTTTCGCAACCGGGGCGACGGGGGCCTTATCGGCACCTTTGCCGGCATCCGTGCTGCAGGCTGCCGCACATTCCGTTTCCAGCTTCTTCACTGTCTTTTCGGCTTCTTCCTTGCTGATGCTGTACTTCGTCTTCACAGCCTCAAAGAATTTCTCGGGCTTGGTCGCCTGGAAACCGATTTCCTCGTCCGTCAGCTTTCCCCAGGTCTTCTTGATCGCGTCGCTTAATTTCTGGGGCGGCTTCTGGGACTGGGTATTGGTGTTTGCGGGTTGATTGATCATATTTCTCTCCTTGAGTGAGGTTACTGCATAATCCAGGGCGGGAGGCGGAGCCTGCCGTTGCCATGCAAGAAGATTGTGTGCCGCTTGGGCTCTGGAAACCATGCGTGCTGTTTGCCGTCAGCGTAAAAATTGCGTAAGGGGACACAGGAAGAAGGCGCGCCCTAACTCAAAGGCAGCAACGCTTCTTCCAGCTTGACTAAATCTTCCATGGACACAGAGTGGGTGGACGTTTCCTGATCCTTGTGGATGTGCGTCGCCAGCTTCTGATAATCTTTCTGCAGGGAATGTATTTCGCCTTCACTTAAATCTTCGATGCTTATCATGCGATTGTTGGCGCCGTGCAGTGCTGCGATAATCTCGTTTAACTTAATCTGCATGGCCAGGGAGTCCTTATTCTGGGAACGTTGTATCAGAAACACCATGATAAACGTCATGGTACCGCCCGCGGTTCTCATTATCAGTTCCCAGGCGTTTGAGAAGTGCATGAATGGCCCGGCTATCAGCCACAGCAACACAAATCCGACCGCCACAAGATAGGCCCACGGACTACCCGCCCCTCTGGCAGAGTGATAGGCGATGTTTTCGAGAAATTTAACGGAATCTGTCGCCATGCGTGGACTCTTTTTGACTTCGAATGTCTGCATACCCGAAATGTAGTATTAGAAACGATAGGAAAACGTCACTACGCCGAATTGCTCGGGCGTCACCTGCTCCGTGAATTCCCGCGTAAGAAAAACATAGGTGAAGGAAAGGCGCGATTTGCCATAGGTCGCCGCCATGCCCAGCTGCGCGCTGCCCACGAATGGTTCTTTCGTCACGCTCAGGCTGTTGGCAAACGTATTTCCGTCGAGAAAAATATTACGCGCAACGCCCCTGCCTGAGACGCCTGCGAAGAGATACCCGCCAAGCGTCCGGGTCGGCACGAAGAAGTCCGACCCCGGAAGGCTGGGGCGAACGCGCGGGGGCCCGTAATCCGCCGGCAGATCATAGCCCAGCCGCACCGTAGTGCCTACCATTGCATCCGTTTCGACGTTACCGAGATTGACTCCGACGGAAGGCGTCATATCCACCCCGACGCCAAACGGCGAGAGCTGGTACAGCGAACGCCATTTGCGCTCATAGGTAAGAATGACTCCCGGCTCGGTCTTGATCTGGTTGTTCCATCCCTGCGGGTCAGGGCTGCCGGTGATATGAGTATGGACGAATTTCTGGGTCTGTTCGGCGAAGGAATAAGGGCCTACGACCCCCAGCGTCAGCATCACGTTATCCAGCGTCTTGCCGGTGTCGGATACGATCCCGAGCGAGCCATAGAGCCACCCTGCATAGGGGCGATCGTTGCGTATCGGAGCGCTCTGGCTTAAATTCGTGGGTGTGAACATGCTCTGTCCCAGGGCAACGCCGATGCGTTTATCGCCGTCGGGCGCCAGGGGCAGGAAATTATCCGCAGACCACTTCACCCAATCGGGCGCCTGCGTTTCGGACGAGAGCCAGCCCATCCGGACGCCGTTGGTATAACCACGATCGGTATGCGCGAAGATGTCATTTTCAAAGATGAGGCTGAAAATGCCTTTATCGTCTTCCGGCGGCTTCACAGAGTCCGCCCCTGCTAGCGTGGCGGAAAACAGCCCGTATCCTGTTGCCATCGCAAAGCACAGGGCGGAGGTTATTCGGTGCATACGGGCTCCACCCATCATCAGGGTTGTTTATTGTTGCGGAGCCGTTCTCGTTTCGCTTTCCACCGTCTTGCCATTTACGGTAACGGTCTGGCTGCTATTGACCACACCGTCTTTAATCTTTTCAGTCGTGGATGTCCGGATCGTCTGCTTGTTTAACAACCCTTTGGGGTCCGTTACTTCCTGCGTGGTGGTACTTTTGTCCGTATCGCCATTGGCATTGACGCGTACATCGGCCTCTTTTTCATAGGTGCGGGTGGTGCCGGCGGCGTCCGTTCTGGTCGTGACATTTTTTTCCGTGTAATTGCCGGAGGCATCTTTTTCGATCTTCGTATTGGATTGATAGGTTTCATCAGCGGCAAAAGCGCCGGTATTCAAGGCAAAAACGGCGGCCGCTGCCAGAAAAAGTGATTGCATGTCCATAAAATTTCTTTCTAAAAATAAGCGGGTTTGCATAGCCGGTACGTAATGCGTCTGGAAGGGAGCATGTCTTGTTCCGGCTTGGGAAGCCATGCCTGCCAACACCCGCCGGTATAAGGATTGTATATGGAAGACGCCGTATAAAATAAGGGGGCGAAGTGTTGTCCTTCGCCCCCGCTGAACTTCGCGCGCGGTATTACTAAGGTTTGGCGACATCTTTGATGATGTCTTTTACCTTGCCATAGTTCTTCTGCGCTTTGCCCTCGGCTTCATCCACGTTTCCGCGGGCTTCGCCTTCCTTGTTGCCGGCGATATGGCTGACGGCGCTGTGAATTTTGCCGCCTATTTCCTTGGCCGTGCCTACGATGGTGTCTTTATTCATAAAACATCCTCCTGAATACGGCTTACATTAATTGGGCTGAACGATAACGGTGGTGGGGCGGCCATTATAGGAAGTGTTGCCCCTTGCGCCTGTTTTACCCTTCTCTCCCTGATCCCCGGTGGCTCCCTGCTGGCCGGTGTCGCCCGTGTTGCCCTGAACACCCGTGGCTCCGGTTGCGCCCGTATAGCCGGTATTTCCGGTGTTACCCTGACTTCCCGTATCGCCGGTAGCTCCGGTGGCGCCCGTATAACCAGTATTGCCCTGATTTCCGGTATTTCCCTGGGGGCCGGCAGGCCCGGTGCAGGCGGCGAGGCAGAGTGCCAGACCCAGCACTGCGGTCGGTATGGAATATTTCATGCGATTTCTCCTAACGTAATTGCGTGACAGGTGTTTTCCACCCCACAACCAGTCAATGACAGGCATTGAATCTGGGAGCGATGCAGCATGGCCGCCGTATTCATATGAATGCCGTAAAGGGCGTTATCCAATACAGCGGAATTGCCTTTTGATAATTTTTTGAAATACTATCGCGAAATGATTAACTGCCACCATTAATTGCAGCGCTGGAGCCTCTTGAGCCGCAGCACGAGGGTTTATATGGTATACATCCGCCGGACATGGAGATATGCCGCGTGCATCACGCTGGCGGTCGCCTGCGTGAATTCCATTCCGGATGCCCGGGGGGAAACGGGCTCTCATGATACTCCAACTGCCCCTGTCGCGGGCAACGCGGCGGCTAATACAGGCACGAACATTAACACGGGACGAACGGCGGCCAGTTATGTTGAAGGCAAGTACGGATACGTAACTCTTTCTGGCATCGTTTCCAAAATCCTTGATAAGGATCGGTTTGAGCTGGATTACGGGAATGGCGTGACCCAGATTGACTATGACGATGCGCTGCATGATCTCTATACAAAGAGCGACCGCAAGATAAAGGCAGGCGATAAAGTAACCGTCACTGGAAAAATAGATAATGCCTGGTTTACCAAGCGGCAGATTCTTGTCTCCTCCATCCTTCATATTACCGATAATTATATCCTGCTCTATAAACGCCATGTATCAGGCGCAGGAGATAACGTGCCTGCCATTGTCGGAGCAGCCAAACCCGCGTTGTTTCTCGATGGTCAGGTTGCCTTAACGGGAGTGGTTTCAGCCGTCGCCTATAAGGGCAGCTTCGTTCTGCGCTATGAGGACGGGGTGATCCAGGTGAATGCCGCCGGTATCAAAATTCCGGGCAATAACAGTATTTCCAGCGGCGATGTGGTGACAGTCTATGGAAAGATTGACGATTATTTTTTCAAGTACCGGATAATTAATGCCGAAACGGTCGAGAAAATAGGGATATACAGCAGAACCTCGCCAAGCGTTCGTTAGGAGCGACGAGTATTGTTTTCTTATCCGTCATTCTGTGGCAGCGTCGCGAGAGATACTCTCCCGTATTGAGCATGACAACTTCGCCGCTATAAGCATCGCTGGTATTAACTTTTTCTTTCCTCTACTATGAAGAAGAACCCTTATGCGGGATATCCTTTAACGGGCACTCGCCCTGATTGGCCTTTATGCAGACGGCCAAAACATCCGACTCACAGATTCTGAGCTTCGTCATACAAGCCACCAATGACGGCATCTGGGATTGGGATCTGATCTCGAACTATATTTATTTTGCCCCCCGCTATAAAGCGATGCTGGGTTACGCGGATCACGAGTTCGCCAATTCCATGGACGAAAGGCACAGTCACATTCATCCGGAGGACAGTGAGCAGGAGGCCGAGATAGCCCGGCAATACCTGGCACACGAAATCCCCGAATACAAAGCCACCTACCGCATGCGCCATAAGGACGGCACCTGGCGTTGGGTGATGTCGCGCGCGATTGCGCTATGGGATGAAGACGGCGTGCCGTACCGCATGATCGGATCCAACACCGACATCACCGAGCAAAAGGCGCTCGAACAGGCATTGATGGACGCACGCGATAAGGCGGAGGCCGCCAATCAGGCAAAATCGGATTTCCTCGCCAATATGAGCCACGAACTGCGCACGCCGATGAACGCGGTGGTAGGGCTCGCCAATATCCTGATGAACACGGAAACGACCCCTGCGAAACGAAGGGAGTTTATCACCACGCTGCAGCTTTCCGCACAGTCGCTCATGAGCCTGATCAACGATCTGCTCGATATCGCCAAGTTTGAAGGCTCCGACGTCACGCTTGAGCATATCCCCTTCAACCTGGCGGAGATGATTGAGGAGATCGTCAGCATCATGTCGGTAAAAGCCGAAGAAAAGGATATCGAGCTGCACATCAATTACAGCCCCATGCTCAACACGGAATTCCTGGGCGATCCCCTGCGACTCCGGCAGATACTGATGAACCTGACGGGCAATGCGGTCAAGTTTACGCCTCAGGGCAGCGTGACCGTGCATGTGGAGAGCAAGCGGAAAAAGAAATCGAGCCATATCGAGCTTACGGTAACCGTCACCGATACCGGTATCGGCATCAAACCGGAGAAGCTCGACACTATTTTCAATAAATTCTCCCAGGCCGATACGTCCATTACGCGGAAATACGGCGGAACCGGCCTCGGACTGTCCATCTGCAAAACGCTGGTGACCCTGATGCACGGCACCATCTCCGTCACCAGCACGCCACACAAAGGCTCGCAGTTCACCGTGACGATTCCGCTGCGGCTGGGCCCCAAAGGCATGGTGGGGTGGGATGAGAACGCCCCCGATACGGAGACACTCAGCGTTCCTTCCGTCATTGCCGATCCCAGCAAGCCGCTGGTGCTGCTGGTCGAGGATTACAAGCCCAACGTACTGGTCGCCGGAACGTTGCTTGAAAATCTGGGCTATCACTATGAGGTGGCGGGCAACGGCAAAAAAGCCCTGAAAAAACTGGAAAGCCGTCATTTCGACGTCGTATTGATGGACGTCCAGATGCAGGAAATGGACGGGCTGGAGGCCACCCGGTCTATCCGCAAACAAGAAAAAAAGGGGAACCTCCCCCGCATACCCATCATCGCCATGACGGCCCATGCGCTCCCCGATGACAGGGAAAAATGTCTCAAAGCAGGCATGGACGATTATATATCCAAGCCCTTCAGCCCCACGGAATTAGAGAAAAAGCTGAAGCATTTTACAAAGCCCCGTTAAGCGACCCTGCTTATTTTTCTGATGAAATGTACGGGTTACTGTAACCAGAAGAACATGCGGCAGCTGATGCTCGTGCTGCTGGTATAACTGGAGGCGGGGGAGGCATAACTTCCCGTGACGCAGGTTCCGCTTATTGTGGCCGGATTGAGCGTATACACCACTCCTCCATCCGCCAGGCCGTCATCTATTTTGGTGTCGATTGCCTGCGCGTCCAGCGACGATATCACCGAATTATTGGCGTATATGCCATTCAGCGTGCCAAATTCCATGAAATTACCCTCCTTCTTCTGGTAATAGAAATAATCCTGAAACATGATGTCATACACGCCGCCATTGAGGCTTGACGTGGGGAGATGGACACCCGGCAGGGGAGTGACGCCCGAATAACTCAGATATGTGCCGGGAACAAGCTTCGCCAGCGCCAAATGGCGCCACACAAAAAACTGCTCCGAACCTATCTCGATAAGCCCGTTTCCATTCCCGTCGCACGTGCCCGTGGGCCCGCCCCCTCCCGGGCATCCGTAGCTGTCCGTCCCGAAGTA
>Ga0206917_1259_pt1 | contig 10797 bp, 8 predicted proteins | sample Alteio_BWOrgHeat_68_FD_152931 | JGI IMG/M metagenome (GOLD analysis project Ga0206917, IMG submission 152931) | Enriched cells from forest soil in Barre Woods Harvard Forest LTER site, Petersham, Massachusetts, United States -... | ecosystem: Environmental > Terrestrial > Soil > Temperate forest > O...
AAAGGTTGTCTGGTCAGCTGTGCCGCTCATCACTAGCGAGTTACGCCCAAGATACAATTTATCGTAACGTTTCTTGGGAGTTCCAAGCGAGCCACCAAGATCGGTTAATGGAATGACATTATTCGCCTTGACGGTATCACCGAAGGTGCCGCCTCCAGAAATATTGAAGGTTGCCCCCGGCTGAGCAACTGCGTTTTGGTTTTGGATGTAATTTCCAGAAGCGGCTGGAATATCTCCCGATTGAATTGGGCCGGATGTCCACCCTCCGGAACCATTGCCGCGCAGGAATTGAGCGCCGGTCGAAGCAGCAAGCCCCGTACCACCGTTCGCGGCATCGATCGTCCCTGTCGAAGAGTTCGAATTGATCGCGCTGACGATATGCGCTCCTGCCACCGAGTTCGTTGCAATAGAAGAGACGAGAGAACCGTTCGTGGTCACATCGCCTGAAAGATTCCCATTCGAAAGGTTACCGCTCGTTGCTGCCGATTGAACCAAACCGCCGACAATGGCAGTCCCGAGAGAAACGTTACCTGCCGAATTTATCTGAATGTCTCCGGCAGTTGTCGTGATGCTCATGGTCGCATCACCGGTAATGGTTCGCGGTGTCGAAGTACCGTCAATAATAATGCTGTTGCCCGAGTGTATCATACCCGACGCGTGGATATTACCAACAACATCCAGCACTTCTTTCGGACTATTCGTCCCGATACCCACCATTCCACTCCCGCTGAGTGTTACATTGTGCCCTCCAAGCGGAATGTCCGTGTTTGCCGAGATGGATCCTCCAAGCGAAACAACCCCAGAATTATTCGTCAGGCCGTTTGAAAATGAGAGTGGAGTCTGATAATCGGTTCCCGCTGTGGCGATCGAAAGAGCATTGCCTGCTCCGTTACTTTTGACCAATCCGGCACCAAGATTCGGATAGATCGATCCGCCAATATAAAGATTGTGCCACTCGTTTAAGGATGAACCAATATCTTGTGTATTGTTCGAAGATGGAATTGATGGACCTGCAGGGCCGGTGGCGCCCGTATTACCGATCGGACCTTGCGCACCGGTGGCACCTGTATTACCGATCGGACCTTGCGCGCCTGTTGCACCTGTATTGCCGATCGGACCTTGCGCGCCTGTTGCACCTGTATTGCCGATCGGACCTTGCGCGCCTGTGGCACCTGTATTACCGATCGGACCTTGCGCGCCTGTGGCGCCTGTATTACCGATCGGACCTTGCGCGCCTGTGGCGCCTGTATTACCGATCGGACCTTGCGCACCGGTGGCGCCTGTATTACCGATCGGACCTTGTGCGCCGGTGGCACCTGTATTACCGATCGAACCTTGCGCGCCGGTCGCTCCCGTATTGCCGATTGGGCCTTGTGGGCCGATCGCTCCCGTATTGCCGATCGGACCTTGCGCACCAGTGGCGCCTGTATTACCGATTGGACCTTGTGGGCCGGTCGCTCCCGTATTGCCGATTGGGCCTTGTGGGCCAGTCGCTCCCGTATTGCCGATTGGGCCTTGTGGGCCGATCGCTCCCGTATTGCCGATCGGACCTTGCGCACCAGTGGCGCCTGTATTACCGATTGGACCTTGTGGGCCGGTCGCTCCCGTATTGCCGATTGGGCCTTGTGGGCCAGTTGCTCCAGTAGAGCCGGTTGTTCCCGCCGGCCCCGTAGGGCCAGCGACACCTGGAACCGTTCCCGGTTGGTACTGATTATTTGCTGAATTCCAAATGAGGAATTGTCCATTCGTTGGAGCAGTGCTTGCGATGCTTTTACCCTGAAGTTTATCAACGACCGTGGCGCTTTGGGTGCCGGTCACGTCTCCAGAAAGACTCCCGGCGAAACCCGATGCATTCCCAATGAGATTAGCAGTTATTGTATTAGTACTGCCATTCCATGTCGGTCCACCTGCAAGAGCACCCAATGCATTCGTAACGACCATTGTAGAATTGCCACTTGCAGTCGATAGTTTGGGAGTTGTCGTACCTCCAATAGAAAGGTTACCACCAATTGACGTATTACCACCGATCGAGGAATTGCCGCCAATTGCACTATTGCCACCGACTGTTTCATTACCACCGATGCTTAACGCACCGCCAATACTCTGTGCACCACCCACACTAAGCGTGGAACCAACACTAAGGGAACTACCGACATTAAAGGGGCCGCTTACAGTAAATGTACCACCCACATTAAGTCCACCACCAACAACCAACGTGTGCGTGCCGGTAATATTGACATTGCCGTTAAAGGTCGAGGTTCCACCAACCGTAAGATTTGTACCGATCGTGCCGCTCCCATCGATATTGAAATTCGCGCTTGTTTCCTGAGCCGTTTGGTTGTTAATATAGGGATTGAGCGTCTGAGTTTTCATTCCCCGGCCTAACGGTACTCCACTTCCGGGAGCAGTTAGCCAAATCGCACTCGATAGCGAGTCGTAACTTAATTGAAGTCCATCTCCAGCCATGAAATTAATATTCGATCCCTTGCCGGTAATCCTCGTTCCATTGATGGAGATCGAGCCAACGTAGTCTGTTCCCATTTTTTCACCAGTGATCGCCCCGTTCGCAACTGTCAGAGCATACGGCGAAGCGGTAAACTGTGAAAGCTGACGAAACTCCGAGCTGTCAATAGTAACCCCGATCCAAAGTGGCTGGGACATGACTGAGGCATCCGGCAACGGCGCTTGGGAGCCAAGAATAATGGAGAAAACTCCACCATTCGTCTCAACATGAAAGACGTCCTGCCATACCGCAGGATTATCGCCTTGTGCATCCGAATAAAATCGGATCGTAAGCAAATGGGTACCGTCCTGTATTGGCAACCCTGGGACACTCGTCAGCAAACCCTGATAGCTTATCAGATGTGGAATGTCTGGAGTGTGACCGGCGACCGACGATGACGAAGGATTCGTCTGGGCGGAGGAATTCGCTGTAAATAGTATTGTCGTTGTTACTGAGAGTAACAACGCAAAAATGATGAGCGTCAGTGATCTCTTCATGTTCTTCATATTAATTCGATGTAAATAAACTGTTTTCCAACAAGAGTACCATTCTCGAGGGATAAATACCTTAAATCTTCGCAAAACCTTGCAACCTGAATTTCAACGACGAAGGGACTGCCCTCAGCCGATTAAACGGCGAAATTCAGCGGGAATCCGCATTGACGACGACGCCATTGCTATTTCTACAATGCCTTTAAGATGTTGAAGCGAGAGAACCAACTTAAAGGATTCTGTTCAAAAATACAAACTTTTTAGAGGTAAGGTGCAAATTCCAACTTTTATTATCCAATTCGCCCGATTTTAGCAAAATTTTAGGGGTTTGAAATACATCCGGTGTTGGATTAAAGAGGAGAGTTGAGTCAAAACATACCCTCGATTTTCAGCAATCGCACTATAACTCCATTAATTTCTAACATAATGATGAGGGGTCATCCGTGTGCCCACGGCCGGACTCGAACCGGCACGGCCTTACGGCCAAGGGATTTTAAGTCCCTTGCGGCTACCAATTACGCCACGTGGGCAGACTTCTTTGTCTCGGGTCACCAAACCACATCCAGGCAATAGTAGTTTATATTAGAAGCATATTTGAAGTTTTTCAAGCAATGAAAAGGGCACGACGCGAAGCGAGGGTCTGTTAACAGAACCAACTATGCCCTCACGAACCTCACAGCGCATCCTTTGGAGCGTTCTTTCTTTATCATTAGTGCTCATTGCTGGTTTTGCCATTGCAAAGTGGCAGCACCAGAACGTCCGCCAGCTTGAAGATTTTGGTCAGCTCCCAAATTTTTCACTTACGGATGAAAATGGAAAAACAGCTTCCCTCCAAAACTTCAGTGGTCATATTTGGGTTGCCGACATGATCTTTACTCATTGCTCCAGCATTTGTCCGACCCTTACCGCAAAAATGATCTCTCTGCAATCGGCTTTGAACGATAAACCAGATATTCGCTTCGCATCTATCAGTGTCGATCCTCTGCATGATACCCCCGACACCCTGCTTGCTTACGCTAATGACCATCATGCCAATACCGAACGCTGGACCTTCCTTACCGGAACGACATCCCAAATCTATTCGCTCGTAAAAACGGGATTCCATCTGCCGCTCGATTCCGTTGGAGGCGAGCAGCGAGTTCCTATCGTTCATAGTCCCCGATTCGCACTGATAGATGCGAAGGGACATGTCCGCGGTTATTTTAATGGATTGGAGGAAGAAGGACAGAAACAATTGCTTGCAGATATCGACGCGCTCGAAAACGAGGAGAATCCATGAGCATTTCGGATCTTCCGGCAGTGAATGCTACCCTGAATGGAACCTGTGCCATACTCCTGCTTCTCGCTCGAAATCGAATAAAACATAACGCAGTTCATCAGCACCGCGCACTGATGATCTCAGCATATATCACCTCGATTGTATTTCTCATTTGTTATTTAACGTATCATTTTAATGCTGGTATTTTGCATTTTGGTGGAACAGGTATCATCCGTCCGATCTATTTTACACTGCTCACGTCGCATACCATTCTTGCGGTTACGGTTCCCGTTCTTGCCACTATTACATTGCTTCGCGGATTAAAGAAAAAATTCCGAAAGCACCGAGCCATTGCAAAGTGGACCTATCCCATCTGGCTCTATGTCAGCGCTACGGGGGTCATCATCTACTTTATGGTCTATCAGATCTATCCGAGCCACTGACAAAGTCGGGGGTGCTTCATTTTTTCTCGTAAACCGCGCCATACATCGCTGCCCAGAAACGACGCTCAACGATCGGCAGCAGCCAGGGAGGATTAGTTAATCCACCGCTCAAGAACATTCCCTGCTTTTTCCTCATCCCTAATTGACGCATAAGAATATCAAGTTCAAACGGTGTATATTGCCGCTTCTGAAATTTGAGATATTCGCCACGACCGCTAAAAACTCTGTCGCGCGTGATCGTTCGTATTCCAAAAACAATTCCCTCTAGCTTCCGCAAAACTCCGGCCTTATTCGGGACGGTTACGACAAGCAATCCACCCAGCTTCAATAGTTGATGGAATTTTTGAATCGCCACCTCATCATCCTCGACATACTCCAGCATACTTAGGCAAAGAATGAGATCAAATGAATTGGGAGCTAATGCGAAAGACTCTATCGTATCGTTCGAGAATTCGATCTTACCAGAAGCGTCCATTGCCTTTGCTTGCTCGATCATGTCTGGCGATGCGTCGATCGCCCTTACGGTCCATCCTTTTCTCGAAAGGTACTGACTAAAGATTCCCGTTCCGCATCCTACATCGAGCGCACAGCCGTCATGAGAAGGAATTATTCGATCCAAAATCTTCGTGATCTTTTCAAAGCGACGTCGGAAGCGCGGATCGCTCGCGTAACGGTCATTCCACTGGGCAGCCTCGGCATCAAAAAATTCTGGCGTCTTCATGCCGATTCCCCGCCGATCTGTTGATCATGCTTTTTCTGCATTACCGGACGTTCATACGACGCAAGAATTTCCCTCAGTGCATCATCCGAAAAGCCCTCGTTAAACGCGTTCGAAGATAGTTCACGTTGGCGCCGCACGATTTTTCCACGCTGTAATTCATCGATGGCCTGTCGCGCCAGCGAAACCGCTACCCCCTCCTGCTCAGAATGGTCATCCCAATTGCTGCTGAACGATGCACGGGCCATGCCATAGGTCGTCAGAAGGAACTCGAACTCCGGCCTGCCACGATATTCATCCAGCAACTGCGAAATCTGCGGCGGATCATCCTCTTCTACGCGCTGTAGAAGATAGCCTAACAGTTCCCTGACGTTCGGATGCGAAATAAGCTCGAGTTGAAATTCCTCCGACTCGATAAGCGCATCCACCGCTACGGGATCGGTAAGCATCGCTTCAAGCAAGGCTCCCTCGGAACCCGAAACGACAAAATCGTGCTCCATCACCTCACTATGCTCTTCTTCAACATCCGGTTCGGGAACGTAATACCGCCGTTCCTCCTGATCGCGCGTATTCGAGGAAAACTTTGCAAGTTCCGTTGAAAGCAGTTGTTCGCTCAAATGAAATCGCTCGCCAAGCTTTTGAATGAACAACGCACGCTTGATCGAGTCCGGAACTTTCGCGATCGTCTCGACAATAGATCGCACCGCTTGCGCCATGCGTCCCGGATCGCGAAATGCACCTTGCTCTTCAAACCACTGCGCTTTCGTTTCAATGAAGCTCTGACGATGCTCCAACGCCGATTCGAACGCTTCTCTGCCGTTCAACCGAATAAAGCTGTCCGGATCTTCCCCCGAAGGAAGGATCACCGTGTTCACATCGAATCCCGCTTCAATGGCAAGCTCGATGCCGCGCATCGTAGCATTTTTGCCGGCTGTATCGGCATCGAACAGGAGAACGATCGACGTCGTATAACGCCGGAGCAATTGAAGCTGCTCGACCGTCAGCGAAGTTCCTGATGCCGCCACGACATTTTCGATCCCTGATTGAAACACCGCAAGCACATCGGCATATCCTTCAACAAGTATCGCGAATCCTGCTCTTCGGATCGCATCCTTTCCTTGGAAAAGCCCATAGAGTATCTGCGACTTATGATAGATCTGTGTGTCGGGGGAATTAATATACTTCGCGAGTTCCTTTGGAGCGCCTGGCATGATACGTCCGCCAAAACCGACGATACGGCCCGTCGCATTGAACACCGGGAACATTAATCTGCCGCGAAATCGCTCATACGATTCTCCCGAATCTCGCCTTCCGGTCAATCCCGCATGTTCGAGCTTATCACTATCGATCCCTTTGTTGACAAGATGATCCATCAGCAGTCCAGCTCGTTCCGGCGCATAGCCAAGACCAAACTTCCGCATGATCTCATCGTCATAACCACGCCCGCGAGCGTAGGTCAATGCCGCAGCGCCATCCGGCGAGCGAAGCACACGGTAATAATATGCCGCCGCCTCGCGCAGCGCATAATACAGCGATTCCCGCTCGCTTCGTGCCGCATCTTCCGCTTCCGGACGTTCGCCTTCGATCTCGATATTCGCCCGCTTCGCGAGCTTCTGGATCGCTTCCGGGAACGTTAATCCTTCGATCTGCATCACGAAGGAGAACACATCGCCACCCTTGCCGCAGCCGAAGCACTTGAAGATACCCCGATCTTCCAGCACGTTGAACGAGGGCGTTTTCTCATTGTGGAATGGGCACAGTCCGATAAAATTCCTGCCCCGTTTTTTCAGACGAACGTGCTCCGAAACAAGATCGACGATATTCGTCGCTTCACGGATTCGGTCTAATTGATCGGCGCTGGCTTTCACGAATTACCGAAACGTGGAATCCACATTTTAGTTGCTATCCCGCCGCATCTGCGTTGTGTCCGATGGAACTTTCATCGCAGCGCCCGAATCCGGAAGCATCGTTTTCATCGAGTCTGCCGATGGCGGGATCGAATTCGCCGGCGGCGCATCCCCCGCACCATAGACCGTCACGATCACCTCCGTACCCTTCTGCTCCGCATGATAAAAGTTCAGCGGCTTCTGCGCCGGACCCTTCGTCACACGGCCATACAGATCGAACTCCGAGCCATGGCACGGGCAGACAAATTTCTTCCCATCGGCCTGATAATCCAGGTCACAGCCGCGATGCGTACATTTAATATCCACACCCACGAATTTATTTGGCTCGACGTGAACGACCAGAATATCGCGCCCCAGATCCACGTACTCCAGATGATATGTCCCGCCCACCGCAGCGAGTTCGGGCGTATCCGCAAGTTCGAGCGGAACCTCGCGAACGTCCTTCGCACCGAACGACGCCACCTTAGCCCGCGCCTTGGCAAGCGGCGCGCGGGTAAGCTCTGCAATACTGCCAACAACCGCGCTTCCCGCGACCGTGGCAAAAACATTTCCGATAAATTTTCTACGATCCATGCCCCTATAACGGCATCTCCCACTCTTTTCGTCCCTCCCTCTTCAAACTTTGCCTTTCATCCCTCATCCTTCATTCTTCTATTCTTCCCTAATGGTGACCAAAAACAAAAACGCATTTGTACTTCATAATCACCCTCGATTCCGAGCTAATTTCGCCGCTTTCTTCCAGACAGCGCAAAATTTTTCGGCATTTGTGTCCGGAAGCCAGTTCCCGACCGCTTTTTCATCCCCGCATCCTTTCCCTAAGAAATAGGTGCCTTTCTCTCTCTTGAATTCATAATTCATAAACTGTAGAGTTTTTAAGACATTCTCGACAATTTTTCTTTCAGCAATGGGTGCTTATTACCCGCAAACGCATTTGTTTTTCATGAACGTATGGAGTACTCCATCAACTTTTTCATTAATTTCATAAAGAAAAGCATATTCCCGATTTTCAATGAATGCGAGCACCCATACTTTTAACTCTTACTTCTTAACTGAAACAGGTGCCTATCACTGCACTACCAAATATACGAAGGAAAAAGAACAATGTCAAGAGATTACGAAAGATTCTTGACTTTATTAGCTTTCCCAGAGACAAATGTGTGAATTATGTAACTTTTTTCTAAAATTTTGTAACTCTTCGCGTTATTAAACAGGGTATCTTTGTGTTACGTCTTAGACAGCCTCGCTCTGAATGCCTACTTTCATTCACCCCGATTGACTGACCTTGATGCGCTTCTTACAGCAATGCATTTCCAAATATAAGATTTATTTGTAACCCAAGCGACCCAGTGCGTTCTTGTATATGGGGGTAGGTGCATTATTTTCACGCTGCTCCAAAAATGTAATGAAAAAGACATCGTCGATTTTGCTCATTGCGCTATTCCTACTCGCAAGCAATCGAGCTAACGGACAGGGTTCAAATATCACAAATAACTATTGGGGAGGTGGTGCACCAAGCACCTATGGTGTTAGCATTTCAGGCGGGCATCTTTCTTCGGCCCCTACGAATCCAGGGTTCTCTTGTTCGAGTGGACTCCTCTCAAAAAAGAAGAGCTTCGTTCCTCAGTCATATTTCCATATTGACTCTACACTATCACCTTGTGGTTTATTGGGAACTGAGGAGTATGCCTTGGAATCTAATCGTATTCAACCAGAGGGGTATGATACCGCTCGCGTTTTTCTGGAGCATTGCCCGTTTTATCCAGAGGCCTGGCGTGCTTTCTCCGATATAAATGGTGACGAATCGGAGTGGACGGCAGGTGGGCCTGGACGTTGGCCTGACTTCTTGTCATTCTTAAAACAGGTGTTATACCTTAATCCAGATACGAATTGGTACTGTAATGATGTTGATGATATGCTTTCTGCTGTGCAAAACAATGCACCAGCTGCAATGTCTATTTGTAAATACATTCTTGAAAGTGGGAAGTGCCCTGCGCTTGCTGCTGGATTCGCAACTACTTACAATGCTGCTGCCTCCTCACGTCATTGGCATTGGCTTGATTCCATTCTTAAAACCTTCAAACCGGGTGACATGTATCTAAATGATTCCATCAATATCGATACATTGGCGCATCCATTTACGGATACAGTGGTTCCCACATTGTTTCAGGATAGTCTCGAAATTCTGATGGGGCCGCAATTCGCAGGTGTACAGTCAAGTTCTCCGATTACTTCACAAGCTTTACTCACCGCCCAGCTTTTGGAGAACCCCGTGAAGGATGAGATACACATTTCGTACCAAATGGGCCGCACTGCGCTTGTTACGATGGAGCTTCGAGATGTATTAGGCCGTTCGGTTCCCATTGGTAATGTGAAATATCAATTGGAATTACCCGGCTCCCATCAAGCAACGCTCCCCGCACCCAATTTGCCGCCGGGCACGTATTACCTCCGCATTACTACAGATGCAGGCGATGCGATCACGTTGAAAGTGGCGAAGGAATAATCCCCCGCCCACCTTCCTTTGTTTTTCAATCCCCGCTTCCATTTTGGAGTGAGGTTCTTTTTTTGCTGTGCCCCCATCCGGCTTCAAAGTAAATAGATTCGTGTTTAAGGTTGAACTTTGAACAGAACATTTGAAAAATTCTGTTACCCAACCGATCTTTTTGAATACGAATGAAAACGATACGATTATCTCTTGTTTCTTTCCTCGTTGGTTTTGCCGCTCTCGCTCATGCGCAAACGCCGGGCACGGACTCGCCGCTGCAGCAGGCCGTGCGGTGGGACGATACCGGCGCGGTCATTACCGATCTCAATACCACCCCCGCACTGCTCGATCAAAAGAACGACGATGGCTGGACCCCGCTTGCTACCGCGGCCTTCAGCGGCAAAGCAAAAGCTGCGCGCATCCTGATCGAACGCGGCGCGACGGTGGATGTGAGCGATGACGATGGCGAGCGTCCGCTCAGCCAACGGACACGGAACCATTGTGCAAATGCTGCTCGCGCATGGAGCGAAAGTGGATGTGCCGAATGCCATGGGCGAAACGCCGCTCTTTCAGGCCGCATCGAAAGGAAAAGCGGAAGTCGTTAAACTATTGCTCGCCTCAAAAGCCGACATTAATCATTCCCGCACCGCCGACAACATGACTCCGCTCGATGTCGCGTGTGAATCGGGATACGATTCCATCGTGCATATCTTGCTCGATCATGGCGCAAATGTTTCCCGCGCAACGCATGCGCCGGATATGGAGAACAATGGTTACACGCCGATCCACTTTGCCGCCGAAGGCGGTCACGTCGATGTGATAAAAACGCTCCTCGCCCATGGTGCGACCGTGAACGCGCGCGCCGCCAATGGCAACGAACCCATTCATCTTGCCACAAGCTGGCACGGCAACGATGCCACGCTCGATTTCCTGATGGCGCATGGCTCGAATGTCAACCCGCTTAATAAGTTCCATCAAACGCCGCTCCATTT
>Ga0206917_1260_pt1 | contig 10766 bp, 6 predicted proteins | sample Alteio_BWOrgHeat_68_FD_152931 | JGI IMG/M metagenome (GOLD analysis project Ga0206917, IMG submission 152931) | Enriched cells from forest soil in Barre Woods Harvard Forest LTER site, Petersham, Massachusetts, United States -... | ecosystem: Environmental > Terrestrial > Soil > Temperate forest > O...
GCGCTGGCGTGCCTTGGAAAAGGCATGAAAAGCGCCATAAAGCGGCTTGATTACCGTGTCTAAAATAGGACCGGTAACAATATCGACAGTTCCTTCAATGGCTTGTTGAACCTGAGTATAGGTAAGACGTGCCTGTGAGCGCATCAATCCGCGCTTAATGTGGTGAGATTTAACTTTGCCATCAGCAGAAATAATCATGTCAATGGCTAGACACGCTCGGTCTACATTCGGTTTGAGAGAACACAAATCGTTTGATAGAGCTTCAGGGAGCATAGGTACGACACGATCTGGAAAATAGACAGAATTTCCCCGGTCGCGTGCTGCATAGTCTAGGTCATCTCCTGGGCGTACGTAATAAGCCACATCAGCAATAGCCACAAGAACACGCCAACCTCCTTTGTTACGGGGGTCTTGGTCTGCTGCTGCAAAGACGGCATCATCAAAGTCCCGCGCATCTTCGCCATCGATGGTAACAAGAGGGATTGAGCGCAAGTCTGTTCTTTTTCCAAGTGGTGGGACTTTTCCTTGATGGCTTAGAGATAGGGCCTCTTCAGAGAACTTGTGAGGCAAATGATTGGCGTAAATTGCCATTTGGCTGAACGTTTTTGGATTATCAATCCGGCCTATGGTTTCGTGTATTTTTACCCCATGAGCAGTTGTAATGGAGTAGGCAATAATATCCCCAGGTTGAAAGTTCTTGGATTCCAGGGGTGATAACCGTGCGCCAATAAATGTATCTTTACGATGACAAGAGGAGAGGCGACCACCTCCATCTCGACTCTTTGAAAAAATACCAATGTGAGTTTTTGGGGTTTTTTCAAGTTTCTTGATGACTTCTGCATGCCATATGTCATTGACATGGCCCTGAAGGCGAATTAATACATGAGCGCCAATCCCCAGATCCGTTTGAAGGGTTTTACGTTTGTAATGGACGCGTCGAGTTGGCAAAATCTCAATACGGGGTGCAGGAAATTCTTGCTTCCAGTCAAGAGGAGTGGCGATGAGCTCACCATCCTCACCCACATCAACAATTTCTGCAGCCAGAACATGTCCTACGCCAAGAGGGCGTTCTGTCACCGTGATGCGGCGCCTTGCGCCTCGATCAAGTTTTCCTTCTTCTTGTAATTCGGCAAGAAGCTGCTTTAAGGCGATACGTTCATCACCCCTTACATCAAGTTGTCGGGCAATCTGGTTTTTCGTTAAAGGTTTGTCACTGCTGGCAAGGAGTTCCAATACAGTTTTTCGTAAGTCGTTGGGGGCAGGGGAGGGTGTTTTTTTCTTTCTCATGCTAGAGGCAGTATACGTTAATTTTAGGCTATTTGGAACACGTTAATTATTACGCTATGGCCGCTTCTTAGCAGGGGCTGCGCCACCACCATGGGCAACGGCTTTGCTTCCACCTCCACCGTGAAATCCACGGCCACCTCCTTTAAAGAAGCTAGCTGGTGATTTTGCGCGTTGTGTTGTGGCGTGGTGAGGAATGACAGGTGTATGAGGTATTGCTCTATGACTTGTGGGTTTAGACGAAGTAAGAGAGGCAAGAGGGGTGTGTCCCAAAATGTTTGCACCTATTCCTGAATGGCTTCCCGTTCTGTGTTGAGATCTTAAAGGAGCGGCCTGAGTGGCAGTAGGTGACCCACGGGTTGCACGCTCTATTGTGCGGTTCAAATGTGAGGACGGACGCGCATGAACAACCGCCATCCTTCTCAATGCCCGCTCTCCCCCTAAGGTATTGGCTCGAATATTCCGATTCTCTCGGACATCGGGATTGTGGCGAATTTCATTCCACCGATGCCGGAGTCGGTCTGCGTGATCTCGATCGAAACCAAAAGGAAAGTAGTCTTCCCAGAATTGAGAGGAAAGTTGATCAAAAAACCATGGATCTACTAAATCAAAAGCGGCAAAATCAATCAGTTGGGCCCAAGAATAATCATCGAAAGGATCAAATAACAGAGCGTTTTCAAGTAAATCAAGCCGCGTGCCTACCAAAGAGTCAAAAGGAAGAACATATTCTGAGGGATACCCCAGACCAGGCTCGTTCTCTCGATAAATAGGGTCAATGGGTAGGGATAATTGACCGTGGGAGCTTCGATTAAAAAGGTTCTCATCATTTCTGTACATGGATTGGTAAAGCTGCGATAAATCATAGTGTAAGCTTGATAGGAATGATCTGTCTTTATCCGTGATCGGGTCCTTTTTTTCAAACTTCTTAATTTCACCCAAAAGCGTATATTCAGATAAGAGACCGCCTAATATATGAGCTTTATGAGAGTCTCCCGGAGCTTTGAGTGTTCGAAAAGCATTCGACATCAATACCCAATCTGTATCGGTATAGGGGCTCTTTGGGTTGGATATTTGTTGGTCAATGAGATCTGTCATTTCCTTGTAAGTATAGGATTTATTGCCAAAGTCATTTGTTAAGAGCTCTTGCCCTTTTCTAATTTCATTCGTATGGGGAGCGTTTGTTGACAAGGGGCGAAACGTTAGTGGCCCCACTAATAGATTAGGGTTTTCGTCCAGTACGCCATAAGCAATTGATTCTTTTGCGAGTTTATCGTAAAGTTTGATTTCAGATAGGGGAGGAAGGGTTTGTTTTGCGACCTCAACCTCATCAAATAATGTTTCGAAATAATCATTTTTTGACGCAGTATCTTTTGAAATTGGTGCTTTTACCGTAGGCTTAGTTGTTGCGTCTGGAAAATTAGGAAAAGAGACGTTTGGAGGAGGTGGAGTGGGCGTTGTCACATTAACAATCGCTAACGATGCTTGCGAAATAAACACCATAAAAAAAATCATCAAAATGAACTGCATGGCTTTTGTCCAATTGGAATTCCATACAATTTAATATAGATTTATGAAAATAATATTCAAGTTGTAGAGTTGTTCTTTTGGTGCCGTTGATATAGTTATCTATGTTGGCTTATTGCGTTATATCTCCTACAAAGTTTCTGAAAGAATTCGCACGGCCTGGATCTAATGTTGCTCTTGAGCTTTGGCCAGATCGATGCATACCATGAAATCCAGTTGCATTATCCCCGACTTTAATATTCACACCTGAGCCGCCCCCTCTTGCTGGTGCAATTCTTCCGCCCTTTTGTACGACTTGAGCTGCGGCAATCTTATAGAGCCCTTTTACAGATACATTTTTCCTATTCAGTGGATCCATAAAATATGCCAGATATTGTTCTTGTCGCATCTTTGCAACTTCAGGATCCCTTTCTGCTAGGGATTCCGCTGTATGCATGAGGGATGCTTCCATTTGACTTTCTTGCTCTTTTTCATCATGCATTCCCTGAGCATATTGGTGCCTTACATCCCGGGCGCCTTCAATATCCAGAAGGAGAAGTTTATCGATAATAAGTTTTGCTTCTTCTTTCTCAATAGAAGAACGTTCTATCAAAAGGCGTAAAGCCGATTGTGCAGCTTGGATCCCATTTTGACCAGCAAGCTTGATAAATCTCCCTGATTCATCACGCATGTTCCGGACATTATCCTGCGCATCCAAATGTGTTGCATACAATAACAAGCCATACGTATGTTGAGCCAATGGCATCCCCTCTTCTCCAAGCTTTTGAAATATTAAGGGGGATTTTGTTTCATGATTATTCCATTGAATTGCCGCCAGTGTATAAGCCACTGTAGGAGATGATGTGTCTAAATTGAGGAGAATTTCTGTAGCCCCTTGAGTGTTTTTGTCACAACATAACCCACTATACAAATAAATAGCATATTGATAACTCGCATCGGAATCTCCAAGTTCATGCCCTCTTTGGAAATAATAGAATGCTTGAGCTTCACTTTTTTCAACAAACTTTCCCTTTTGGTAAAGGACGCCCAAATTATGGGCAGCGCTGCCACATTTCATTTCAAGAGCTTGTTTATAGAGTTTTTTAGCTTTTTTACCGTCTTGAATTAAAGAACCATATCCCATCTCATAATGGAATCCAAGGTTGCTAATCGATTGCGGTATTTCTTGAGAGGTTTCATAATATTTTCTTGCCCTATCATAATCTTTTGCGACCCCACAATCTCCCAATTCGTAAATAGTACCCAGAATTAGAGATGCAAGCTGATCACCTTCATGCTCTACTTCTTGCAGTAACTTTAAGGCTCTTTCTCCATCGTAAGGAACGATACCTCGATAACCTGTTCTTAAGAGCTGGGCAAAATATGACTTAAGAATAAGGTGCTGAAGAGATTGTTTTTCAAGGCATTCAACCAGAAGGTTGGCCTCATTTTCTAATAGGCGATCTCTGTTTTCAAAAACGCGGGATGCCCAAATTTGTTGAGCAATCTCATTCCCTGCCTGTGCAGACCTCTTTAAGTAGTCCAATGACTTTCCATTATCCTGTGGTACCGGGTAGGTTTCTTCTTCCACACCTTTCAGATGGCGACCATATATACCACCCAAATCGAGAAGGGCTTGGGGGTTGTTTTTTGTAGCAGCGATATTCAAATAAATTAAGGCTTTCTTTGGATCTTTTGCATAACCACCAGTCCCCAATAGAAGTCTGTGTCCAATGAGCTGCATAGCCGAACTATCTCCGAGCTTAGCTGCCTTTTCATAATAGGTACGAGCTTCGTCCTGATTTTGCAAAACACCACGCCCATTGTCCAACATACATCCAACGTTGTAAGTAGAATCAGGATCTTCGAATAGATCGGTCGCTATTTTAAAATACTTAAATGCTATTTCATCATTTTGAGGAACAAATTCGCCTTTATCTAAAAGACTCGCTGCATTTGCGTAACACATCTTTAGAAGTCCATTGCTTTTTTCAACTTGCTGGTTTTTGGTAAAAGTCAAAATAGCGGCTTCAAAAAGCAGCAAAGCCCGGGGCTTATCTTCTGGAAACAAGCTCTTATCTCCAAATAAAAAATACTGCCCTAATTCTGCTTGTGCTTGGGGTTCTTCTCCTAATGCTGCAAAATACATCCATCGATCCGCTTCATCGTCTTTGATAGGGGCAATAGACAGTAATTTTTGATATACTGAACAATGCGCCGAGAACGCTACTTGTAATTCTGCATCACCCTGGCGTGCCCCTTCATATTGCCACAATCCCTTTCTTGAGACAGATCTCATGAATATACCGTAAGAGGTTTGAGCGCCCTTATCATAATACCGTGAGAGGGTTTTTTCCTGCGCCCCAACGGAAAACTTAGGATCAGATAATGCCTTGCTTTCTTGAATATACATCTGTTCTATTTTTAATTTCGCCAAGAATTTCGGAAATTTTTTCGGCAAACCAACTAAAGATAAAATAGAGAGTCTATGGGCAAATTCAGCGCCCTTCTCATAAGCACTTACAATCCGGTTTGCTAACGATTTATTAATGGATTGTTTCTCAAGGAACCGTCCGATGACATAATAGCCATATCCAATCTTGTTCTCACTGCTGATGGTTGTTATTTGTTGAAGAATAGATTCAGCTTGGCTGAGAGAAATTACATATAGTTTTTGAGCTAAAAGGGATATTTGAAGATATACTTCTCCCCTACCAAGAACTATGGGGGCAAAAGGAACGTGGTTTTGAAGGCGATCTTGCCACTTCTGCTCGAGATCTGCTCCTAGATCTTGAGGATTTATAAGGTTTGTTTCTGAAAGATGTTTAATATAGAAAGGCACACGTGCATCGTTTATTCTCGCCTCTGTTAAAAAGGCTTGTGCGGATTTAAGATAGTCTCCACTTTCAAAGAACTCAGCTCCCTTCTCAAAACAGAAGGCAGAAGAATATAAACAGAAGAACAAAAAAAGATGTTTTAACATGATAAATATGCTTTTAAAATAGGATGATTATAGTAAAAGCATTATAACAAGAACTTTATGAATGGCAATAAATAACTTTAAAGAAAATTTATTTACAGCAAAATATATTAAAACTTATAATACGCGCCAAATTGAAAGCGATTGCCGTAACCATAATAATTGTTGATTGTATCGCGGCGGAAGAAGGCATACTCAATACCAACTTCAAATTTTTCAGCAGGGGCCCATAGCAAATTGATGTAAAATTGGCGCATCATATTGCTAACGCTGTACCCAGTCGTTGCAAGTGTTGCCAAATTACCGTTTTGGTCTAAGCCGGTAACGTTAGCTCTTCCACTAGGGACAATATCAGAAACGGTAGCTCGTGCTTGGCTATAAATGATGTTCGTACGCCACTTTTCGGCCCAATAATGCTCTCCCCCAATTAAAAAGCCATAACCAAATTGCGTTTGCATCATACCTCGGCTAACATCTATGGCCGCGCCATAACCATCCAGAGCGAATACATAGCTTCCGATTCCCTTTCCAAAATTAAATTGTGCAAAAAGATTTGATTTTTTATGGACAAACGCACGTCCTCCAAGGGCAATACCATACCCGTATTTTTTTCGTGAGAAAGCAGGATCATTGGGGCCCGTGCTTGTAACTTTTTTAATGCTTAACTCACGCCCCATCACACCCAGTGAAAAATGGTAGCAATTTTTTTTTTTGTAATAGATCTGTCCGACCAGGTCAGGCAAACCTTGGTTGCCATCTCCTGAAATACCGCCTAAGAAGCTGCTTTGAGCACGACGATATTGAGAGGAATTGTAAGAGGAGGTCGGTGGCCCCCCCGAGCCTGCGTTAAGCGTTACGGCACCAGCATTATTGGTTCCAACAAACGCAGGGCTTACGTCCAGATACTCAGTTGCCCCGCTTTCTAAGGACACGCCAAATTTCCAATTATGATGCGCTTTAGTGTAGCGAATTTGAGGCCGCCGGATCTGTGCTGTTGTTTCAGGGCCGTTAAATTCAATTGTTGTGCCTCCAGATCGAGGATCATAAAACAGCGTCCACATTTGTCCTATATCGACCCTATGGTCCTCATTGAAACAATAGCTTCCATAGGCGTGCCGGACCCGAAAGTTGTAAGAATTGACACTTGAGGTATCCGCGCGACTAAAATCACCCGTTGAACCTTCCGTGGAACTTCCAAAGAAGTCGCCTTCAAAATAGACCAATACTTGCCCGTGAGGTGTCATCGTTTCACTGCCCAAGGAAAAGCGTGTTTGCTTGGCGTGGGCCGTGAATACGTTTGAACGGTTGGCATCAGCGTCAAGCCCTTTGAGCCTTAAATTTGGTAAATTTGAATCATCACCCGTAAATTGATTGGCATCATAAATACCATCGGCTTTCACATATCCACCGATTTTAATGATGGTATTTGTACCCGGGATCGTGATGAAGCCGGATTTATCATTACCACTCTCGTCTGGAAGTGCGGAAGAGGGGGTTATCGTGGGATGTTGCCCTGATTCCAAGCGATCAATCTTTTCATTCAGTAAGCGAATTTGATCTTGTATGTTCTGAGCTGATGCTTGGCTTGATATTTGTGTTGCACGTTTTTTTGCTTTTGCATTCATAATTTTGGCTTTTTTAACAGCCTTAGATTTAGGAGCAGCCTTTTTTGCAGTGCCTTTTTTCTTTTTTGTTGAGCTCTTTTGAACTTTTTTAGGTGTATTCACTGACGGGTCATCATCGGGCATTTGATAATCAAATGCTGCCGTATAACTAACGGTGAGCATAAGCGTAGTCCCTAAAGCTATGGACTTTATGAATGTCTTCACCAAAAATTCCTTACAAAAATGTTCTCTTACATAAAATGTTAATATTTAATTAAATTTTAATCAATCTGTAAATTTATCTTCTCAAGCCGTTGATTTTCCTTAAAATAGATGGGTATTTTTATTTATCTCTGAAATTTTTCGTATCCCTTGCGGTTTAAATAGGAATCAAATGTGTCCATTTATCAACTTGACGACAGAAAAGGGCACTTTTAGGGTTGAAAAGTTATAAACCTAAAGAAGGAAAATGCCTATGTCTACGCGTCCCTATAAACCAGAAGGAGTCCCTGGATTGTTCCCTTACTTGACCGTTAAAGATGCGGATGAGTCTATCCAATTTTATGAAAAAGCTTTTGGGTTTAAGTTGAGCAGTAAGCCTGCTAGAGACGAGAATGGAAACACTCAACATGCTGAAATGAAATTTGGTGAGGATGTTTGTATTATGTTTGCGCCAGAGGGAGCGTGGGGGGCATTCCGCAGAACACCAACGGCATTAAGCATCCTGCCACCAATATCTATTTATATATATTGTGAAGATGTAGATGCCTTATATAAAAAGGCCATGGCTAACGGCGCTAGGTCCGTTATGGAGCCAAATGATGGCTTTTGGGGAGATCGTTTTTGCACACTAGCTGACCCTGATGGACACGAATGGATGTTTGCTACTAACATTACGGATCATAAGAACAAATCGTGACATACTAGATTGTTCTCTGCTTTGACGTACCAAAACAAGACAAACTCATGCTTTAGTACGTCAATTTCATACACATTACCGCGCTTCTTCCTCATTTGTTAATAACAACTCCGTGTGGGGTGACTTGAGAAAAATCACCGTGCGATCAATCATTTTGGCAAAAGCCCCATTTCCTAGCACATTGGCTGCCGTGATGACGGGGTCAAATAAAATATAAAGGGCTGTGATTAAAGACATCATTTCTGCGTTAAACCCCAGATAACTTTCTAGAATGGGCAGCATAACAATAATGCCGCCCCCCGGAATAGCGGCCACAGAAAATTTTGCCAAAACAAAATAAAAACTGAAAATCAAGTAATCGAGCAATGCAGGTTCGGCCATGTCATAATTTTTCAATACTGCATAGGCAAATATGGGGATGGCAAAGCAATCTCCAACCAGGTGGATATTAACCGTTGCTGGGACAACAGATTTTGCCAAATCCTTTTGCCGGGCGTTATTCTGTACGCCTATGAGCGTCAAAGGCATTGCCGCCGCGCTTGACATGGTGCTAAAGCCTGAGATGGCTGCGGGGAGCATATTTTTAACGCTTTGGAGACATTCAACAAACCGCCCCTTGCTCAATAGAAAGTAGATCCCACAAATATACCCAAACTGACTTAAAGCCACGACGGAAAAGATTAAGGTATAATCTTTCACGATCGTTGTTATGACCCCATCAAATTGTAGTTTGACAATAAATCCCATGATAAAAATAGGGATGAGGTAGTAAAAAAGGGACAGAACCTTTCCCACGACTTTTTCAAAAAATTCAGAAATATGATAAGTCCAATTTTTGGTGATAAAGGAAAGTAACAGTCCACTTAAGATTCCTGCAAACATGGCTTTATCATTGGCAATGAGTTTAGGCAATTCCCAGAACCATAACGCTTTTAAACTTGTTGATTGCTGTGGCAAAATGATGGTGTGATCGAAACCATAAACCCAAACACCTACATAATGGCTTAAAAATGTTGAGGTAAAATTGGATATACAAACGCCCACTAAAATTAATCCAATAACCCAAGAAGCATTACGGGATAAGGTGACAGCAGCGCGAAAGAGCAGGCCAAAAATGATGAGGGGTAATAAGAATACAATGAGCGATTTTATGGATAAACTCAAGGTATACAGGAATTGCTTAGCTTCTAAGGGGATGAAGTTATCCAAGAGGACTGAGGCGATAATATAACCCCCTAAAATAAAGGGCATTTTGAAAAACATAATCATTCTCCTACATAAAGTGATACACAAACCTTTTAAATTGAGATGCTGATTTTCATCTGAATTTTTAAAGGTTTATTGCTGAATTGAGAGCATGTAGAAGAGTTACCGGCGAGTGCCGGTTGTTGTATGGAATAAAATGGTGTTCAGGACACATATCACGATAACTCAATATCTTTCTTAAAATACGCTTATACTCATATTATTAACATACATTGGGTTTTTTGCAAACATACAAGATGTTTATATATGGGAGTAAGATGAGCCTTCCCTGACCGTCATTGTAACGACACTCTAAAATGAACTTCAGTTATATTTATGATCTCCATTAATACATTCTCAATACTTGTCTTGTAAAATAAAAGTTAATGGAAAATTTTTATAAACAAATGTTAAGGAGGTAAAAATGCGCTCAAGGATATTCCAATTCTTTTTGATGTTGGCACTGTGTGGAGTTTCAATAAACGCGCAGGAGCCTCCTGCCCATGCAACCCTTGAAGCCGAAATTGAAGCCATGCTGGAGGATAAACACGCTTTTCCTGAAGGCAGTGAGCAGCATAAGGCCTTAGAAGAACTTCACCATAAATTACCAAGTTTAATGGCAGTTCATGAAGAGGCTCATAATGGTCATGAAGAAGGCATGGAACATCATGGTGAAGAAGGCATGGAGCATCATGGTGAAGAAGGCATGGAGCATCAAAATGAATCAAATGCTGCTCATTCTGGATCGAATTATGCAGCAAAAATGAGGCATCACAGAGCTTTAGTGGCAGAGCATGCTAAAATCACAGCACTTCACGAGACTTTGAATACAAAGATGGCTGAATTAAAGCAGCTGCGTGAGACGATTCAAAAACACCATAACAATATCCATGGTGGCGCAGAAGTTGAGAAAGAGTACAATGATGCTTTAACTAAGTATGAAAACATCTCGCATGAATTTGAGCAAATGCACACGCAATATAAAGAAGCTTTGAATCAGTATAATGAACATAGGCAGGCTTATCAGGAAAACTTAGGTCATTAAGCAAGTTTGCCTGGACAGGGAGATATCTGCAAAAGTTGGTGACGGCGTCTAATTAAGCAGCAGCCCGTTTATCATTGACGATGATTTCACACCCATCAAAGGAATTGACACCCGTAATCACTTTTGGCAACTGATTTCTCCCCCTAAAACGCTGCTGGGATATTTTAGTCTTGATTTGAAAGATTT
>Ga0206917_1261_pt1 | contig 10706 bp, 7 predicted proteins | sample Alteio_BWOrgHeat_68_FD_152931 | JGI IMG/M metagenome (GOLD analysis project Ga0206917, IMG submission 152931) | Enriched cells from forest soil in Barre Woods Harvard Forest LTER site, Petersham, Massachusetts, United States -... | ecosystem: Environmental > Terrestrial > Soil > Temperate forest > O...
CGATGGCGGTACGGCGATAAGCCTTAAAAGCATTGGTCGTGTCGTTCAGTTTGATGCGGAACAGGATCCGTATCATCCGATTGAAGAGGCGGTTCAGGCGCAGCTTCACCCACGGATAATCGATGACCCCGCCGCCTTTGATGAAGCGCGAACCGAATACCGCGTCGTATCCTTCATTGAGCGCATCCCAGTAACGCGCCACGTCGCGCGGATCGTCGGATTCATCGGCCATCATGATCGCCGCCGCATCGCCCTGCATGCGATCGAGGCCAAAGATGATCGCGCGGCCGAATCCGTGCGGTCCGGGGTTGGTGAACGGGCGCAGCGTTGAAACCGTTTGCGCCACTTCGTCGAGGATGGCCCGCGTGCCGTCGGAGCTGCCATCGTCCACGACAACGATCTCGTGCGGAATCCCACGCAGGCGCAGCTCCAAATCGAGGTGCTCCACCGTGGCGCGAATGCAGCCCTCCTCATTCCGTGCGGGGATCACCACCGAGAGCAGTTGCAAGGCGGGCGCATCGGTTGCCGGAGGCGGGGCTTTGGGATCGGAATGGAGCGGAAGCTGCGACACGGGCTATCTGCGCCGCCCTTCGCACAGATCGAGCCATTCGGGATGCGCACGCGCGTGATCGGCGATCTCATCGAGAATCGACGCCAGCGGCCGTTCGATCTGCCAGCCAAAACGCTGCCGGGCGCGCGCCGAATCCATCACGATCCAGGGCAAGTCGAAGGGCCGCTCGGTGGAATCGGGGGTGGGCGCGTGCGCGCCGAACCGCGCGTCGCATTCTGCGGTGAGCTGCGCGAGCGACATGCTGTTGGCCGCGCCGCCGCCGGCGTTGAACAGCCGGTCGCCCTTCGCCGCGGCGTCGCGCATCTGCAGTTGAAGGAGACCAGCCAGGTCGTGCGGATGGAACGCATCGCGCACCTGCAGGCCCCGTCCGCCGAATCCGATGTATCGCAGGGGACGGCGCGCGAGATGCGCATGCATCCAATAAGAGAACACGCCCTGCGCGATCAGGCCGAACTGCCCGCCGCCCGCCATCACGCCGCAGCGATTGATCCAAACCGGAAAATCGAAGGCGTAACCATATTCGAGCGCCATCACTTCGGACGCTAGTTTGGCGGCGCCATAGAGCGACACCGGCGGCGCCACGGAAAACTCTTCCGCGATCCCGTCCGTCGTCACGCCCGCCGGCAGAGGTCTACCGGCGTCGAGCGCGAACGCGAGGCCTTCCGTTCGCAGAGGCAGGGCGCTCAGCGCGGGGATGGAATAGACGCGGCTGCTGCTCAGCAGGATGAATCCGCTGCCATGCCGCCGCGCCAGTTCGAGCAGGTTCAACGTTCCATAAAGGTTGTGCTCGGTCAACTGGCGGCTGCTCGATTTGCCGTCCACGCCCGCAAGCACACTGGAGTTGGCGGCGGCGTCGATGATCCAATCCATGGCGGGAAGCGATTCCAAATCGGATGGCAGCCGCACATCGCCGTGGAATACGTGGATGCCCCCGGCGGCAAGCGCTCCCCGATTGGTTTCCGAACCGGGCCGCGACAGATTGTCGATGCCGAAGATCCCCGCGCCTTCCATCGCGGTCTGAAACCGCCGTGCGAGCGATGCGCCCACGAAGCCGCAGATGCCGGCGATCAAAATGCGCATGAGCGGCCTATTGGCACTGCGCCGCAAACAGGCGCCGCGACCAGCTCTCCACAATTTCCATAAAGATATTGCCGAGCGGCCGCGTAATATCCCATGCCGGATAATGCGCCTTCATCTTGCGCAAGTCGCTGTAATAACAGATATGGTCGCCCGAGCGGTTCTGCTCCACGTACGACCAGCGCTGCGCCTTGCCGGTCAATTCCTCCACCATGCGAAACGCCTCGAGAATGGAGCACGCATTCGATTTCCCGCCCCCCAGGTTGTAGACCTCGCCCGGTCGCGGGTTGAGAAAGAATTCGTGCATGAAATTCGCTACGTCTTCGGAATGCACGTTGTCGCGAACCTGCTTCCCTTTGTACCCGAAAACTTTATATTCCCGTTCTTCGAGGTTGCACCGCACCAGGTAACTAAGGAAACCGTGCAGTTCGACGCCGGAATGGTTCGGACCTGTGAGGCATCCCCCGCGCAGGCAGCACGTGGGCAAGCCGAAATAGCGGCCGTATTCCTGCGCCATGACGTCGCCCGCCACCTTCGATGCGCCGAAAACGGAGTGCTTCGATTGATCGATGGAAAGCGTCTCGGGAATCCCATGGGCGAACTCCGGGCCGGCGTAGTCCCAGCGCGTCTCCAGTTCCGTGAGCGGAATGGAATTGGGCCGGTCGCCGTACAGCTTGTTCGTCGACATATGGACGAACGGAGTCTCCGCGCAATACTGGCGCGCGGCTTCGAGCAGGTGCAGCGTGCCGAGGGCGTTGACTTCGAAGTCGAGAAACGGAATCTGCGCCGCCCGGTCGTGCGAGGGCTGCGCGGCGGCATGCACGATTAGCGACGGCCGCAGTTCCTTCATTAGGTCGAGTACGCCCTGGCGATCACGGATATCGAGATCGCGATGTTGGTAGGTGGGAAGCTCGCGGAGCCGGGCAAGGGACCATCGGGTGTCGCCTTCGGGTCCGAAGAACACCGCGCGCAGGTTGTTATCGACGCCGGTCACGCGCCAGCCGAGTTTGGCAAAGTAAGTAGTGACTTCCGATCCGATCAGCCCACAGGAACCAGTCACTAATAAGGTCTTCATGTCAGAGATCGCGCGGAGAGCTAAACCGTGGACTGCACCGGGCGCGGCCGGCGGACCGGGAAGACCATCGCAGGCTGCGCGACCGGCGGCGCCTGCGTTTGCAGGCTATATTCCGCCACGTCAATCGCGTTGGTTCCAGCGTCGCCCAGCGCGATGGCGAAACCCGCCAGCATCGGCAAGGTGGCGTCATACGCCACGTAATCGAATAACACGCACACGGCGTAAGCAGCCAGCGTGGACATTAGCGCATAACAGACGCTCGCCACCTGCTTTCCTACCGCCGTGGGAGAGCGCTTGGCCCGTTTGTAGACTTTACGCAAGCTTGTAAAGCTGAAGAAAATAATGCCAAGAAAACAGATTAATGCCGGGATGCCCGCCTCGGATGAGACCTGCGTATACGAGTTATGCGTGCCCTGGAACTTCGCGCTTTGTCCTTCAGCCGTTTCTTGTCCTGCCATATAGGCGCCGAATGCGCCTAAACCCACGCCCGTAAGCGGATGCGCGGCAGTCACCTTCAGACTGTTGATCAGCAGCCTGCGGCGCGCCGCCGAGGAACTCACGGCCGCGTCCAGAATCTGAGCCTCCTGGGCGCTTGCCCCCTGTAGGGATTCGGCGCCCCCGAAGATCGTGGCATAACGTTGCACCACCGCGGGAAAATAAAGAACCAAGGCTATGCCGGCAGCCACCGCGGCTACCGAAAGCGTCAGCTTTCCGATAATCGACGCACGCAGGAAAGCCAGTAAGATCAGAATCCCAAGCCCGATCAAGCCGGCGCGCGATCCAGTACGAACCGTCGCATAGATACAACTCAGCGAAAAACCGAAAGCCAGCAGCCGCTTTAATTTCGGCGCTCCAGCGTCGCTTGCCATCAACCACAGAAACGGAAGACCCAAGAGCAGAATGAAGGCTAACTCGTTGGCGTTCGATAGCGTGCCTCGGCCCACTTGCAATCGCCCGGCATCCTCTCTGCCGATGTAGGCGGCGAGCACAGAGGCGATCGCGACGCCCCATCCAATCGAGTTCAACGCCTTGCGGCACTGTTGAAATGTCACCACCAGCGCGCCGGCGATCATGAACGCGATCACCGATTTGACCCATTGGTCCGCGAAAGTGTGGAAACTTTGTCCATGCCATGTGCTTAGCGGGACGTTGATCGCGTATAGCGCGGTGAGCGCCGCCATGCAGATCCCGATCTTGGAACGGAACGTCGAGAGCAGCCGCCCATCCATCGCAGCGCCCAATAACGCAATGATGCTGGTGATCAGAGGAACATGAAGGATATATAACTTCCATTCGAAAAAGCGGCTGAAATAGGCTAGGTTGAAGATACAAAAGCAGTAGAACCCCAGCCTCAACATAGGCGTCGGTTCGGTTTCGTGTGGAACCTGAGCTGCCGGATTAGACGTCGAATGAAGTGTGGGCGTCATGCTGAAACCATTAGCCGAATCTCTCATTCTACCGCGACTTTGCGGCGTTATCGCGATGCTGTTGGTGGCGCGAAGCGGCGTGAGCTACACTGTAGGCACTCGATGATTAACGGTAAGCGCATTGTGGTTGTGCTCCCCGCTTATAATGCGGCTCGCACGCTGGAAGCTACCGTCCGCGAATTGCCGGAAACGGTGGATGAGACCATTCTGGTCGACGATCATTCCACCGATGAAACCGCGGCGATGGCGCGGCGCATGAACCTCACCGTGCATGTGCACGAGCGGAACCGCGGATACGGCGGCAATCAGAAAACTTGCTACGCGCAGGCTCTGGCGGCGGGCGCCGATGTCGTGGTGATGACACATCCCGATTATCAATATTCGCCCCTGCTGGTCACCGCCATGGCGAGCATGGTGGCCTTCGGCGTTTACGATGCGGCCCTGGGCTCGCGTCTGTTGATGGGCGGCGCGCTCGATGGCGGCATGCCGCTTTATAAATTCGTGGCCAACCGCGCGCTCACCACCGCGCAGAACTTTTTGATGGGCGCACACCTTTCGGAATACCACACTGGTTACCGCGCCTACAGCAAAGAGTTGCTGAACTCGCTGCCCCTCGAGCGCAATTCCGATGATTTCGTTTTCGATAACCAGATTCTCGCGCAAGCCATTTTGCTGGGCGCGAAGCTGGGCGAAATCTCGTGCCCCACGCGCTACTTCCCCGAGGCCTCGTCGATCAATTTCCGGCGCAGCTCCATTTACGGATTCGGCGTGCTCAAGACCGCGCTCGATTTCCGTTTGGCCAAGTGGGGCATCTATAAGTCGCCGATTTTCCAATTTCCAGAAAGCCGGCTGGCCACCGTCAAAGCGCCGTTCCACTTGCCCGAATAACATGCGACGATCCCTTCTGCTGTTAGCGCTCGCCGGCGCGAATTTCCTCGCGGCCGCGCGTGCGGAGACAGGGACCTTCACCATCCACATGATCCTCCACGCCATCGGCGAGGAGCGCTACGAAATCTTGCAGGATGCCGCTGGTCTCTCGCTCAAAACATCGTCCGAGTACTCCGATCGCGGCATGAAGCGGACCGCCGAAGCTTCCCTCCACATGACGCCGGATTATTCGCCGGTCTCGTACGAGTCGAAAACGCCGGCGCGTAAGGTGGCCATCGCCGGGGCGGCGTCCATCGAGGAAGACAGCGCCGCGGGCAACGCCGCGCTGCCGGCGCGTTACTTCACTGTCTTCGGTCCCACGCCCTTCGCGATTCAATTGGCCATGATGCGCTATTGGCTGGCGCATGGGAAGCCCGCGCAATTGCCGGTGTTGCGCGCCAAGACCGGCGCGCCGCCCATCGAAATCGCGCTTGCCGGCCACGATTCCATCGCGGTGAACGGCAAACCCGTCGCGCTCGATCGCTATACCGTGGCCAACCTCATGTTCGGCCGCGAGATTCTGTGGATGACCGGCAATGGCCAACTCGCCGCCGCCATGACCTTCGCTGGCGGATTGCCCATGGAAGCCGTGCGCGCGGAGTTCGAACCCGCGCTCGAGCCATTGTTCCGCGCGGGCGTGGCTCAAGAGATGGCGGATCTCGCCGCGCTCGGCCGCGCCGTCCCGCCCGAAAAAACCGGTGCCTTCGCGATTTCTGGCGCTACGTTGATCGATGCCACCGGCCGCGCGCCCATCGCCGATTCCGTGGTGATCGTGCGCGATGGACGCATCGCGGCCGCGGGCGCGCGCTCCGCCGTCGCCATCCCGCGCGGCATGCCGGTGGTCGATGCCAAAGGAAAGACTTTGCTTCCCGGCCTCTGGGAAATGCACACGCACTTTTCCGGCGTGGAATTCGGCCCCGCTTCGCTCGCGGCCGGCGTCACCACCGCGCGCGATTGCGGCGGCGAATTCGATTATCTGGTGGCGCAGCGCGATGCCGCCGCGAAAGGCGCCCTGAGTCCGCGCCTGGTTCTGGCCGGATTGGTGGATGCCGGCGGCGCCAAGGCCTTCGGCCATGTCACGGCCGAAACGCCCGAGGAAGGCCGAGCCGTGGTGCGGCGCTATCACGCCGCCGGCTTCGAGCAGATGAAGCTCTACACTTTTCTGACGCCCGACGTGATCCAGGCCATCGCCGCCGAGGCGCACGCGCTCGGCATGACCGTGACCGGCCACGTTCCGCAGGCGTTCAATGCGTTCCAGGGCGTGGAGGCCGGCATGGATCAGATCAATCATCTGAACTACGCATCGAACATGATGCGCGCTCCCGGCGGCGGCCGCGGCGCGATCGACGTCAATTCCGACGCGGCGCAGAAGGCGGTTCAATTTTTCAAGGACCACCACACGGTCATCGATCCGACCGCGGGATGGGGCGAGATGGCCGGGCATTCCAAAGAGGTGGACGTCGCCACATTCGAGCCCGGCATTCTGAAAGCGCCCTTCACCCTCGATGTGAAGTTTCGCGGCATGGGCGGGAACACAACCGGCGAACAGATGCGCTCACGCTTGCAGCAATCCGAAGCCGTCATCGGCGCGCTGTTCAAGGGCGGCGTCACGATCGTCCCCGGCAGCGACACCGGGCTGGTTGGGTACGGCCTGCAGCGCGAGCTTGAGATCTACGTGGAAGCAGGCATGACGCCGATGCAGGCAATCCAATCGGCCACCATCGTTTCGGCGCGTGCCATGAAGCTCGATTCCGAACTGGGTACGGTCGAGGCCGGCAAGCGCGCCGACTTGATCCTGGTCGATGGCAACCCCGCTGCCGATATTCACGACATCCGCAAGGTGGCGCAGGTCGTGACTGCCGGCCGCTTATACGATTGCGGCAAGCTCTGGCAGAGCGTCGGATTTCAGCGCTGACTATACGGCGCGCAGCCGTTCCGCTGCGGTTTCCGGCGTGATATCGCGCTGCGGCGTGGCGAGCATCTCGTAACCCACCATGAACTTCCGCACCGTTGCGCTGCGCAGCAGCGGCGGATAAAAATGCAGGTGCAAGTGCCATTCCTCATGCGCATCGCCATCCGTCGGCCGCTGATGGAAACCCATCGTGTAAGGAAACGAAACCTGAAAAAGCCGGTCGTAACGCGCCGTCATCCGCTTGAGAATATCCGCCAGTTCGTCGCGTTCAGCCGCGGACAATCGATCGATTCCCGTGGCGTGCCGCTTGGCCACGATCATCGTCTCGAAGGGCCACACCGCCCAATACGGAACCACCGCCAGGAATCCGCCGTTCTCTTCCACCACGCGCTCGCCCGCGGCGCGCTCCAGATTTTCGTAATCGCACAGCAGGCACGTACCGCGCTCGCCGCGCCACGCCGCGAGCGACGCCTGTTCTTTCGCGATCTCGTTCGGCAGCGACCGGCTGGCCCAAATCTGCCCGTGCGGATGCGGGTTGCTCGCGCCCATCATGGCGCCGCGGTTTTCGAAAATCTGCACGTAATTGATATCCGGTCGCGCGCCTAAATCCCCGAACTGCGCGACCCATGTATCCACCACGCGGCGCAGATCCGCCGGCTCCATATTTGCGATCGTCAGGTCGTGCCGCGGCGAAAAGCAGACAACGCGGCAGATCCCCGGTTCCGATTCCGCGATCAACAAGCCGTCTCGCTCTTCCCGTTCGAGCGGCGCATCCGGCTGCAGCGCGGCGAAATCGTTGTCGAAGACGAATGTCGACGCGTACGCCGGATTGCGCGCGCCTCCCGCGCGGGCGTTGCCGGGGCACAGGTAACACTCTGGATCGTACGCCGGCGCTTTCGCAGCGGCCGCTGGCTCAACCTGCCCTTGCCACGGCCGTGCCGTGCGATGCGGAGACACCAGGACCCATTCGCGAGTCAGGGGGTTGAAGCGGCGGTGAGGGCTCAGCATGGAAATCCTATTTTCCACCGAACCGCCGGTGCGGCAAAACTGATCGAACCACCGCCGTCTGGCGGCAGCGTGAAACTCACGGCCCGCACCTACCGCTGGCGCGGTCACTCACCGCCCGTTGACCGATTTCACCGCGCCCGCATCCAGCTTCACCGGTTGCGCCATCGCTCCGTTGCCCGCGGAATCCCACGCTGCGAAGCGCACCCACTTCTTGCCTTGCGCGTTGAACGGAATATCGAAGCGATGCTTGCCGAACGCCGGTAGATCGGCGGCGGAAACAATCTGGCGGCCGGTCTTCACGCCGTCGCCCCACACCACCTCGACGAACTCCAGCGGGAACGTCCACTCGACCTCGGCCGTCACCGTGCGCCGCGCGCCGCTCCCTTCCACCGAGTAAGACGGAATCAACACCTCGCCCGACGTAACGAAATAATCTCCGCGCGTCATCGCATCCACAATCGGCCCCCACTCGCCGGGCGGCGGCAGGCGGTCGAGCTTGACGTAATTCACCGGATTGTTCGCGTATATATCGTCGCCGTACGATTCGCCGTAGACCTCCGAAATCGCCTGGATAAACTTGGGCGGCGTGGGCTGATCCGCCAGCCAGTTGTTCATTTCGTCCCACAGCGGCAGGCAGCGGTACTCGCACAGCCGCCGCTCGGAACCATCGAGCCCCATTCCCCACCGGAACCCGATGCCGCGGTACGAGGCATCGAGGAAGTGCGGCGTATCCTTGATGGCGTCGGGGAATCCGGCGGAGCCCTTCGAGCGGGGATGCGGCATGTAGATCAGAATCCGTTCGCGATGGGCCATCTCGATCATGTCGTCCACGCCGCCCACGTGATACACATGGCCGTACGCGGCGTTCTCCTCCACGAACGGCTGGCCTGGGGCGCGCCCCTGCGTCCAGTAAACGGGGTGCGAGATCAGCATGTCGGAATGGCCGCCGAGATCGCGCGCCACTTCACCGCGCAGCAGTTCGGCGTTCGGCATCACCACGAACGTCGAGCCGGATTGCCGCCGCGCCGTCTCGTAGTAATTCGCTTCGCCGCGGTACGGATCGGCCGATGTGGCCGTAGTCGCCGTTCCCCGCCCGCCGCGTCCCGTTCCGCCCGTCGCCGGCGGCGCTACCATCGAAGGCCCCGGTCCGGGCAAGCTCAACTGCGCGCGTGTGATGCCCGCAAATGCCAGCGCCTCATCCAGAATCATCTCCGGCGGCGCGCCCAGCCCGCGCGTCCATTGCAGCCATTTCGGATTATCCACCTGCCCGGCGCGTCCGCCCGTTCCGCCGGCCGCTGGCGTAGTCGCTTGGACGGTCCCGCCGCCGTCGATTGGTCCAACGATGTTGATCCCCGCAGCTCTCAGCACCTCCAGATCGGGCACCTTCGCATCCATCCCGCCGGCCCTCTGCGCCTTGCCGGCGAGCCCCATGTGGAAGTGCGTCGCCATCACCTGATAGCCCGGCAGCGCGTGGAAATGGTCGTCGCGCGTGTATGCCGCAGCCGCTTCGAGGGCCGATTCCGCGCGCCCCAGGCTGATCGCGAAGTACACGGGCATGTGCTGCTCCGTGCCCGGGCGCGCGCTGCGCAGCGCGAAGTTTTGGCGGCGGTCCTCGGCCCCCTGGCCGCTGACTTCCTCTTCCGCTTGGCGGACGCCGAACGCAAACTTCGCAGCGTCGTCCTTGCGATACCAGTCGTAGCCCAGGTTGAAGCTGGTCTCGCGCGCCCAAAAGAAATTGTGCGGCGGCGGAAAGGCTGCAAGCGACCCACCCGCGGTTTCCACAGCCAGAATCCGATTGCCCGAAACCACCGTAACCGCGCCACCGGCCGGCGCGCCGTTCAGCCGCAGCTCCTGCCGCGCGCCCATGTTGTCGCGCCACACACCGCGGGCAGCGGATTCGATCGCCAAACCCTCGAGGCCCGCGTCGTATTTGTATGCCACCGAGCGCTCGTGGGTCACCGCGATGATCTCCTGCCGCAGCAAACTCGCACCGCGATACACCGTAAGCTGAAGCCGCCCGGAAAATACGCCGAGTTCCACGCCCGGGAACGAGATTTCCAGGCGCGCGCCGTTGGTTTTCACCGCGCAACCTCGCGCGCGGTAGACTGCGGAGGCTCGCTTCACCTCATTCGGATTCCGCGGCAGCCCTGGTTGATCGAGAATGCCGCGCTGCGGGGGCGTGCAGTCGTTGTGCGCCGCGTCCGTGCCCGGAATATTCAGCGGCGCGTCCCAAAATGCCTCCCATTTTTCACGCTCCAGAATTTCGGGAGTGATTTTGATGCCGATGCCCGCCAGCGGGTCGAGCTGCTGGTTAGTCATGCGGCGCAGCCCCGAAACCACCCGAAATTCGGGCCGGATATCGGCGGCCAGCGAGATCCACGGCCCGTTCTTACGCCGCGCGGCGAGGGTTTCGATGGTTGGAACGCCGTCGTGAATCGATAGCGTCAGCCGGTCTTCCTGCCCCGCGCCCGCATTCCATGTGACCACCAGTTTTTCGCCCGAAACCGAAGCCGAAAGGCCTGGCGCGGCCTTATACGCCGACAGATTTGCGTGCAGCGTGTCGCCATTCGCCGGCAGGCCCGCCAACGCGAACGATATCGCGGTTAACAAGTGCAATTTCGCCGTCGCCACGCACACAGCATACTCCGCACGAACCCGCCGGAACAAGCGGTGCCGCGAACTTTTTAAAGAATCCGATAAAATTGCCAG
>Ga0206917_1226_pt1 | contig 10671 bp, 13 predicted proteins | sample Alteio_BWOrgHeat_68_FD_152931 | JGI IMG/M metagenome (GOLD analysis project Ga0206917, IMG submission 152931) | Enriched cells from forest soil in Barre Woods Harvard Forest LTER site, Petersham, Massachusetts, United States -... | ecosystem: Environmental > Terrestrial > Soil > Temperate forest >...
ATCGCGGTACACGTATGCATTCTGCATCAATCCGAACCCGGCGAGCATGGAAATCATGATGCTACCACCGTAGGACAGCAATGGCAACGGCACCCCCACCACGGGAATCAGCCCCATCACCATCGCCGTGTTGATGACGATGTGGATAAACAGCATCGCAGCAACGCCTATGGACAACAGGCTGCCGAACCGGTGGCGGCACCGCAGGCAGATGGCGATGCCGAAGCCGATAAGCACGAGATAGAGCCCCAACACAAAACAACACCCGGCGAAGCCGAATTCCTCCGCAAGCATGGTGAAGATGAAATCCGTGTGTTTCTCAGGCAGGAAATCGAGCTGGCCCTGCGAGCCGTGCAAAAACCCCTTGCCAAACGCCCCGCCGGAGCCGATCGCTATCACGGATTGCATGATGTTGTAGCCCGCGCCCAAGGGGTCATCCTCGGGATGCAGGAAGGTCATCACGCGCTGCCGCTGGTAGTCATGCAGAAAATGCCAGCCGATGGGAGCGGCCACCAGCCCAAGCACGATGGCACACAGGAAATAGCGCGCGCGCACCCCTGCCATGAAGCATACGATCACGCCCACGCTTACCAGCACGGTCGCCGTGCCGAGGTTGGGCTGGCGGAGGATGAAGGCGGCAGGCAGAAAAACCAGCCCTATCGGCGGGAGGATGAAGACGAGTCGGCTGACGTCGGCAGGATTGACAGAATGGTAATACCGCGCAAGCGCCAGAATCACGGCGAGTTTCATCAGCTCGGAAGGCTGGAGGTTGACGCCCCCCACATCCACCCAGCGCTTCGCGCCCATCCCGATGAACCCCGCCATCTCCACGCCAATCAGCAGGACCAGGCACGCACCGTAAATCACGTACGCATAGCGCATCAGCCAGGATGCGGGGGTGATCGCAATGGCAAGCATCAGGGCAAAGGCAAACGTAAAATGCTCCATCTGCCGCAGCGACCACGGCGAAAAATGCCCGCCCGCCGCCGAAAACATCATGGCGAATCCAATGCAGGCCACGCAGGCGATATATGCCACGAGCAGCCAGTGCAGCTGCGACAGTTTTTTCCATGCCCCCTGCCCTGCGCGCGATGCCATTACGGTGCCCCCTGCAGTTCGGGGGCGTCGCCGGGGAAGGACATATGCGCACCCTCCTGCTTTATGCGGCACTGCACGTTGACAAGGTAATTCTTCGCCCGGCTCTCCAGGAACTCGTCGCTGAAGAGCAGCAGCCCCGACCCGCTCCATTGGGTGAACACGCCGTGATCGAACAGGAACTGCTGCAAGGCCTTGAGCGTGATGACCCCGCCCGCGTGCTCTTCCGAGAGCATTGCCCCGGTAACCGGATTCACGTGGCCCAAAGTTACTTTCGAAACCACCACGCCGATGACATTGCCACTGGTGTCGAGCACCGGACCGCCGGAATTGCCGTGCTCCACGATATCGGTGATGTAGAATTGCCCAGGAGCGCCTATAATGCCCGTATCAAGTTTCATCACCTGCGCCTGCGCCACCGTATAGTGGCCCTCCCTCCCTTTTGCGCCCGGATAGCCGATGACCAGCACCTTGTCACCTTCGCGCAGCTTGTCGATGTCCATCCGCATCGGCGCAAATTCGGGCGGCTCCTGATTCGCGCGGATGAGGGCGAGATCGCGCTCATCGTCATGCACGGTGACTTCAGCATTCTGTTCCGGGACCGCGCCGTTGATGACCACGCTTTCGCACCCCTTTACCACATGCGCGTTGGTGATGATAAATTCCCGGTTGACGAAAAACCCCGTCCCCGATTCGACCCGGTAATACTCCGTCTCCTGCGCAGACGCAGAAAAGGATGCTCCCATTACAATGCTTGCGGCCATCGCGATACGCGCAGCAGCCTTACCCATGTGCCTGCGCGATCCGCATCCCGTACATCGCCCTACTCCACCTCGAACCGGTAATTCTCAATCACCGTATTGGCCAGCAGCTTGCGGCACATCGCGTCTACCGCGTCATGGGCTTTTTTGGCGTCGCTGCCGGGAAATTCCACCTCGACGTACTTCCCCTGCCGCACCTGGGCGACGTCGTTAAACCCCAGGTGACGCAACGCGCCCTCAATGGCTTTGCCTTGCGGATCGAGCACGCCGTTTTTCAGGGTGATGTGGATCTTGGCTTTCATTTTTTCTTCGGGAACTTCTTCACGGCGCTGAGCTTGATCGACGCTTTTTTGGGCGTAGGCGCAGGAGTGGCAGAGTCGTTCTCGCCAGGGAGCACGCCAAGACGGCGCGCCACTTCGCGGTAGGCTTCCTCCACCTTGCCGAGATCGCGGCGAAACCGATCCTTGTCCATCTTCTCGCCGGTCTTGGTATCCCACAGGCGGCAGCAGTCGGGGCTTATCTCGTCGGCCAGGATCACCTGCACGGTGTTGCCCTCGAAATGCCGTCCGAACTCGATTTTGAAGTCCACGAGCTTGATGCCCAGCCCCAGCAACAGGCCGCTCAGGAAGTCGTTGATCCGCAGCGCCATGGAGGTGATTTCCTCCAACTCGCCGGGCTGCGCCCACTGGAAAGCCACGATGATCTCAGGCGCGACGATGGGGTCATTGAGCTTGTCGTTCTTCAGACAGAATTCGATGATGGGATAGGGAAGCATCGATCCCTCTTCCACGCCGAAACGCTGGGAGAAGCTGCCCGCAGCGACGTTGCGGACGATGACTTCCAGCGGGATGATCTCCACAGCCTTCACCAGCTGCTCGCGCATGTTGAGCGTGCGGATGAAATGGGTGGGGATGCCTATCTCGCCCAGCCGCAGCATGAGGTATTCGGAGATACGGTTGTTGAGCACGCCCTTGCCGTTTATCACGCCTTTCTTGGCGTTGTTGAACGCGGTGGCATCATCCTTGAAGTGCTGGATGAGCGTGCCCGGTTCGGGACCCTCGAAAAGTTGTTTGGCCTTGCCTTCGTACAGGGGGATGCGGCGGTTCACGGTTCTGCTTGCGATTCGTTTGGATGGCATGTAGATGTCCTTCATAATCAAGGCCCGGAAAAAGGGAAGGGAAATATGACCACGTTTGATGATAAAGAAAAAGCCGCCGAAAACAAGTACGCGCATGACAAGGAGCTCGAATTTCGCATTCATGCCCGCCGCAACAAGCTGTTAGGCCTCTGGGCAGCCGCGCGCATGAACCTATCAGGCAGCCCGGCGGAGGACTACGCCAAGACGCTGGTGACGGCAGATATGGGCGCTAACAACGACGAAATCATCATCCAGAGGGTCAAATCCGATTTCTCCGCCAAGGGCGCACCCGTCAGCGATCAGGACATCCGCGCCGAGATCCACCGCGTAACGCAGGTGGCCAGAGAGCAGATAGCAGGCGAGTAGCAGACACTCTTAATACAGGACATGCCGTGACCGTTGCGCCGCATGAACGCCGTTATACAAAAACCGCGTGGCTGGCCCTCGCCGTGCTGCTTCTGTGCGTGTCGGCGGGCGTGCAATGGTGGGCGGGAGCGGATGGGGACAAGCATTACCTGCTCGTTGTCGCCCAGCGCTGGCTCGCCGGAAAAAGACTGTATTCGGATATTTTTCAGCCCAGTTTCCCTCTCATTACATGGATTGATGCACTGGCAGTGCTGGCAGCTTCGTCGGGCATCGTCAGCAGCGGGCATGCGCTGGCGACGCTGGCGCTCCTGATCGTCGGTTGCTCCGTTTATACGTGCCACCGGCTGATGCAATTCCACCCGCAGCTCCGGGACAATGCTCCCGCGTTGCGCCTGCATGCCCTCTTGCTGGGGTTTGTGTTTATTCTGTGGGCAAATCCGTCGTATTTCGCAGATCGGGAACATCTGTTCACGGCACTGCTGTTCCCTTATATGCTGCGGTACATGCCCTCGCTTGCGCGGCAAGCCTTCCCCCTGCATCTGCGGATAGCGGTCGCCGTCATGGCGACAGCAGGCATCTGCATCAAGCCTTATTGCGCCATCCCTTTCCTGGGGGTGCAGCTTCTTCTGTGGATACGCGAACGCTCCCTCCGCATGTCCTGCAGCCTGGAGCACGCCATTATCTATGGTGGCGGGATCGTCTACCTGGCGACAATGTGGCATACCATGCCGGACTATTTTTCCGCCGTGCTTCCCATGGCGCTTGCAACCTATTCCGCTACGAACAGGGGCATTGGCGGCGTGGTAGTGCTGGCCGCAGGCTCGGCCACGATGCTGGCGGTGACATTAGCGGATTTCCGGCTGCGCCATGATTCTCCCTACCGCAGGGACATTCTCTATTTTCTGTGCCTGTGTCCCTTTTTCATGGCCTATATTCTGGCGAACAACGGCTGGGGATACGCATTTTACGCACTCAACAGCCTGATTCTCTATCTCACCGGATGGGTGTATTGCGAGCACAGATGGCTGGCGCGGCGCGCCCTGGAACAGGGGGCATCCGCACGGCCATTCGTATTCGGCGGGCGCGCATGCGCGATGAACCTCGCCGCGAACACCGGCCTCGTGCTGCTTATGTATTTTGCCGCATTCACGGCGGCTCCCCAGCCCACCCCGCAGGAAGAACTGGATAGCGATCTGATCCGGGTCGTCCGGGACCATCACTTTCAGAGTTTCGGCATGTTGTCGGCCGCATTCAATCCCTGGCCTATCCTCGCCGATGCGACGGGTGCGCGCCAGGAAACGCGTTTTGATCAGCTGTGGATGATCATTAAATTCCTGACGTCGGACGCCGCATTCTCCAAGAAGAATGCCTGGATTCCGCGTTACGTGGCCGAAAAATTCGCCGACGATCTCAACCGGAACAAACCCGACGTTATTTTCGTGGAAGCGGGCCCGCAGTTTTACAATACAGACGTGAAGATCGACCTGGTCGGGTATTTTGGAGCGTTCCCGTCCTTCCATGACGCATGGACACACTACAGCTTCCTGCAAGCCGCCGATCGCTGCGGGGAGGTGCATAAGGCCCATAAAGGCGGATGCCGATACGACGTATACCGGCGGATTCCCTAATACTCCACCGGCACGGGATCGAGGCTCCGCCACAGATACCAGGTGGCCACGGTGCGGTAGGGCTTCCACGTCTCCCCAATCGCATACAGTGCAGGCAAGGCCATCTTCTCACCCCTGTTATAATGACGTTCGATAGCCTTACGCAGCCCCAGATCGGCAACGGGGAATACGTCCGGGCGCAGCAGGTGAAACATGAGAAACATCTCCGCCGACCATTTGCCGATACCCTTGATGGAGACCAGATCGGCGATGACGGCCTCGTCCGGCTTGCGGTGCCATCCGGGGCGCTTGTTGCTCACGAAGAACTGCGAAAGCTCCTTGAGATAAATCACCTTCTGCCCGGAAAGCCCGCAGGCGCGCAGGGTGGCGGTTTCCGCCTCCAGTATGACATCGGGCAGCACCTCCCCTCCTACCCCCGCCTCCAGCTTGCGCCAGACCGTGTCCGCCGCCTTCAGGGAAATCTGCTGCCCCACGATGGCGCGGGCGAGCGAAAAGAACGCGCTTCCCCGGCTGACGAGCGTTTCGCCCTTATACTGTTTGATGATGCCCCCCCAGCACCGGATCGGCGGCGGATAAATACCGTTTGGCCTTGAGCCAGTAATCGGGGCCTTTGCGTTTTGCGGTTGCCATGGGGATCGCACCTCACTATTTAGGGTGAATGTAAAATAAGATGCAGGAGAACGCCATGAAAACACGCACGGAGACGGACAGTTTCGGCCCCATCGACGTTCAGTCGGATAAATACTGGGGCGCACAGACGCAACGGAGCCTGCAGAACTTCAAAATTGGCGGTGAGACGATGCCCGTGGCGCTCATCCGCGCGTTTGGGACGCTCAAGGCGGCGGCGGCGGTGGTGAACATGCGGCTGGGCGTACTCGACGAATCGATCGGCCTGCTGACGGTCAAGGCCGCGCAGGAGGTCATCGACGGCAAGCTAGACGGGCATTTCCCGCTGGTGGTCTGGCAGACCGGGTCGGGCACGCAGACCAACATGAACGTGAACGAGGTCATCTCCAACCGCGCCATCGAGATAGCGGGCGGGCAGATGGGCAGCAAGAAGCCCGTACACCCCAACGACCACGTGAATATGGGCCAGTCCTCCAACGACTCTTTCCCGACGGCGATGCATATCGCCGCGGCGGTGGAAATCAAAAACCGCCTTCTCCCCGCGCTGCGCCATTTGCACGACGCGCTGAAGGCAAAGCAGGACGAGTTCAAGGACATCATCAAAATCGGCCGCACCCATTTGCAGGACGCCACGCCGCTCACGCTCGGCCAGGAATTCTCCGGCTACGTGGCGCAGATTACCAACGGCATCCGCCGCGCGGAGGGCGCCCTGCCCGCCTTGCTGCAACTGGCGCAGGGCGGCACGGCGGTGGGCACGGGGCTCAACGCCAAAAAGGGATTTGCGGAAGCCTTCGCGGCGGAAGCGGCAAAAATGACCGGCCTGCCCTTCGTCACCGCCCCCAACAAATTCGAGGCGCTCGCCACGCATGACGCGATGGTGGAAGCCTCCGGCGTGCTCAACACGCTGGCCGTCTCGCTCATGAAAATCGCCAACGACGTGCGGTTGCTGGGCTCCGGCCCCCGCTGCGGCTTCGGGGAATTGTCGTTGCCGGAGAACGAGCCTGGCTCCTCCATCATGCCGGGCAAGGTGAACCCCACCCAGTCGGAAGCCCTCACGATGGTGGCTGCGCAGGTGATGGGCAATCACGTGGCCGTGACCATCGGCGGCGCGACGGGGCATTTCGAGCTGAACGTCTTCAAACCGGTGATTGCCTATAACGTGCTGCAATCCATCCGCCTGATCGCGGATGCCTGCGTCAGCTTCGCGGATAACTGCGTCGTTGGCATCGTGGCCAACAAGGAGCGTATCGCCAAATTGCTGCACGAGTCGCTGATGCTGGTGACCGCGCTCAACCCGCATATCGGCTACGACAACGCAGCGAAAATCGCCAAGAAAGCCCATAAGGAGCATACGTCCCTGAAGGAAGCGGGCATTGCGCTGGGTCTGCTGACCTCCGAACAATTCGACCAGTGGGTGAAGCCGGAGGATATGGTGGGCCCCAGAGGATAACACGTCACGTTCTCACTTTTTGAAGGAGTACAGCACATGGAACACGGAAAATTTCAGGACGCAGCCCCCGGCCTTCGGCGTATTTCGGGGCGGAGTATCGCTGTTATTGCCATCTTCTTTCTTCTCGACAGCTCGTGGTACAGCATCCAGCCCACCGAGCGCGGCAACGTGCGCCGGCTGGGGGTGGTCCTGTATGAAAATCCCGTGCTTCCGGGGGTGCATCTCAAGCTGCCTTTCATAGACGCCGTGGATAAAATCCAGGTGAGCCTCACCACATTGCACATCCCGCCTTTTGACGTGACCACCATCGACAACCAGAAAGTGATGCTGGATCTTAATTTCAATTACACCATCCCCGCCAGCAAGGTGTATCACCTGATGTATGAAATCGGGCGCTCGGGAAACAGTGATGTCGAGAACCAGATCATCCCCGTGGTGATGGACAGGGCGGGACGCATTTTCGCCAGCCAGAACATGGCCACCATCAACGCCAATCGTCTGGACATCCAGCTGCAGCTGGAAAAGTCGATTTTCAAATCCGTCGAGGAGCTGTTCGGCATCGAGCCGCATAGCCTGCAGATCGCGGGCATCCGGCCCTCGGATGCATTCATGGCCTCCAACGAATCAGCCGTGAGGGCGAAGAACGAGGCGGTCGCGGCGGAAAACACCAAGCGCACGCGCCAGTTTGAAGCCGATCAGCAGGTGATCCGGGCTAAGGGCGAGGCCGATTCTGCCGTCGAAGCCGCCCGCGGCCGGGCCGAGTCTGTCCGGCTGGAAGCGGAGGCAAACAAGATGAAGCTGATCATGGAAGGTGAAGGACAGCAATCGCGCCTCGAAGCGGAAATCAAGCCTTTCGGTGCGCCGGACAAATACATCCAGTACATACATGCGCGCGCGGCACTCAACTGGAACGGCCAGCAACCCCAGGTTATGACGGGCAGCGGCGGATCGACCAATGTGGTTATCCCCATGCCCACAGCAGCCGCCAGAGAAAAAGACGCGCCATGAGCCTGTATCGTCAGAGTGTAATCTTTGGGTAGCCTGTTTATACGTACAAAAGTCGTGCATTTACTTGCAACGCATTGCCGATTTACACTCTAACCATATGAGATATAATTAAGAATTTATTAATTGCCTTTGCATATTGTTTACTTTATAGTGGTTTCCCTGACGCTTAAACAAACAGGAGGATGATCATGGCGAAAGAAGCTAAAAAGTTTTCTGAGCGTACCGAAAACCAGCCGAGAAGGACGAATCGCAGCAGCGCGACCGCTGCGGCATTGACGGCCGCTCTGGCGGGCCCCATCGTGGCCCCGGGTTTGATTGGTTGCGGTCCCGGCACGCAAGGCGGCAATACCGGTCAGGGCGGCGATAACACCACAATGACCGGCGGCTCCGGAGGCAGCACGAATACGGGTACCGGAGGGAGCAATCCTGATGGCGGGCCGACCAACACCATGCCCAATATTACAGGCACGGGCGGAAGCACCGGTGGTACGAAAGGTACCGGAGGCATGGCAGGAAGCAGTGGCGGTACGACGGGCACTGGCGGTACGACGGGCACCGGCGGCACGACAGGTACCGGTGGTACGACGGGCACTGGCGGTACGACAGGTACTGGCGGTACGACGGGTTTCACGCCCGGAACACTGCCGGCTGCCGCGATGAGCGTGAATGGAATCAATTATGACACTGCCTGCGCCACTGAGCCGGGCAGTTCCCTCAAAATGGACGGGCCCGGCATGCCCAGTGGAGCCCTCAGCCTTGTTGGCTCCCAGTCCCTCGCGTGGGTTGCTCAAGATCAGGTGGCTGCGGGCGGCGCCCCTGCCGAATCCCTGGTCATCGCTGGCGCCACCTCTGACGGCAAGGCTAATGGCATCAATGTGCGGGTTGGTGGTACCCCACCGATTGTGCCGGGACAGGTATATAGCATCAGCGGCACCACTAGTGCGGATCCCACTGTGGCAGGCACCCAGATGCCGGCTGGCACGTCGGGGATGTTCCAGGTTACGGATCTTGAGAAGGATCCAACCACCGGAGCCGTGAAGAAGGCCGGAGTAGTCTGGACGGAAACGATCGCCGGTCAAAATGTCACAGGCTGCGGCACATATAAGCAGTAGGCAGTTTGCGCTTACCATTCGGTCGTGACTTTACAGAAAGCGCCGCCCCTGACCGGGCGGCGTTTTTTATTCCCCCTTCTTCCACGACATCGCATCCAGTGCGAGCTTGCCGGGGCCATGCGTGGCGATGGCAGCGCAGATGAGCGCCCAATAGAGCGCAAGCGGATTGCCGTCCGTGTGGTAAATCACGCCCGACATCACGATCAGGCCCAGCGCGCCAAAGCGCGCGAAAAGCCCAAGCGCCAGCAGGGTGGAAAGCCCCAATTCACCGCACATTCCCATCCATGCCGCCACCTTCACCGGCAGGAAGGGCACGTGGTAATCCTCAAAAAGGAAATACAGCGTGTCGAGCTGGTTGTTGCGCACATAACCGAGCTTAAGCCAGCCAGACGTGAAGAACGCTCTGGCAACGGCCAGCCGCATGCCCAGGAACACGAGGGGAGAGACGTATCGCTCCGCAAAACGCCGCAAGGGAGCGAGGCCATGATCGATGGCGTGGAGAAAACGGCACATAGGCGACCTCCCGGATAATGTGAGGCCCACCTCATACCACAAGACAGAGCGCATGCAAATGACGCGCGCGCATGATATGACGCAGTCGGGAGAGAGAATATCTATGCAATCTATTCCGCAGCGTGTGGAAGATGCCGCAAGCAGGCTGGTGCCCATGGCGCTTACGGTGCTGATGGTGTTGCTGAGCGCCGTGCCGCTGCACGTGCCCGGCGCGGGCGAGGTCACGCCATCCCTGCCGCTTATCGGCGTGTTTTACTGGGGCATGTTCTGCCCCGGCGCGCTGCCTTATACTTTTCTTTTTCTGCTGGGCATCGTGCAGGATGTGCTGGCGGGGACGCCGCTCGGAATCACCTCGCTCATCAACCTCACCTTCGTCTGCCTGCTCGGTGCGGAACGCAAGCTGTTCGGCAGCGCGGTGTTTGGCGCGGTGTGGCTGGGGTTCGCCCTGCTCTCGGGCGTGGCGACGATCGCGCAATGGGGGGTGATGAGCCTCTATTCCGGCACGGCGTTTCCGTTCGGCGTGCATGTAGTGCGCTGGGGAGCGACATGCCTTGCCTATCCGCCGATGCATCTTGCGCTGACGCAGGTATATAAACGGCTGCGTCCTCCGTCATGACCAAGCATATTCTCAAACAATCGCTTACCCGCCGCGCCGTAATTTTCGGGGCAGCAAATGTGGCTGCCATGAGCGTGCTGCTGGGCAGGCTGTATACCCTCCAGTTCGTGCGCGGGCAGGAATACCGCACCCTTTCAGAAGGCAACCGGGTCAAGGTGCAACTGCTTGCTCCCGTGCGCGGGCTGTTGCTGGACAGAAAGGGCCTGATGCTGGCCGAGAATCATAAGAATTTCCGCCTCTTTCTCGACACGGAGGCCACAAAGAACCCGAAAAAAACGCTGGAAGCACTGGCAAAAGTGCTGGAGCTGAGCGACGAGGATATCGATGACGCGGTGCAAAAAGCGCGTGAATCCCGCT
>Ga0206917_1262_pt1 | contig 10670 bp, 5 predicted proteins | sample Alteio_BWOrgHeat_68_FD_152931 | JGI IMG/M metagenome (GOLD analysis project Ga0206917, IMG submission 152931) | Enriched cells from forest soil in Barre Woods Harvard Forest LTER site, Petersham, Massachusetts, United States -... | ecosystem: Environmental > Terrestrial > Soil > Temperate forest > O...
TTATAACACAACTTACCCGGATAGCAGCACGTTTAAAAAAAATCTATCCGAAATGAATTCAAACCAGCTAAATGCGTTTCTTCAAAATGGAGGAAAGATCCTTGAGTCAGTAGTAGTAAAAGGTAAGGTAAAAACAGCAGAAGAGAAATTGGATGATGAATATACCAGTGGTTTTTTTAAAGGCGGCCAATCCCGCGTTTTTGTAGTAGGAAATGATCCTGCCTCTAATGCTTATCCCAGTGTTCTAAGTTATTTGCAGGGAAAAGTAGCCGGACTTAATATATCCATGTCAGGGTATAATGCAAGTGCAACCTGGAGGGGTAGCAATACCAGTTTCTTTATGGATGAGGCCAGTGTTGAGGCCGGTGCCTTGCAATCAATTCCCATGAGTGATGTGGCCATGATAAAAGTTTTTGAACCGCCCTTCTTTGGAGGAATAAGCGGCGGTGCCGGTGGTGCTATTGCCGTTTATACCAAAAAAGGAGGGAGTGATTATTCGTTGGTTAAGGGGCTTGACTATTCAACAATATCCGGTTATTCAGGTATTAAAGAATTTTATTCTCCTGATTATGCTCAACCGAATGACATGACGCAATCCGATCACCGAACTACCCTTTATTGGAATCCTTTTTTACTAATGGATCATAAGGACCGGAGAATAACTATTCCTTTTTACAACAACGATGATTGTAAAAAAATAAAAGTAATTATTGAAGGAATGAATGAAGCCGGGCAATTAACAAGAGAAGAGAAAATATTCGAATAGAAGCTTATTACCTTCTCGCCAATACGATCGTGTTTTTAAAATGTTCTGTTTTCCCTTCCAGATCAAATACTTCTGTATATACGATATAAATGCCGATGGGTAAAGCCTGTTCTTTTTCTCCCAGGCCATCCCAACGGTATATTCCTTTGATGCCGCACAATGCATTTTGTTGCAAATAACGTACAGGCCTGCCCGAAATATCAAAGATGGTAATATTAGCAACACAACCCGGCTGTGGAAAGGTATAGTCAATCGTTGCAAAATCATCCATGCCATCATTATCAGGAGAGAAGATATCCGGCGAAACAGTAATTGACCCTTGCACAGTATCCGTTTTATATTGCGAGTTTTTATAGCCCGGTGTTCCGTAACCCGCACTGGTAGCGGCCGAATGCCAGTTATCAGATGATTGTGTGGGAGCATCGTAATCGATCCTTTCCAACGATACCCCTTCCGGATCATTGATCAATGGAAATTGCCAGCCCGCATCATATTTTAATTCATCTATAATTGTGTCTTGCGTATTTAGAATGACCACATCGCCATTGTCGTCATTAAAAGACGGCATCGTATTTACTTTTATAAAAGCATTGGGATCGGTAGTTATGTATTGCGACTTAACAATGCCCGGATTTTCTGTTGCCACTATAAAATGTTGAGGATACAAGGAATCGTTGCCGGTACTCAATGGAACAACGCTGCTTATATCACCAGTGCTGTTTCTATTGGCGATGAATAATTGATTTAGCGCGATCGTTTTATTGCTTCGGTTGTATAATTCTACATAATCAATACCGCCGGGTTTCGGATTGAATAAGACCTCATTGATAATAACATCTGAAGCATTGATCGTATCAATTACCGGAGCAGCAACCGTTCCAATTGTTGAGATCCTGATATCATCAAAAAAATGTTTCTTAAAAAAGCTCGCAGTGCTTTGTTTTATAAATATCCCAAAGAAAGAAGAGATGTTATAAACAGAGTCGTCTGCTGAGCCTTCGCTAACATAACTGTTTCCCGTTCCGGTAATATCCCTGTTCAATACCCATTGACAGGAACTATCCCTCGTGATTTTCAATTTCAATACATTATTGCTCTTATTTAATATTCCATCTACTCCGTCGATCAGTTTGGTTACAACACCGGCGGTATCTTTTCTATATAAACAGATATCGTCCTTTGTGCCGCCCAGCCGGACAAAATAACCGGTGGTATTTATATTGCCGAGATCACTTGCAGAAGCCATTAAATAAATATCTACATAATTAGCGGACGAAGTATTAAAAGTAAAATTGATATACAATTCCCATTGTGTATTGAAGCACAATGTATTGGCTGTACTTAGATAAAAAGACCCGTTCTTCACCGTATCATTACTCTGCAGTTGCAGGGACGAATTTATTAACCATTGGCTGGTATCTCCTGTCCAGATAGGGTTATTGATAAGATCACCATCATTAAAGGATTCCGAAAGCTGTGCTTTGGAAACAGTGCATGCACAAAGCAGTGCCAGCACACAAAAAAAGCGTTTTGCTGCCATACGGGTAGGGATTAGCCATAAAGATAATTATTTTGAATGTTTTTGGATGATAGTTGGTTTGTTACTACATTTGCGGCATGAACCTGATTATTAAACTTATAAAGATTACCAAGAAGCATTCCGCTAAAAGGAAGGGTTAACGGTGTTTTATTTGTTCAACAATATTCACGGCCTTCCACTAAAATGGAAGGCTTATTTTTTTAACACTTATCTCTAAACTAAAAACAAAAAAAATGAAAGTAGCTGTTGTAGGCGCTACCGGTCTGGTGGGCACCAAAATGTTACAGGTGCTGGCCGAAAGAAATTTTCCGGTTGACGAATTGATCCCTGTTGCTTCTGAAAAATCAATTGGTAAAGAAGTTGAATTTAAAGGAAAAAAATACAAAGTGGTTGGCTTTGCGGATGCTATCAAGGCAAAACCGGCTGTTGCTATTTTTTCTGCAGGTGGCGGAACATCTTTGGAACTGGCTCCAAAATTTGCTGAAGCAGGTATTACCGTTATTGACAACTCTTCTGCATGGCGTATGGACCCTACTAAGAAATTGGTAGTTCCTGAAGTAAATGCTGATGTATTGACGAAAGCTGATAAGATCATTGCAAACCCTAACTGCTCTACTATTCAAATGGTATTGGTATTAAAACCTTTGCATGATAAATATAAAATTAAAAGGGTAGTGGTTTCTACTTATCAAAGTGTTACCGGTACCGGTGTTAAAGCGGTTGATCAATTGATGAATGAAAGAAAAGGTATTAAAGGAGAAATGGCTTATAAATACCCTATTGACCTGAATGCGATACCTCAGATCGATGTGTTCCTGGAAAATGGATATACCAAAGAAGAAATGAAAATGACCAATGAAACTAAAAAGATCATTGGTGATGATTCAATAAAAGTAACGGCAACAACGGTACGTATCCCTGTTATGGGCGGACATAGTGAAAGTTTAAACATCGAATTTGAAAATGATTTTGATCTGAATGATGTGAGAGCTTTATTGGCAAAATCGCCAGGACTCGTTGTTCAGGATGATACCGCCAACTTCATTTATCCAATGCCTTTAACAGCGCATGAAAAAGATGAAACGTTTGTAGGCCGTATCCGTCGTGATGAATCACAAGCTAATACACTTAACTGCTGGGTGGTAAGTGATAACCTTCGCAAAGGAGCTGCTACCAATGCCGTACAGATCGCTGAATATTTAAACAGCAAAGGATTGTTAGGATAAGCTGAAAGGGTTATATATGCAAAAGGCTCCGAAAATTTTCGGAGCCTTTTTTATTTCTTTCAAATGATCTTATCTTAATTAATCACCCATGTTTCGTTACCTCTTAATAATTTATCCAGGTCGCCTTTGCCTTTTTTAGCAATAGCATCTTCAATTTGCAAAGCCATTACATCTTCGTAACAAGCCCTGTCTGTTTCATAGAAAACGCCAAACGGACGAGGTAAATGTCCCGCCATTGTTGGATCATCAAACATACGAACCAGTATTTGTGCTTTATAAAAATCTCTTTCATCATGTATCCACAGGTCCTCAACAGAAGCATCTTTTCCTATTTCAACGATCACCGGGCGGAAACCATCTAATTTAATCCCCTTGTTTTGTTGCGCGCCAAAGATCAATGGTTTGCCTTGTTCCAAGAACAATACTTCATCCGCCTTTGTGCTTTTTTCTGTGAACACTTCAAACGCACCATCATTAAAGATGTTACAGTTTTGGTAGATCTCCAATAAAGAAGCGCCTTTATGTTCCTGAGCACGGATCAACATTGCCTGTAAATGTTTTGGATCGCGATCCATACTTCTTGCGATGAAACTTGCATCGGCACCCAATGCCAATGCCAATGGATTGAATGGATGATCGATACTACCGTAAGGAGTACTCTTGGTAATTTTATTTTCTTCTGAAGTAGGAGAATACTGACCTTTTGTTAAACCGTAGATCTGGTTATTAAAGATCAACAGATTTAAATTAAAATTCCTGCGTAGCAAATGAATGGTATGATTACCACCGATGCTTAAACTATCGCCATCACCACTCACTACCCAAACACTTAGTTCAGGACGTGATGCTTTTAAACCACTTGCAACGGCAGTTGCACGGCCATGGATGCTATGCATTCCATAAGTGTTCATATAATAAGGAAAGCGGCTGCTACAACCGATACCCGAAACGATCACGATATTCTCTTTCGGAACACCGATCGTTGGCATCACTTTTTGTACCTGTGCCAAAATAGAATAATCACCACAACCAGGGCACCAGCGTACTTCCTGATCAGTAACAAAATCTTTAGATGTTAGCGGCTTGGCCGTAGTTTCCGGTTGCGCCAATACTGTTTCACTCATCGACTAAAATATTAATAATTGGGAGTGCAAGTTACGAATAATCTTGCTTAAAACTACTCCCAAAACCCTTGTTTTAATGGTTAACAGTAAGGCTATGGCCTGTATTTACTGTTAAATGTGCCCCCGCCGCATTCAAACTCAGTGTTCGGATATTCACTGTTGAACTAATAGTAGCTGTACCCGAATTAAAGATCACATCAGAATTAGCATCCGGTACCGTACCGCAGTTCCAGTTACCACCTACTTCCCATGCATTATTTACTGCACCCGTCCATGTATCCGCAAATTTCAGTGTTGCCACCTGGCTTCCTGCAGTAGAGCCATTGATAGAACATCTGTATAGATAGCCATACATGGTAGATGGTGTACTGATGATGGTAAGCGTATCTGTTGTAACACCGGTATAAAGCGCTCCGTTACTTATATTACTATAGGTAGTGCCGCCATTGGTACTCACCTGCCATTGATAGGTATTACCCGGTACCGGCGCGGTTGCAACAAAAATATTATTTGCATTGGCACATGCTTCAGCAGTACTAACAAGGAAGGTTAAATAGTTAAAATTGTTTCCTCCTGTTGTTTCATTGATCCTTAGTTTATGCAAACCACTTGTAAGTAATGGCGTTGTAACACTAATCGTTTGCCATGTTTGATAACCGCCTGTGTTAGGCACCGTCATGGTGCCGGAAATATTTACTCCATCCAATGTTACAATAAATGTTTCTCCGGTTAAGATAGAAGCAACTCTTGCCTTCAAGGTATATATGCCCGCTTCGGTTACGTTCACTGTGTATTGCATCCATTCACCAGGACTTGTCCAACCAACATCATAACCACCGCCTGCATCTGTAGTAGCTTCAATATCTACTCCATCTGTTGTTCTATACTGACCACCATTATTGGTTGCATCAACATCATTGTACGCAACATTTTGTCCGCCAAGATCAAAATTTTCTACCTGGATCGTTCCGGGAATATTTGCAGCCGTACCTCCATAAGGAGAGGAAGCTACCAACGAATTGATGGTTAATGTTAATGTCTGGAGGCCCGTCCCGCCCGCATTGGTGGCATAAAGCGTTACAATAGTGGTACCGGTAGCTGTAGGCGTTCCGCTAATTACACCCGTAGATGTATTAATACTTAAGCCGGCAGGTAGCCCTGTAGCATTATAACTGGTAGGCGTATTCGAAGCCGTAATGGTATAACTAAATGCATACCCTATCGAGTCTACCGCCGTAATAGGACTTGTAATAACCGGAGCCGGAGGGTTTACTGTTAGCACTAATGTATTACTACCCGTGCCATTAGCGTTCGTCGCTGAAATAGTTATATTGGTTGTAGCAACTGTAGTAGGTGTTCCGCTAATGACACCGGTAGAAGTATTAATACTTAAGCCTGCAGGTAAGCCTGTAGCATTATAACTGGTAGGTGTATTCGAACCTGTAATGGTATAACTAAATGCTGTACCCGTAGTAGCAGTAGCTGTTAGAGCGCTCGTTATTGCAGGTGGTGCTGCAGTAGCAGTAAAAGTAAGATAGTTGACATTAAAATCGCCGGAATCACAAGCAAGACGCAAAATTTGCTGACCTGCAGCTAATGCCGGTGTAGTTATATTAACCGTTTGAAAGGTTTCCCATCCACCTGTATTAGGGACGATGATCGTTCCCAGATTGGTAGCTCCTAGTAATAAATGGAATTTTTTACCGGCCCAACCTGCTCCTGTTGCAACGCGTGCACTCAATGTATAGGTTCCAGCCGAAGTTACATTCACGGTGTATTGTTCCCACTCTCCGATATTTGTCCAACCCATATCATAACCACCACCCACATCAGTAGTTGTTTCAATATCTACTCCTTCTGCCAATCTATATTGTCCGCCATTGTTGACAGCATCATTATCATTGTATGCAACGCCTTGTCCGCCCAGATCATAATTTTCTACCTGTATCGTACCCGGAATAGTAGCAATCGTTCCAAGATAAGCTTGCTCTGTTGCCGGTTGTGTAATAGTGATCGTTAATGTAGCAGAGCCTGTACCGCTACTATTGGTAGCGCTTATCGTTACAGGGTAAGTTCCTACTGTTTGTGCGGTACCCGTAATAACACCTGTTGATGTATTAATACTTAAACCTGCAGGTAAACCAGAGGCGCCATAGCTTGTAGGCGTTTTAGTAGCAGTGATTGTATAGTTCACCGCCGAATTTGCTGCAACACTATAACTAGTACTGCTGGAGATAACCGGAGAGTTGCCACACGCACCACCTGTTGTAGCAACACAATCCAGTAACGACTCACCTGCCGAAACCTGGTTGGAAGCAAAATCGCATGAAACCTGGTCTAATAAAGATTCTACAGAGGCATTACCGGTGTATTGTTTCCTCATCAGAAACAATTTGTACACTTCTTTAAGATCCGCTTGCGTATAAGATACTCCGGTAAAAGTTTGTATAATACCCAGACTGGCAAAACCATATTCATTTGTTGGCTCAATGATCGTTCCTTCACTATAATCATTCCAGGTAGCGATTTGAATACCATCGATATTTGCTTTATTTGCCTGTGCAAGATTCAATGTAGTTGTTAGGGTATTGCCACCGTAATTACGCGGGATGATACCATACTGATCACAATTACTACAGTTAGCATTAGGATCGCTAAAACTGCTCGCATTACCTAAATAAAAATCAAAGAAGCCTTGATAAGCCGATCCTAATACAACATTATCTCCCAGCGCTGTTCCATTTTCATTAGAATTATTGTGAACCCTTGGAGCACCTCCCGTATAATAAGAACCGTTATAGTAACTGTTGATATCATTATACCATGAAGGAACACCATTTACAATTCCCTGGCCGGCTTGTGGGTAAGGCCATAGAAATGTTCCTCCCGCATCTGTTCCTATTTGAGCAGCTTGCCCGTATAATGGTAAGAAGGCTTTTGTATTGCCGCTTAAAAAACTATTCCAGTTACCGGGACTTTTATAACGTTGCGGACCGAATACCGCACATAAAGGAGCATTGGCATTGGCAGCGCCAGTACCTCGCATATCTCCCAGTTTTATATAATTTGGATCTGTAAAATAATTACTCACTGCATAATTTCCGTTGGCCTGCGGATTTGTCATTCCTGCATCTTCAATCACCAACCCGTATTTCAATCCAAAGGTTCCCATTTTTGAGATGAGTGCTGCTGTATTGTTTTGATTGGTTCCTGCATCAGCTACGCCATTACCTGCTAATCCGTACCAGTCGATCATTACCCCGTCTATCCCCGATAATTTCATCAGTAGCAATTGATACTCTAGTATATAAGGATCGGTTCCATCATATGGGCCGGTCAATGGATGAAAATGTCCATCTATATTACGTACTGAAACAGTAGCCCCTGTATAATCAGTAACATTAGTAAAACTATTTGGATTACCACCACTACCATCACTTGTCCAATGAAAACCCCAGCTATAACCTGTTCCGCCAGCAGAAGGATTTATGGGCCCCTGAAACCAAGGCATATAGTGTACGTAAACTTTAGTTGAATTTGTTTTAGTTACTGCCGTAGGCGAGCAACTTTGTGCGTTAGCGTTAGTGGTAAATAGGACGCAACACGCAGCTAACAACAGGAGTTGTAACCGGTTTTTCATTGGAATCAATCGTTTAAGGGAATAAATGTACAATTAATATTCAATCGCCAGCCAACTTAGATTGAAATATTTTGTCTGCTACATTGAGCGGCTTTCGGACAAAAACGCTGCCTGCAATCTATAATAAAGGGGATTGAATATCAGCCAGATACAGAATTGTCGGATAATAAATTGAATATTAGTTGTTTATGCAACCTGTAAGGAAGTCTTTCAGGCCCAAAACCATCTTATCAACCATTTTTTGCTGAAAGTTTTCATCCAAAGCTTTGGCTTCTTCTGCCGGATTGCTCAGGAACAGGGTTTCGATCAGGGCGTTGGGATATTCGGTCGGGCTATTGAGCATAAAATTAAAAGACCCGGTATTGCCATATTCTTTTAACCCCAATTCAAGCATTCGTTTATAGATACATAAACTAAGCGGGCGAAAACCAATATACCGATAGTAAGAACTTGTGCCGCTGGTATTAATAGGATCTTCAGATGAGTTCAGATGAATACTTAATAAAAGATCGGGCATGCTATCTCTATAAAAAAGGATGCGGTCTTTATTATCAAAATATTCTTCCGTTGTTCTTGTCATGATAACTTTTGCACCTTGCGCTTCCAATGTTTTTTGAAGTTTTAATGCGATCGCTAACGTAAGATCCTTTTCATACACACCGGTTGGACCGACAGCGCCATTATTGGTTCCACCATGACCGGCATCAATTGCGATGACTAAATTTTTTAATGCCAAGTCAGTTGGTTGACGTTTTATTTTTACGACAAGATCATTGCCTTTATAATAAAGTTGGTATCCCCATGGCTGCGTATGATTCAATTCTATCGTTACCCTGAAAACACCGTCTTCTATTTGTTCATAATAAACATTCTTTATTTCTTTTACACTTTGGAATTGCTTTATCCAGTTAGTATTATTGGTAGCACCATAAATATCTACAACGATCCTTGACGGATCGATCAATTGAAAAGATTGGTACGGCAAACGAGCAGAAAGATCGATCTGTACATAATCAAATTTATCATCGCCATAAACTAAAAAATTAGATGTTAAGGAATGAGGTTCAAATGTTCCTTTGGCTAAGAATTTTATTTGATCCTGTTGAACATATGCCGTTTGAGTATTGGATAATTTTACCCGATAATGCGGGCCAAATTTTCCGGTAATATTCAACACTACATTACTATCAAGGTAGCCGATCTTGGCGCCACCCAATCTGTCATCTCCCAAACCATATTCCAAATAGGCAAGTCTGCCTTGCGTTATAGCGATATTTGAACTATCCGGAGCAAAAACAGAAAACGAATTGGTTGTTTCTTTACTGATAACCTGGCAACAGTTAGCCATCACCGTTATTGGAAAATGGTAATTAGTGAAGCTATCCGATTCGTCCAATACATACTCGCCCTGGTAAATGCCCGGTATACCTTTGGTTTGGGTGGTAGGCATTTCATCCAGTTGCAGATCACCCGCCTTAACGGTACAGCCGGTCAATGTTTTAACTTTAAATTCTATTTTATCACCCGGAGCCAAAGCAAGATCTCCCTGCGGAAAAGTTTGAATGCTTTCGATAGCCAATGTTTTAACTGTATCCGGAGGAGCTGGTACAACAAAAGAGTACGCCACTTTTTTCTTTATTGATTTACCATCCTGGTTAGTGGCCAACAATTCAAACCTATTATCACCCGGCTTTAAATTTAATTGGTAAGCAAAGCCTCCTGTTGGATACACCTGTACGGGAGTTTCGTTAATGGTAAGTGTACAGGTCTTGCATACACTGCCAACAATAAATTGCGGCGAAGAACTAATGTTGTTGTTTTCTTTAAGAGGTTGTATGAGCTTGATAAATGGCTTATCAGTTTTTTGTGCAAAGCCATTTAAGGTAATGAATAAAAGAAAAAGTAAAAACAATATACGCATACGTAAAAGTAAAATAAAAAACCACCGCTTTGTGCAGTGGTTGTATAAATTGGCTTTTTAATAAATTACCAGGGGTATTTATTTTCGGCGATCAGTTTATCAGCGATCCTTCTCCTGGCATCCTTGCTGTTAAAGGGTGCCGACTTGGTAAATCTTTTTATTCCCAGCAACATCATACGTTGTTCATCGCCGGAAGCGAACGCATTGATAGCTTCTCTGCCATATTTATTCACTTTATCCACCGCGTCATTCAAATAGCAATGCAGCATATCAATATGTATACCTGCTACGGCCTCTCCCTGCTTGTCTGATAATTTCATCACCCTCAACAAGGTGCTTTCAGCAACAAAGGTTTCAATGGCCATATCGGCAATATTCATCAATATCTCTTCTTCGGTTGACAAGCTCATCATTAGTTTTTGAACGGCAGCACCCGCTACCATCAAAATACAT
>Ga0206917_1263_pt1 | contig 10664 bp, 7 predicted proteins | sample Alteio_BWOrgHeat_68_FD_152931 | JGI IMG/M metagenome (GOLD analysis project Ga0206917, IMG submission 152931) | Enriched cells from forest soil in Barre Woods Harvard Forest LTER site, Petersham, Massachusetts, United States -... | ecosystem: Environmental > Terrestrial > Soil > Temperate forest > O...
GCACCTATAATTTTGAAGAGTTCCGCGGCACCCACCAGCAATGGGGGGCGCTGCGAGGTTGTTGTTCAGCGTGGCGGCGTTTGAACTCCATCGCCTGCCTTGAAAGCCTGGGCCGTGTACGAACCAAGTGCGTCGCAACCAGATGATGCATCCAGCACACAAGGGACGTGTCAGCGTCCCAAGGTTCTCTGTCTAGGCGGCACGCACGACTCCCAAGTCGCCCTTCGCGAACGATTCGACGAAGAAGTGCAAGTCGTCGACGTTACTCCCGTGCGAGCTTTGTCCCACCTCGGCAGTGGCGAGTACGTCGGCATCTATGCCGATGCCGACCATTTTGCCGAAGTCGTGAACGTTGCCCGCTTGGTTCAGAACGAACGCATCTTGCAGGGGATGCCCGACGCCGTCGTCCTCTTGGGCGAGGACAACACCATACTTTGGGCAAACGGCCGCCTTCGCGAATGGACGGGCCGCGAAGAAGTCGTCGGCTTGAGCTTCTACGACGTCATGGGTACGCCGGAAATTCTCGGGCCCGACTACTGCCCATTCCAAACCGCGCTGGCCACGGGTCGCGCGAGCGGTTCAACCCTCCGCTGTTTTCAAAACCGCTACATGCGTGTCCACGCAGCGCCCGTTATCGATTCCAATGGGACGGCGAAGCACTTAGTCGTTTCAATACGCGAAGTTACCGATGAAGTTTTGCAGCAGCAAAAATTAAACGCCATTCACCAGGCAGGCATCGAGTTGGCCGACCTAACGACGGATGAAGTCGCCAAGATGACCGTCGAAGAGCGGATCGAATTACTCCGCGCCAATATATTGCATTGCACGCAGGACGTCCTCCATTACGACGTCGTCGAAATCCGGATGCTCGATCCGCAGACGCGAATCTTGGAGCCAGTGTTGGCCGTCGGAATGACACCTGAAGCAGCCAATCGCGAGCTTCGTGCCGATGTGACCGGAAATGGGGTCACCGGATTCGTCGCCGCCACCGGCAAGAGCTACTTGTGCGAGGACGCCAGCGCCGACCCGTTGTATTTGGAAGGCTCCGCCGGCGCCCGCAGCTCGCTCACCGTTCCCGTTATGTTGCACGATCGCGTCACGGGCACGCTCAACGTCGAAAGCCCCGAACCGCGCGCTTTCAACGAAAGCGACCTGCAGTTCCTCGAAATCTTCGCCCGCGACGTCGCAATGGCGCTCAACACACTCGAACTGCTCGCAGCCGAAAAAGCCAGCACCGCAGCCGCGAGCGTCGAAGCCATCCACAGCGCGGTGGCGTTGCCTGTTGATGACATCCTCAACGATGCCGTCAACGTGATGGAACGCTACATTGGTCACGAGCCCGAAGTCGTACAACGACTCCAGCAAATCCTGCGAAACGCCCGAGATATCAAGCAGGTGATTCAAAAAGTCGGGCAGGCGATGGCCCCCACCGAAGCCCAGCCTACCGCCGTTCGGTGCGAACCCCGGCCTCTTCTTACCGGCCGGCGCATTCTGGTAATCGACGCCGACGAAAGCGTCCGCAGCGCCGCCCATGCATTGCTAGAGCGTTATCGCTGCATCGTCGAAACCGCTCACGACGGCAGCGAAGCGCAATTCATGGTCCGCAGTCTCGCCACCGACCAGCACTACGATGCCATCATCTCCGATATCCGTTTGCCCGATATGAGCGGCTACGACTTGCTGCTCAAACTCAAGGAAATGCTCGGCACAGTGCCCATGGCACTCATGACCGGCTTCGGATACGATCCAGGCCACTCCATCGTCAAAGCGCGCCAAGCGGGTTTAAAGGCCGTGCTTTACAAGCCGTTCCGTCTCGACCAATTGCTGGAAACGGTCGAGCAATTAGTTGCGGGCACCGGCGCTAAGCAAGTCGCCGACCGATAGGCCCTGTCGGCCATCAACGTAGCCGCATTTTCATCAATCCGTTTTCTGCCGGTCTTTCAATTTTTAGAACGGATGCTCCTCGATGGCCGTGCTGCTACTTATGTTGGGCGCAATCGGCCACATGGTGCTGTGGGTCGCGCTAATCAATCGTTCGCATGCAATTGGCATCCCCCGGCGTTGGATCAATACGCTGACCCTGCTATTCCTGGCCGCCTTTGTTTTCCTGCCCCTCGCGGTCGCGGCCACGCTTTATCTTCATGCCAATGGTGACATGGAAAGCTCGCTCTTGGCGTATTTCGCCTGGAGCTATGTCACGCTGTGCGCAGGCATTTGCGTGCTATCCGCAGTGCAGCGACTGTATTTGGCAAACCACGCAGAGCGGGCCGCTCCGCCTACGAACAATCACACGGAACGAATTCATCTTCGCCACCAATCGTCAGCTCTCGCCGCCCCCGGCCTGCCTGCGTTCCTCGCCCGCTTGCCAGGCAACCAGGTGCTCAGCATTCACATCCAAGAGAAGCAAATCAAAATTCCCCGCCTCGCGCTGGAGCACGATGGGCTTCGCGTCACTCATCTCACCGACTTGCATATGTCCGGCCGCATCACTCAGCCTTTTTTCGAGCACGTGGTGGAAGCCGTAAATGCGACGAACCCCGACCTCATCGCTATTACTGGCGACATCGTCGAAGGCGATCGCTTCCTCGGCTGGTTGCCGCCTACGATCGGCAACCTGCACGCGAAGTACGGCATTTATTACGTGCTCGGCAACCACGATCGGCGCGCGACCGAAAGCCGTCTCAAAGCCGTCTTAGCCGAACAGCGCTTGATCCACATCGGCCACACTTGGCAGCAACTGTCCATCAACGGAGCGCCGCTGATTATCGCCGGCAACGAGTTGCCCTGGTACAAGCCGGCGGCCGACCTTTCAAATTGCCCGTTGAACGAGTCCACGAATCGGCCCGCGAGGATTTTGCTCGCCCATTCTCCCGATCAATTCGCTTGGGCCCAGCGCAACGATATCGACCTAATGCTTGCCGGCCATCTACACGGCGGCCAATGGCGAATCCCGGGCCTAGGGGCAATTACTTCCCCCAGCGCTCACGGCGTGCGCTACGTCGCCGGCCTGTTTCGCTCGGGCAACACCGCAATGCACGTCAGCCGCGGCGTCGGCGCGCTCATGCCGGTCCGCATCAATTGCCCGCCAGAGATTGCGACGCTCGTCCTACGAGCCGCAACATAGCCGTTGGGATCACTTCAACGTCAGTTGAAATTTGCCCTGTGTTTGCGAGCGTTCACACCTTTTCAATTTCCACGCAAATGCCGCCCGCGCGGATTGCTTTGTGCACCGGTGTGAACCAAAGCTCGTTCTTCCAATGCAAACCGAGCGACTCGCACATTTCCATAAGGTGCTGCCGGTTGTAAGTGCGGCAGTACCAAAAGCGGCTGGTCCAAGCCCCGGAAAAATTATCTTCCGTCGTCAGCAGCAGCATCCGCCCACCCTTAGCCAGCACACGCGACAACTCCCGCAAGCCATGTTCGGGTTCCGGCACGTGCTCCAGTACGTAGCCGCACGTAATACCGTCAAACGATCCATCTGCAAAGGGCAGGGAGGTCACGTCGGCCACTACGAACGCCGGTCGCTCGCTCTTCAACCGCTGCCGCGCACGCCGCAGCATCTGGGAGGAAAGATCAGTGCACGTAATCTGAGTCAAACGGTCCGAAAACTCGAGCAGGTGCCCAGCAATCTGGCCAGCCCCGCTGCCAACATCCAAGATCGACTTCATCCCCCGAATGTCGAACTTCCGCGTGCGAATCAGTCGCCGCCCGAGTTGGATATGGAGCGACATTTTACTCGCCGTGGCGAGTAGCGCCCCTTTTCGGCCGCCATAAACGTGCTTGATCTTGTCACGGTATTCGTCGGCCGACACTCGGTGAATAAGATCGTTCTCGACGATGCGATTTATGGCGCCCATGCTTGGAATTGTCCTAACCCAACCTCTGCTACAAGTACACGCGTCGATTGTAGATATACCATTCCAGAATCAATACGAACAGAGCGCAACCCAGCACGATCTTCCAAGCCTCGAATCGCGATGGCGTCTGCCCGAGAGTCGCCTGCACCTCGATGTTGCCAATCTTGATGTCGGCCGGTTGAATGGTCGAGGCCTCTCCACCCTGCGTCGGACGCACGCGAACATCGCTCTCCTGGCGATCAAACAGGTTCACAGCGAACCGCTCAACCACCTGGTCACCGCGCTTAACGTCGTAGACTCCCACTTCACTAGTGTTCTGAAATTGAAACACATCTTGAGCAGTTCGCCGCACAGCGTGTTCTTTTTTCGACGGATCGACCACCGTGAGCTCTGAAACTTTCCCCGTTGTCCGCAGTTCCACGGGCTGGCCCGGGCGAGTCGACGCGAGCTGCGAATCCTCGGTTCCACCTGCCAAGTACTCGAGCGTGTTAAGACAAAATGTCGGGAAGCTCAGCATCCGGGGCCAGTTCGTATTCGCCGTCCGCGCCCCGTCGACCCCCTGGCCAAAAATCTCGAAACCGAGGACCGCGTCCTGATAGGAGTCGCGCGGTGCAACCGCCGCGATCGGCCCGGCAGTTGAGTCGATCAGCACGGTCGCCCCTGGCGGCGGTTGCAGCACGATACTATCGGCGATCTCGACATTGCCGAGCTCCACGCTCGCCAAGATCGGATGCGATCGATCCCAATCCACAATCTGCGGGCCCGACGTTTTCGGTAGTGCCTCGTCCGCTGCGGCCTTGCCAACCTCAGATTTCGACTTGCTATCTTCTTTAGCGTCAGCCTTGTCACCGCCACGCCAGGCTCGCCCGGGGGGCACTCGTCCGATGTACAGAGTGTTCGACCGCGGCGCGCTCGCCGGCGCGCACTGATCATACACGATGAGGCTGTAAGCACCCGACTCCGCATCACGCTTGTAAGTGTCGCCTGTCAGCACGTCTGGCTTTTGAAACTCGATGTTTCCAAGTTTGTGCGCGCGCTCCGTCGCGAGCGCCACTTCGAGCGCCACGTTTCCAGGTGTCACAACCAGCACCCGCCCCGGCTTTTGATCATTCAACGCGGCGTAACCGATGTCATCCTGCTCCAGTACGTCATGCTTCGTCGGGGTGTCCAGCTCGTACTTCAACTTCGCCATCAGCTTGCCCGGCGGCGCATCCGCTAGTGCAAACACCACCCCCGCCGATTCATTCGCCGGAACATCAACTTCCTTCGCATCCAGAAAGCTGCCATCAAGCTGCAGCTCCACCGTTGCCTTGTGAGCAGCTTCGGTGAAGTTCGCGACCTGCACAAACGCCTGTCGCCGCTCTGGGTGTGCATCACCCCGCCGCGTGGTGAACGCCGTAATCGCGAGATTCTTAGCCTCGAGCGATCCCAACGGAATGTAATACGGCTTCAAGTTCCCGAGCGAAAACCCTTTCACATTCTCAAACCGCCCATCGCTGAAAATGTATACCGTCGCCGGTTGCGCCTCGACCACGTCGATTTCCTTGTCCCCTTCCTGAATTGGCATCCGGCTCGGATTCGCCAACCCATCCGCCAGCTCCAGCGCACCTTTAAGATCGGTCCCACGCACAGTCGGCTCGATCGTCTCCAACCGCTCGCGCAACAGTCGCCGATTATTCGTAAACTCCTGCACAACTTGCGGCGTATCGGCAAAACTCACCAGCATTGCCGTCATGCCCGAGTCCATCTGGTCAATCAGTCCCCCAACTAGCTTCTTCGCTTCCTCGAGCCGATTCTTGGCCCCATCGATATCCGTCGACGACATACTCTCCGAATTATCCACCAAAAAAATGAACCGCTGACCGTCCAGCTTCGAGCTCTCCCACCCCGGCCGCAGCAAGGCGAGCATTGCAAGTGCAACCAGCAACAACTGCAAAAACAACAGCAAGTTCTGCCGCAGCCGCTGCCACAAGCTGTTGACGTGCATGTCCTCAATCGACCGCTTCCACAAATAAGTGCTAGGCACCTCGAGCGGCTGCCGCTTCAGCTTCAAAAAATACAATGCCAAAATCGCCGGCGGCACCAGCGCAAGCAGCCCCCACTGCCAAGGCGAAAGCGTGTTATAGAAAAACTCAAGCATCGCGCGATTCTGTCTGCCGCTTGTGGTTTAGCTCAACCGCCGCGGTGGTCCCTACCTCACCAACCCTCGCCGCCGCAAATAACTCCCAATCAAATCTTTCACCGGCGTCTGATTATTGGCCAGCAAATAATTCATCCCCCGCCGATTACAAAACTCCTGCGCTCCACCCACAAACGCATTCAGCGTGGACTTATACCGAGCCAAAAGCGGCGCACTCACCGTGATTTCCGCAATGTCCTGATCCTCGACATCCACAAGCTTGAGATCCCCCTTAACATCCGGATCAATCTCCTCCTGGCTCAGCACTTGAATCACATACACATCCACGCGCTGCGACACCAAGAACCGCAACGCCGACTCATACCCAGCCTTGTCCATCAAGTCGCTAATCAGCACCACGATCCCTTTACCTGCATTCCGCAGGCAGAAATTCTTCACCCCCGTGGCCAGCGATGTCGTCTCCCCCGCCTCAATGCTGTTGAGGTACTCCAACATCCGCCACACGCTCTTCCGCCCTCGTAGCACCGGCCCATGCTGATTCGACAGCTGTCCCAACGTCTCGATCCGCACGCGATCCGTCCGAATCAGCCCGACAAACCCCAGCGCCGCCGCCAGCTGCTTCGCATATTCAAGCTTTGTCGGCGTACCGAATCCCATCGACAAGCTCGAGTCAATCAGCGTGAAGAAGTGCAGGTCCTCTTCCTCGAGAAACAGCTTGATGATCAACTTGTCGAGTCGCGCATACAGATTCCAATCCAGCGAGCGCAGATCATCGCCCGGCACATAGCTGCGAAAGTCGGCAAACTCAACGCTCTGCCCCTTCCGCTTGCTACGCCGCTCGCCTTTCATGCGACCACGAAACACCTTACGCGTCACCAGCTCCAGCCGTTCGAGCTGAGCCATGAGATCCGGCGGCAAAAGATTTGATTCGGTTACGGGCATTAATGCTAGAGATTGTGAATGCGTGCTACTTCAACAAGCCACGGAGCCAAACAAGAATCAGTGCAGTTATTACGAGCACCGCTGGAAACAATGGAAATAGATTTGCAATAAACTCGGTGCGGCGCGTCGGCATGCCGGGCCAAGCCCGCGGCTGCTTTCGTGGATGGTCGTCGTCGCTCATTTTTTTGCCGCCGCTTCAGCGTGCTTCGCCGTCTTCGCCTCTTCCGCCTTCTCCGGCACCTTCTGCAAAATCTCGAGCAGCACCTTATCCGGTTGGATTCCTTCCGCCTCCGCCTCGAAATTAAGAATCACACGATGCCGCATCGCCGGCAGATAGACGCGGCGTATATCTTCGAAACTCACGTTGTACCGGCCGCTCAAAAGCGCCCGCACTTTCGCTGCCAGCGTAAGCGTCTGCGCACCGCGCGGGCTACTCCCCCAACGCAAATACTGGTTCGTAATCGGCACCGCAAACGGCCCTTCCGGATGCGTCGCTAACGTCAACCGCGCCACGTAATCCTGCACATGCGGCGCGAGAATCACCTCCCGCACCAGCTGCTGCCACTGCACGATCTCCGCACCGTCCATCACCTTCTCGGGATTAATAAACGTCCCCTTCGTCGTGCGATCGATAATCGTATTCAATTCCTCGCGGCTCGAGTAACCTACGACCAACTTGAAGAAGAACCGGTCCAATTGCGCTTCCGGCAACGGGTAAGTCCCTTCCTGCTCAATCGGATTCTGGGTCGCCATCACAAAGAACGGCGGCTTGAGCTGATACACGTGCCCCGCGATGCTTATCGACTTCTCCTGCATCGCCTCGAGCAGCGCCGACTGCGTCTTCGGCGTCGCCCGGTTGATCTCGTCGGCAAGGCAAATCTGCGTAAAGATCGGCCCCTTCTGAAACTGAAACTCGCGCTTCCCCGCTTGATCCTCCACGATCATATTCGTGCCCAGAATATCCGCCGGCATCAAATCAGGCGTGAACTGAATCCGCGAGAAGTCGAGACTTAGCGTTTGCGACAGCGTCCTCACGAGCAGCGTCTTCCCCAGCCCCGGCACGCCTTCCAACAAACAATGCCCACCCACGAACAGGCACGTCAGCACGCCATGCACAATGTCGTCGTGCCCCACAATGACACGCCCCAACTCTTTCTGCACAGCCTTATACCGCTCCGCAAACTGCGCCGCCCGCTTTTCAATCGATTCAACAGATGACATATGAATTTGATAAAAAGTTTATGGTTGAGTGTTGATGTTTGGTTTATTAGCCGCGGGGCGCTAGCCCTCGGTTTCCGTAAAGGCTCTCAATTCTTCGTCGTGCTTCTTCTTCGTGCTCTTCTTGTTCTTCGTGGTAAAATCTTCCGCTCGCCTAATCCTCCGGCGGCTTATCCTGCGGCCGATCCTGCCAAACCTGCTTCTTCGCCTTCAGCAACCGCGACGTATACGAATCCGGATCCTCCGTCTCCGCCGCCGGTTTCGTCGGCTGCGCTGCCGGCGGAGCCGTGGGCGTTGTTCCTTTCGCCTCCGCTGCCTCCAACGCGTTCGGCTCGACGGGAGCCGCCGCATCCGGATCGAACCGCGTCGCCGCCCGGCGACTCTCGATCGACTGCTCCACTTCTGCCTTCCGACTTCGCAGCCTCGACATCATCTCCGGCGCCGCCTCGTGCCGTTCGCGCCGCAACACAATGTCCACCATTCGCGTCCAAATGGGAACCAGCCATTGTAAATTGACTTGCACCCGCCGGACGAACACATCCGCAAAAAAACAGCAGGCCGCCGCCATCACCAGCCACGGCCAAATATCCTGCGTCGCCACCGCCTGCTGCAAATCGCGCCGAAAGGGGTTCACCGCCAACTGCGGTTTCAGTTTTTCCTCGGCCTTCTCCTTGTCATCGGGCACCACGGGCAGCGGCGGAATAAGTTTCCCCTGTTCCCCCTTCTTAGCCGTCAACTCAGCAATCGAGGTCAGCAGCGGTGTGTTCGTCTCCCGATCCCGGAACTCGTTGGAGTATCCGACATTCACTCCCGTCCGAATCATCGCGTTCCCGGCCCGCACCGAGATGAGATAACTGCCCGCCTGCGCCGAGTCGAACTCCCCCACGTAACGCCCGGGCGCCGTCTGCTCCATCTTCAGCGGAATCGATTGCATATCCGGCCCCAGCACCACGCCATCCATCGCCTGGTAGTTCAAAAACTCGTCGTCTTTATTGAGTGCCGACACGACCACGCGCGTCTTCCCGCCTTGCTGCTCCGTGGCATACGCGAACTTCCCCGTATCGCCCGTCGGCCGCATCGACCACCGCACCATCTGGCTGAAAAACTTGTCGTAGCCATCCCACGCTGTCCAATCCGAGGCCCATCGCTGCCCCGCATCCGTGGTAAATGCCACCGCCTTACCCAATCCATAAGTCCAAGTCGCCAGCACTGTCGCGTTCTGCGGCTCCGAAGGCGAGGGCGAGGTCAGCACCACATCCACCAACGAGTTCTCCTTCACCGAAGTGAGCACGAACCCACTGATCGGCGGAAAATTCTTCCCCAACCCCTGCACAATTTCTTGCGACGTCGTTTCCTGCGGACTCACGGGTGGATTCGGCTCATACACGAGCGGACGCGCAATCCGCCGCGCCTCGCGCTGAAAAATCTTTGGCAGCGCATTCGCATTGTTCACGACGTAATACTTGCCGCCCAGCTGCGTCGCAATGTTTTGCAGCGTGGGACTGCCCGCCGGTCCGTGCGCGCCGACCGCCACCGTCGTTACAGTTATGCCCGCATTCTTGAGTGCCGTGATCGTGCTGCCGCTCGGTGCCGCCGGGTCTCCGTCGCTCGCCATGATCATGTGTTTATTCGCTGCATCCGCGCACTTCGCTAATCCAACGACCGCCTTTTTCATGCTGGGATCAAAATCCGGCATGTCGCCAACCTGCATCCGATCGATCTTCGCGAGCATCATCTGCTTGTTCGGCCCCACACGACTCATGCCCCCTTCCGATTGCCCCCACAACCACAAATCGGTGTTGCCAAAGTACACCACCCCGCAATAATCGCGCGGCCCAAGCGCCTTGAGTGCTTCTTGGCAAATTACCTTCTGCCAATAGTTCGCCTGCGGAATCTCGCTCGCGTGCATGTTCAGCACGAGCGCGCCCACTGGCACCACCTTCGCGCTCTTGATCTGGAAATCGACGGGCATCGCCTTTTCGAGCTCGGTATTCGTCCACCCGCCGGCCCCAAAACTATTCGGGCCACCTAACATGATGAGCCCGCACCCCAGCTCCTCCGTATTCCGAACCAGCATCTTAATTTGCTCGTCCGTAAAGCTGCTCACATTCGCCGCGTCCTCGCCACTCGCCCGCGGCACGTCCGCCAAAATCACCGTGTCATAACGCTGCAGTTCCGGCAGCGACGTAAACAACCGATTGCTCGGCTCCACGACAACTTCCAACCCTTCGTTTCGCAGCCGCTCGACTAAATGATCGAACTCGCCAGGTTGCTCCCAATTCTCGATGAGCAGCACCAACCCCTTACCTTGCACGTGCGTGAACGCCGTGGCCAAATTGTTCTGAGCAACCGCATCATCCTTCGGATCGTCCGGTATGAACCGCGCTTCATACGTATAAAAATCCGCCTGATCGATTTCCTGCCGAAACGGAAACACCGTCTTCCCCGGCTTGATTTCATGCGGCTCATCCACGAGCGTCTCTTCATGCTCACCCGCCTTCCGCACG
>Ga0206917_1266_pt1 | contig 10524 bp, 19 predicted proteins | sample Alteio_BWOrgHeat_68_FD_152931 | JGI IMG/M metagenome (GOLD analysis project Ga0206917, IMG submission 152931) | Enriched cells from forest soil in Barre Woods Harvard Forest LTER site, Petersham, Massachusetts, United States -... | ecosystem: Environmental > Terrestrial > Soil > Temperate forest >...
ATCTTGTCGGGCTGGAATTCGGTCGTGCATTCGCCGACGACGCAGTTACCTGAGTAGGTTGCCGGGGCCGTGTCGCTGGTGACGATGCTGTAAGTTGTGGTCGTTCCCTGTACGGCCTTAAGAGCCGCTACAACGGTCTTATCGTACAGGAACGAGATTGAGACTTTGCCGGGGTCGATGCTCACAGGAACCTTACGCAGAACCTTGTCGGTCTGGCCGAGGATCATGTACGACTCCGTCTTAGTCTGCCCGAACGGAATCTGTGTAACGGTTGCGTTTGCAATCGCAGTGCTTGCGACGGTTGCTGTGGCACTAAGGCCGACATATGGTGCAGTCATTGTCCTCCGAGGGATTAAGAGTTAACTCACCCCTATTTAGGGCCGCTTACCTTAATTCCTGTACGATGCCCTGTGCGATGGCATCACTCATAGAAGACAGGAACGCGGCTTGCTGCGAGGCAAGGGCCGGCTTAAGGATCGGCCTTGCCGCGGCCCGCTTAGTGCCGTTCTCAAGGCAATGGAAGATTGCCGAGGGTGCATACATTCGGGTCTGTCCCTTGCGGGGGGCCTCTTGTGATCGTGCCGAGGGCGATTTTGTAATCGCTTCGAGGGCCGACGATGGCGACGACTCCCGTCTTGTAAGTCTTAAGTTTCAACTTGATCGACCGGGCCATATGGCCGGTTCGCTTGTGGGAACGTGCGTTACCCTGTGCCGCTTGCAAGAGTGGCTTGGCCGATTCCCTCATAGCCTTCCGCATGATGCGGTTTACAAGGGCCTTCTTGAGCCCCTCAAGGGGAGCAAGGTCAACGCTCATTCGTCCGCTTATCACTGGTCTATCAACTCCAAGTCGTCGTACAGGGTGACTTGAAGCACGGTCTCGTTAGCCCTGTAGTCCGTCTGTCGCCCTGTGATGACGTAGACAAGGCCGGTTCGCTTGTGCCGAATACGGTCGACGTTCTTAATGGCGGGCCATTGTCTAAGCCTTACGGTTGCGTTGCTCTGGGCTTGCGGGGTTCCATACTCAACGCCCTCGGTTCCTGTGCCGAGTTCGATCGAACCCCACAAGGCGGACGAGTCGGGGAACGTCTCCACGTCTTGGCCGTTCGTTATGTTCTTCGTGAGTGTTCGCACCATCCATACGAACACTTCCGGGTAGTGTCCTGCATCTCTCATACAAGGCCCTCCCGGAACCTGTCTTCCCATCGGTTTCCGCCGTGGCTCCAATCCCCATCGAGCGATAGTGCATACTTGGCACAGACGGCCGCGAACCCGCGAGGGAGTTCTTTAAGGTTGTCTGTAACATAGGCCGAACGGGTTTCGTAGTATGAGGCCGCAAGCAACTTGATAGCCGTGCAGACTTCTACGGGGACGTGTGACGTGTCGGCCCATCCCGCGACGAAGTCGACGTAGACAGGCGGACGGACGTTAAGGCTTATCGTGAGTGGGTTAATCCACCGTATGCGGGCGGGAAGGCTTACGATGTCGCTTGAGTAGGTCGAATCGGTCTGTAGGTTGTCGTTGCCGTCGTAATAGTGAACCCCGGTGATCGAGGTCACAGGCCCTCGAAGAAGGGTAACGCCGTGTCTGATTCGGTCGGTGTATTGACGGAAGGTCGTCGGCAATACCGCCCGCTGGGTTAGGTGCTCGAATTGCTGGCGGGCGGTTGTGATAAGGCTTGCGAGAATCGCGTCCTCGTCGGTTGTGTTAAGCCTTAGCCAAGCGTGAAGGTCAGAGGTCGTAACCGGTTCCGAAGTCGGTTGCGTCGTGATTTGTATGGTGAATGACATCCCCCTATTTAGGGGCCGAGGGTGTAAAAGACTGAGGGCCGGCAACCTTTCGATTGCCGGCCCCCGTCCATGCCTCACCAATGTTTTAGAAGCGACTCGGCCGCGTCTCTGACATCGGGCCATAGGGCCTTAGCGTCTTCCTCGCTTAACTCGTATACCTCGGTCAGCACCTCGATATAATACTCTTCCGACGTGTTTAGCCACTCCCAGTAATACGGTCTCGCTTCGGCATAGTCGCTCTCAATCGAGTATGTCATGCTCTTAATGATCTGTTCGCGGGTCATTGGCGTGTCGTCGCCGTCTTCCTTCCCGTCACAGATTAGAACATCCGCTGCATCCAGTGCAGCGAGGAACTCAGCCTCTTCCTTGCTTGCTTCATCGTCGTTCATCTCATTCACCTGTTTCTGACGTAAACGCCGAGGTCTCCATTGCCCCGGCCATAGTGATAATCGTCGGGAGGTGCCAACCGCTTTAGTCCAGAAAAGACTGAGGGCCGGCAACCTTTCGATTGCCGGCCCCCGTCCATGCCTACCACTCTGACTAAGTGTTAGTTCTGCTTCATTAGGAGTCGAACGAGTTAAGGCTTACGATGCAACCCGACGGGCCGACACGGTCGCACCATGCACGCTGCCAGAGTTGCAAACCGACTTGCTGGTTAGCCGCATAGAGTTCGTTCAGGCGGGTCAACATGAATCCCTGTGCAACGTCGCGGATAACGAACTTCGTGAAGTCGCCGAAGAGGATCATCGGCATATTGTCGCCCTCGTTACCCGAGTAGTTCGGGAACGCATTGCTGATCTCGACCGGGTATCCGAAGAGCGATTTCTTCGAGGCGTCGGCAAGGCCCGCGTATCCCGGAAGGAAGATCGGACGGCCCCGCACTGTCGGCGAGTTGCTCGATGACACTCCACGTCGAATCGTGCATGACGAAACGAGCGTTGCGTCGATAGGCGATGTCGAGGCCGTGCTCCAGGCTCTTGAGTTTCGCAAACGTGATGGCGTTGCCGCTCGCAAGGTTGACGGCAACGGTCGAGGCCGTAATCATGCCGTTCGGGGCCGATCCGCCGCCCGCACCGTTGAGGAAGTCGTTTTCCTGCTTACGGGCGATACGCTCAACCAAGAGGTCGGCAAGCAGACTCTCAATGCTGATGTCGCTGTCCTGCATGAGTTCATAGGACACGAGGACGACATCGCTGTGATACTTCTGTGACTTGAAGGCGACCTTAGAGAACGTCGGATCGACGTTGGTCGTCAGGGACGCGGCTTCCGACTTGACGGTTGCCAGGTTGCTAACGTCAGTGACTTGCGGGTAGTCCCACTCGCCGCCCCCTGCGGTCGTGACGACTCGGCAGAACGTGCGGAAGTTGGCGTAATACTTGAGGGCCTTGTCGATCTCCTGAGACAAGAGAATCGGAACGGTGTAACCGCCCGCCGACGGAGTGGCGACGGACAAGGCACGGAGTTCAAGGTTCTTGGAGTTGAGATTGCAACCCGCGTGAGCCGCTCGAACTGCCGTGTCCGGCGACTGGTCTGCAACGTCGGTCTCGGCGAAGATCCAAGAGCGGAAGGCTGCCTTAGCATCGCTCTGGCGAACCTCGTGAGGAGTGGAGACGACGGCCGTGCGACCTACCTTGCGTCCGGCAGACTGTCTGATTTCGGCCTCGGCCATTTCGAGCCGCTCTTCGTCCTGAGCGTGCTGGGCCTTGACGCGGCACTTTTCGGCGTCGCCCATCATCTGCTCGAATTGCTCGCGAGCGTCGGGAGCAAGGGGTTCCCCTTCCTCTACCTCGGCTGCGGCCTTAGCCCGAAACTGCTTTGCTTGTGCGAGCAACGCTTCGTGTTGCTTCTTAAGTTCGATCGACTTACTCATGATCCTCCGAGGACGGGTTGTGTATACACTGACTTACTTGGTTGTATTTAGGGAGCGTGCTTCGTTTTCTGCAAGGTCTATCGCCATCTGCATAAGCACAAGCCAATCGGCATCGGCCGAGCGGAGTTGTACGCTGCTCTCTGAATACGCGGGACTGGCGACGGGGCCGAGTTCCGAGAGATAGAGGTCGTTAAGTTCTCTTGTGCTTCGATCCTGACTCCACGTCTCCCCGCCCTTGCGGACGCCGAACGTGAACGAGGCCCCCTTAAGGTCGCCCCGTTGAATCATCTCCCTCACGTCCTCGGCATGGGCCGGTAGGTCGATCTCGAATCGCAGAGCGTCGGGGCCGTCGTTAAGCCTTAAGGTTCCCGCCGAGGTTCGGCCGAGCAACCGGTCAGGGTTGTGATTGAAGGTCGCGATAATGTCGCCCTTGGAGTCGAGGGCATTGCGGAAGGCCCCAGGACGGACTATCTCCGTCCATCGTCGGCCCCGCTCATAGATCGTCGTCGGCGAGTTGTAAGGGATACTTCCGGCGAGCCGGTTCCCCTCGTTAGACCATTGGCTCTGTAGACTTCTCGTCTCCATCGTTCTCCTGTGCCGGGTTCGGGTTGCTAGGGTCTTGGGGTATCATCGGCGGGGCCGGTTTAGGTTCCGGTTCGGGCGGAAGAGGCGGGAGGTTCTCCCAGGCCCTTACCTCGTCCTTCTGCAAGAACCCGGCCTGTATGCCGACTGAATAGGCTTGATAGCGGCCGTCGATGTCGCCTCTGAGGATGTCGTCCGTATCGAACTCGCAGTAATAGTCTGAGCCGAGGCCGAACAGTTTACGCTGTGTCTCCGCTTCGATCTTGACGGCCCACGGCCGGATAGTATCGACCCAGAACGCGGTCTGTAGAGTTGCAAGGCTTTTGTATTGTGACAGGCCCTCAACCTCTCCAAGTTTGACCGGGCTGATATTGAAGAGCCGGCAGACTTCCCTTACCTGGAACTTGCGAGCGTTGTCATACAAGCCGCCGTCGTCGCTGTAAGTGATCGCCTCGAATGTAAGGCCCTCTTCGAGCACGGCCGTCTTGCCGGAATTGTCCACGCCCCCATAAAGGCCGTGGAACGACTTCCGGAGGTTCTCGCGGCCCTCGTCGCTGAGGCGGTTAGGAGTCTTCAAGAGGCTTGCAAGGCGAGCGTTGTTACCGAAGTAGGCTTGCCCGAACCGGTCGAGGCTGATCGTATAAGCCAGGTTCTCGCGGGCGAGTTTCAGGATTGAATACCCTTGTGCTCCGTCGGCCCCCAGGCCGGGGACGGCTAACATATCCTCTTGGCCGAGGGTAACGACGTTGCCGCTAACTGAGGGGTCGCCGATTGTGTTGATCGGCAGCGTAACCCTGTAAGCAAGTTCGCCGGTCGAGACGTTCCGCTCGACGAGAACCCATCGGGGATGGATCGGCCACAAGGCGATAGGGTCGCCGGCCCCGTTGCGTTCGATCTCGGCATAGGCCGTACCCCACAAGAGGGCATGACTCATGAGCGTTTCCCAGAATACCGGCCGGGTCTGTTCGGGGTTCGGGGCGACGTTCAAGAGGTCGGCGAGCGGGTGATCGTCGGCGAGTTCCCGGCCGTCGTCTGTCTTCTCATAGGTGAGGAGCGGAAGCGATCCCACGGCCTCGGAAATAACTCTAACTGCGGCCCATACAGACGAGACGCCGAGGGCATTGAGTTCGGAGACGTTGACGCCTGAGCGAGTCGGGCCGTCCAATAGGCCGGACTGTTGACCGATCTCGACCGTTAAGGCCCTGCGTTCCGGTGCCGTGAACAGGCTTCTAATGAATGAAAGCATCGTCTCCTATTTAGGGTCGCTTAGTCAATAAACATTAGGCCCCGTTGGTCGTATACACTCAGTCTCGACTCGGCCGGGGCCGAGGCCGCTTGTGAGAACGCCATCAGGGTTGCAATCGCCCCGTCGATCTTGTCGATTGACCGATTGCGGGCCGGACGAATGGAACCGTCGCGGGCCTCGTCGACCCGGACGTTAGAGAGGCAATACCGTAGCCATGCCGAACCGTCGTGCAAGATCCGCCCCTCTAAGATCGCCTTGCCGAAGTCTTTCATCGGCCCGCTGTAATACCGATGGGTCTGTGACATCCGGAGGACGGTTACGGCCTCGGCCTCTAATGCCCCCATCATCATGAACGCCGAGTAAGGATCGAATACCACGGCCTGGACGCGATAACGCTTAACGAGGTCGAGCAAGTGGCCGAGGATCGCCTTATCGTCGATGCGGTCGCCTGGCGTGATCGTCAACGCTCCCTCGGCCTCGAATTGCTCATACCTCGGCAGATTGGATCGGTTGCGTTCTACAACGCCCTGGCGGGCTACCCAGGCCCACGAGCGGACGTAGAACCGGCCCCCAGGTAGGGCGAAGCAAACGCTGATCGAGGACGGGTCAACCGTCTGGGATAGGTCGACGCCGATCCAGGCCGGGGCTTGCCTAAGGCCCTCCGGCTCCGGGCTCTTCCCCTGATCGAACGCCCGCACGTCGAAGTAGGCCGCTTCATCCGGTCTCACCCACTGATTGAGGCGGTAGCGTCTGAACCTCAAGAGTTCGGTTACGTCTCGCCGGGCCGCATCGAGGTCGAGGGCGAATTGTGCTTCGCTGAAACTCACGCCGAGGGACGGATTAGCCTTCCGCCATTGCTCACGGTCGTCGATGTCGGCCTCGGCGTCTGCCTCATACACTTCCGCATAGTGAGATATGTCGAGGTCTTCGCCCGCCAGGACACGCTTAGACTTGCTGTAGATGCTGTGATAGAACCCTGTAACGTCGTCCCCGGCCGTGCTGATGACGATCAGAAGGCCGTTAGTCCGTGCAATGGTCGAGTGTCGCAGGGAGTCATACAGGCCCGCATTCTTGTGTGCATGGGCCTCGTCGATGATACAGGCCGAGATGTTAAGGCCCTGGGCCGTGTCGCCGTCGCTGGCAAGGCTTCTGTATTCGGCGTTCAGTTTCGGGATTGCTATACGCTTCTGATGGGGCGTGATCTTGCAGAACTTCTTGAGAGACGGTTGTGATACCGTGTTCTTGAGTTCGTTAAAGACTTGTGCGGCGTTCTCCTTGCTGACGGAACCGGTCGCCACGAATGGGGACACGTCTTCCGACCGCATGAGTTCATAGGCTGAGATAACGCTTACTAAAAGTGTCTTGCCTTGCTTCTTGCTGATGTGAAGGTTCGCCATCTTGAACCGGCGGGTTCCCTGTGGTGAACGCCAACCGTAGAGGGACTGTAAGAACCTCGTTTGCCACTCCAAGAGCCGGAACTTGCCGCCGATGTATTGCGGCCGGAAGATTCGTTCGGCGAAGGTCGTGATAGCGTCGGCGTGTTCCTGTGACCAATAACAACCGGCAGCAATAGCCGCCTCGTCCGCCTTAGTCCGGATCGCCCAATCAGGCGGACGCATTAGGCCCTCGGCGGGGCCTGTGTGACCGGAAGGGTAGGCGTTACGGTTGCGTTGATCCAGGCGACGAGGATCGCAAGGACGACGGGGTTCTCGACGATGCTCTGGATTGTGGTGACGTAGACGCCGATCCGGGAATTAGGCAAAAGGCCCGCCAGGGAGTTCAGGACGCCTGCGAGCGTGTCGATGTCTGCTTTAAGAGTTGCTGAATCCATTCGTTCCTCGGTGTATGCCGTTGTGACACTGAGGACATACGGCGACGTAATCGTCGGTCGTCAGTGCGGGATATATTTTGTGATGTGCCGCTCGGCTCCATCCGGTGCAGTCCGGCCCCTTGATCTCGCACAATGGCCGGGTCGCCAAAACAATAAGGCTTAGTTCCCGGTGTCGAGCGTCGTAGAACTCTCGTGTACGGGCCTTGCGGGGCCGAGGCGGTTGTCTCGGCGTCGGGACGTGCTTAGGACGGTTCGGCATCCGTCGCCCCTAATTCTTCAACCCGTCGCATCTGCTCATCGAACCATCGACGCTGTGCGTCGGACGGCCCCTCGTCCCGGCCGTCCATCCGCCGAACCCACCGAATCAGATTGCCGACTATGGCGACGATCTCCTCACGTCGCCGCTTCTGTTCGTCGCTCATCTCCGCTCCAACTTCTGACCTAATACGTCTGTGATGTCGGCCTCGGTTGCCAGGTTGAACCGCTTGCGATCCCTCGGCAAGAGGCCGAGTTGCCGGGCAAGGGCGAGCCATGATTTCAAGAGCGAGTTGTAACGCATGGCGTTCTTGCTGTCGGCGTCAGGGTCGACCCGTCGGAGTTGTCCCCATACGTCCGCACAAGCCGCCAACGTGTCGGCGTCGTCCTCGTCGATGATGCCCTCGGCCAAGAGTCGCTTAGAGTGTCGCTTGAAGTAATCGAGGGCGACGACATCGGTAAGCCACTTCGGGGGCCTCATTCGATCGTCACTTCGTTGGCCGGGATCATCTTTTCCACCGTGAACGTGCCGCGTGTCATGCTGATAGTCGGCGGGGCCTTATCCTCTTGCGGGTTCCAGTCGAACGGAAGATAGTGGCGATTCGCGGCCCGCAACGGGCAATCGGCCTTGTGCTCCCATCCCTCGCCGACTCCACAACCGGGACAGGTGATCTTGACTTCCTCGGCGTGCGGCTCGCTGTGCTCCGTCAGAACGTCTACGATGAGTTTCTGATTCTGTGCAAGAGCGTTGACTTGCTGGACACAAGCGTTAACCATTGACTCCAGGTTCATGATGTGGGCCTCGGCCTTGTACAGTCGGCTGTAAATGCCGTCGAGGGTCTGTTGCTCTTTAGCGGCCGTTTCGATCCTGCGAAGTTCGTCGAACGTCTTAGGGGGCCATGTCAGTTCTTCATCCATGATGTCTGTCCTTAGTGTAAAAAAGGGCCTCGAAAAAGTCACACGAACGGCTGGGTCGCTGGCGTTTCGTCTTGGAAAAAATCGGCGGGCTGTTCAAGTAAGTTTCTTTCAAGGAGAAGCCCGTTCAGGGTTCTCCCCTGACTCTATTGCCCGCCGATGTATTGAGCCGGTGTTGTTAGCAACCGGGATCGTGAGCGGCCGTGTCACGCTCCTTTGGTCTCGACCTTGTTCCGTTTGCAGGTAGCCCGAACCGGCGACGGCTGTCTCACGTTATGCTCGCCTTCATCACGCCCTTGCGATGCTTGCGGCCCTTGACCTTGCACTGCACAAGAACCATGTATGCGTTCTTGCTGTTGCGGCCTGTCTGTCGTGTTGCTATCAAGTCAACCGCCATGCCGAACGCTTCGCCCTTGCTGCCTGCACCACGCATGACGCTGTAGCCTGCGGCCTCCAAGACGTTGCGTAACTCTCGCTCGAACTCTATGCCCTTGCTCATTCCATCCTCTGTATGATCGGCGGGCTGTTGCGGCAAAGTGCAGGCCACATGACTAACCCGCCCATCGGAACGTTATGCCGATGCCATTGCCCGCCCATGTATCAAGGCCGTGTGTTTCATATGGTCCTAATCTCCGCCGACACCATTCACGGCCCATGCTTCAAGTTATGCTCGCCTTCATGATCCCTTGCGATGCTTGCGGCCCTGCACTTTGCATTGAATCACGACCATGTATGCGTCCTTCGAGTTCTTGCTGGTCTGCTTGGTCGCCACTAGATCCGCCTTCATGCCGAACACTTCGCCCTTAGACCCTGCACCACGCATGACGCTAAAGCCTGCGGCCTCTAGGACGGCCCGTAGTTCCCGCTCGAATTCTATGCCCTTGCACATTACGTCCTCAAATAGTAGGGGTCCGTCCGCCACTTGTTCCAATCACGCCAGTTGATCGGTATCCACTTGTACTGAGCAAATAGCGTTCGCTCTTCCTCGGCTTGCCGATCCATCTCGGCCGCATCCGCATAGTTGCGGCAATTCTGACAGACGACGTTCTTAGTGCAAGCGTAAGGCCCCGAAAGGTCAATCTTGCAATACGGACAATTCAAGTCGTGCTCACAGACGGGGCCGCATCGTCGTAGGACACGATAACCGTTAGGGCTGCCGTGCTTGCACCAGACACAAGGTTAGAAACCTTGAGCGTGCTAACGCGAACGTCGTTAGGGTTGAATATCTGCGTGCTGTTTGCAGCAACCGTAAACGTCCCGTTGACCGCATCGCCGTTAAGCGTTATCAAGACAGGGTGATCGTTGACGATCTGGACGTAGCCGAATGGACTGTCTCCGGTGAGTGTCCATGTGTGACCTTGAGCAACGCTGAACGTCGCACAATAGGGCCGTCGCGGGTTGTTATAATTGTTTGCCATATCTTAAGTGAGTAACCTTTCTTCAATTCTCCAAGACCCAGGCCATTAGGTCCACGCTGGCCGTATGTGCTTGTGCTCTGAGCGTGATTCCCGGCTTAAGCCTTAGTACGGCGAACTCGCCGGGTTGTAGGCGTATGATCGGGGCGATTGCTCCAGACACCTCGGGGCCGAGGTCGACGTAGTTCGTCGCGTCTTGGTTGTAAAGCAACGCATAGCCGAGCGTGCCGATTGCCGGGAACGACAAGGCCGTATCGGAGGTCGTGCAAACGATGCCGGGTTTAGTGCCGTTGGCCGTTGCTTGATTGACTTGAATCGACTTGATGATCTGGTCTGTATAGTTCCCGTTGGTACAGGACATATTGACGTTAAGACGTATTTCGCTGCTCATTTTCCTCCGAGGTTAACCGCCCGATACCATAAGTGCCCCACCACTCGACCATATTTGTCCGGCGACATGCGGATCGGATGTCGGCGGTGCGGGGATAAAGAAGTTGCCGTTTATGGTCAATGTCTGCGGCATAGTCACATTGCCGCTGCCGTCGAATGTGATATTCGAGTTGCCGCCGCTATCTCGAATCAGGTTGCCGCTGCATGTAAGGACATTGCTAACCTGAAAGTTG
>Ga0206917_1269_pt1 | contig 10368 bp, 11 predicted proteins | sample Alteio_BWOrgHeat_68_FD_152931 | JGI IMG/M metagenome (GOLD analysis project Ga0206917, IMG submission 152931) | Enriched cells from forest soil in Barre Woods Harvard Forest LTER site, Petersham, Massachusetts, United States -... | ecosystem: Environmental > Terrestrial > Soil > Temperate forest >...
GGCCCATGGGATAACAATTGTTGGCCGTTGGAATGGGATAAGTCATCTGGAAGCGGTATTGGCCCTTCTTAATGATGGGCATGGGGTATTTGCCACATAAGGCTTCTTTCCCGGATGTGCCCCACATCAGAAGCTCGCGGTGCAATTTGGCCATAAATCGGCCTGCAATGAGCAAGCTCCCCTGAACGCCCCCTGAATGGTCGTTCAGATTTCCTGTAAATGGATAAAGACCGCCCTGGCATCCGGAACACCAAAACAGGCTGTCTAAAGGCAAATCCGTACTTGCCTTTAGGCAATCAGCGGCACACGCGGCTTGGGCCACAACATTGCCAAACAAGACAGCTTCAGGGTTTAAGATGAAAGATTTTTCGTCATCATTCCAAAGAGGGTCAAGTTCCGTTAAATAAGCCACATCGATAGAGGCATTTTCCAAACAAACGAAGTCCGTCAACACTTCCAGCCAGTACATAATCGGGTAAATATACCAGTGGACCTGGTAAAAGCTGTGGTGGGTACCGTCTTCCGTGTTCTCTTCCACATCCCCGCGGTAATTCACCCCGGAACTCGCAAGAGACAGGCCACCCATGGAGACCAGGCAATATGGCGTCCGCGTAACGTCAATAAGCCGCGCTGGTTCCCAAAACCCTATAGGGATGCCAGGAACAGGCAGGTTTAAGGGCGGGCGGTTGCATACGCAAATTGGTTTGCGGGGCGGCGGAGGGCTCGGGTTTCCTTTTACAACATCCATTCCCATAATGGTTATGGGAAACACACACTTCCAGCACAGGTCTGTAATGGGGTTCACGAATTTCCCGACGCAATTGGCCTGGACGGAAATACAAAATACGCTTAGAAATACAAGCATGGAAACACAAATCCTACATATGGATAAATTCCCTTTGACGCCATTCGATTTTTTGATCGTCTCAATGGTTGCCCTTGTTTTTTTAGCCATAGTTCTTCGACAGTTCCCAAGAATCCCCGAGCCAAACTTCCGATTTAAATCGCCAATCGGCAACCTCCTGTTTTTTGATGGAATCGTCTTATATGGCCTTACATTCATCCTGGTTTGCTTCACGATTAAACTCATCGTGATATTCCTTCCTTTAAGTTGAATTCTTCAATAAGGAGAGCTTTACCTTTCTGCGAGATGCGCGCGGGAACGGCCTTGATGCTGAATTTGTTGGACAGGATGGCCCCTTGGTCAAAATAGAAGGTTTTGTTGTGGATTCTCGCAAGGTGCAGGGGCTTGCCGCTAACAAGCACGATAACGACACAAGTGTCGACGACATGAGTGTCTTTGGCATCTTGCTTGAGAGCCCACTCAACTTGAGAAGCGTCTTCCCCCTGGATCAAAAGAAGAGGCTTGCCAAACGAGCGGTAGTCCAGAGGGTTGACGTGCGTCCCTTTACGGGCAATCATATTGCCTTTGTGGTCCTTGATGTCTTCATCAACGATGATGGACGGATCCCAAATTCTCGCGGCATAAGAGTCCGCCTTCTTGATCCCTGCAACAGGCGGGGGATTTTCAATGGATGTTTTGACCTTTGCCTGGATTTCTTTTTGATGCTGGGCAAGCTTGTTGGTTGCTTCAAGAGCTTTCAGCCTTTCGGAGATAATTTTTAGCAAGCTTTGTTCCTTAACCTCGAACGTCGCCCCCTGGACACCAAGATCTTTGGCATAGGTAGTGGTTGGGGCGATAGCCATCAAGGATAAGGTGAAGGGGATCAAGGCACTCATCTTCTTAAGCATGGGATGGCCCCATCTTGAACGAATCGTTCTCCTGCATCTTCATCACTTCCTCAATGGCATCCTCAATCGAGAGGCCCTGGCTAATAAGGCCCTCAATTGCCTGGTATTCCTGGGGGTTGGTCGAATAAAGAAGGCGGCTGAAGGAATCGACCCTTAAGCGTCCCACAATGCCGTAGATGCCCGGCCCGAATATCCCAACTTCCGAGTAATGGGGGGGCTTAGAGTGAATTGACCGCAGCAAAGCTTCCTTGTACTCGTCCCCCGCAAAATCTTGAAGTTGGGGGTGGCTCTTAAGGGCAGTAATCACGTCATCTTCTTGCTTCAGGATGCATTTCCAGGAACTACAGTTGAAAGCTTCTGTCGCGCCAGGTGCTTCCGGCTTAAAATAGTCAGTCAGATGCTGCGTTGCACAAACAATGCCGCCCTTGTATTTACGGGCGATCCGCGACGCTTCCGAGATAAACGACGCCGTGTCTTTGCCCCCTAGCAGCATCCAGGCTTCGTCGATGATGATCACAAACGGCTTTTTGCGGTCACCTTTAGCCATTTCCTGGTTGACCTGCATAATTAGCATTTGAACGACCACCGCCAACAGGCTTGGATGGCTCCTCAAGTTGTCGGTTTCGATGACGATCAGGTTTTCTTTTAAGTTGCTGTTGGCAGGATCGTTAAAAAAATGCCCAAACGTCCCCTTCGAGCCAAAGGCACTGAGCTTTTCTCCCAAGTCACGGGCAATAAGGTTTTTGTGCTTAATGAGGTATTCCCGAACCGTATCCACACTGCTTTCTACTTTATATTTCTCCCAAGAGAAGCGAATGGCCTGGTCTAAAAACGAGTTCTCAAGGTCAGTTGTCCCTTGCTTGGGGGCTGACATCACCTGGAAGACTGGCCCCACCAGAGCGAGCATATCAGAGCGAGCCTCTACTTCTTCCGGCGTATCGCCTTCAGGGATATGGGTAAAAGGGTTCAGGCTAATCGGGTAACGGACGTCGAACTCGATATGCCGCCCTCCCGACACACGACATGTCTTTTTAAAGCTGCGCCCCAGGTCCAACACAACGGCCTTTCCCCCTACGCCCATTACCGTGTTGATGAGTTCATTCAAAAAGAATGACTTACCGGAACCCGTCGTTCCCGCAATGGCTACGTTATGGTTATGATCAATCTGGGCGTTTTTGGCGTTAGGAAGGAGTAATTGACCAAAAGGGCTCCAGAAGAACAACTGCCCCCGCCTACCCGTCAAAGGCATACCCGGCGCTGCCTGGCCTTTCCACTCGGCAACAATCGGCAAAAGGTTCTGGGCTTCTTTGGTAACAGTAACCTTGGCTTTGGAAAGCTTGAGCAAGTCTGTCCCCATCCCAAACGGCTTCTTAAAGAACAGGCCTTTCTTATATCCCAACGTCCATGACATGGGCAGGGAGGCCAACAGGACCGTCAGGTGGTCGCATCGGGCGGGCTGGAATGCCCAGCCTCCCCTCCCCCAAATCCGACGCAGTTGCTGCTCATGTTCTTGTATTTTTTCTGGTGTACTAAAGACTGTGTAGCTTAATGAAGAAACAATGACCTGGCCGCCCGCCTGTAACTCGGTGGCGATCTCCACGCTTTCAGCATACTGCTCCTGGAGGTCTGGAATGAACTTCGCAAGGTTGCCGCGTAATGATTTTTCCAGCGACTCCCGTTTGGCATATGCTTTTCCCTTGGCTTTGGATTGGTTCGTGGTTACGAACAAGCCGTAATGGATAAGATAAGGGCATCCGATCGTATGACCCCTTTCCAGGGAATCGCCGATCATCCGGTCCATAAACCCCAACGCCCACCGCCGCGGCCAGACTTTCGGGATATAGGAACGACAAACGGTCTTGCCGCCGTTCAGCAAGACCTGTTCTTCTTGCACGTGGTAGGTGCGCCTGGTGTCCGTTAAACTTCGCGATAGGGAATCATATTCTTGCCATTGCCCGAGATACGGATAGACGTTGTCTTCTATGTTCAGGATACCCCCAACCTCAGAAATCAGGTCGTCTGCATTAAGGATTGTTGAATACACGCCCAGGGTTTCAAGGACGGCCCTGAGCTCTTTGCGGAATACCAGTATATTGTCTTGCTCAACGCTACTGCTCTTGTGACCAGGAACCGCATAAGAGATTAATAACCGGAAGTCCCGTACAAGGTTGCTGTTCTCATCTTCAAAGGCTTTGCTTTTTAAGAGGTCGCTGCGCCTCTGGGCAAATTTTTGGAATATGGGGGCAGCTTGGGACGCATCTATCCTAGAATCCAGCCAGTCATCCAGATAGCTTCCGACGCAAGGGCTCGCAAATAGAAGGAATTGTAAAGATGTTCCCTCGTTCAGGTTGGCATTCTGGCGAAAGAACTCAGCAATCTGTTGCTAGTTATCGAGGGATGAGCCAACGATCGGGTTGGATAGCAACACAAAGCCTGTAGAGTTCTGGTTGTAAAAAAGCTGTGTTGCCGGATCATAACTTTCATAAGGCAATAGTTCATGGAGCCTTGGAAAAGTCGCGATATGCTGTTCCATATACTCGCCTAAGTTTTGAGGTTTTTTGGCCGCAAACATTTTTAGTTCTCGCCTTGGGATGCCGACAATGTTGGTTCATCCGCAGATATGAGACGGCCTAACTGGTCCGGCCCATAGTAAACATAGACCTGGTTTGCGTGAGCAGAAGGCAGACCTTGGCATTGGTTGGCACCAGGTCCTCTGGATAAAGGGACGTCATCATTGCCTAGGTCGATCTCTTGGCGGTCAATCATCTTATTGACCCTTGAAATCGAGGCACACCCAGCCCCTTCCCCCATGGGGCAATCGAAATGGCTGGAATAAGTGAAGCCTGTACAACCAGAAAGAAGAAACCCCATCAAGCCAATTACCGAAAACGTTGTGTTTTGACTTCGCGATTTACGATTGACATGCTTTGGGTCCAGGTGGATCGGAACAGCCTCGCTCCCTTTAAAAATAATAGGCTGACCTGTTAATGGTCCTACCTTCTTCACCTTCTTCGATCGAGGCCGTATCGGCATGGCGATCAATACGGACAGGGTTCTGAATAGGCTTGCCTTGTGGGCGACAAAGTTCGTAATCATATTGGTAATCTCCATCATCGTTTTCATTGGTGATCTCCCTGGGGCTCCGGTTGGTGGGGGGGTTCGGGCGTTGTGTTTACAGGGGTCATGTTCTCTTCAACAAAAGGAGATAAATCCACCCCTCGCATCAGGACTGCGTCCAAAACTCTGCCTGAAGAGACATAAGCAACCGGTGACATACTCTCCGCACGTTTGATGGAAAAATCGGCGAGCTTGTCCATGGCTGACCCAACGCCACCTCCGATCGCCCCTTTAAGGGCCTCCCCCTTAGACAAGGCATTGGTCTGCCCAAAGGGCATCATGGGAAAGACGCTCGACGTGGATTGCATCTTGAAGAAGTTGGAAGCCGCTGAGAGGAGACCCGCTCCAAAAGCTTCTCGGGCGATTTCTGAACTGCGGTCGATGATCTTGGCCCGTATGCCTTGTACACCGTCCTCAGAAGCAATCCATCCCTCAACAGGCTTTTCTATGTTCCTGTTGGACTTATCTCGCCAGGACAGCGTTTTAAGTCGGCATATCGCCCTTTCCGCAGAGGCAGACCCATAACAGGTGCCAATCAATACGGCGTCCTTAACCTTGCCCTTTAAACCGCCAGGCAGATTGCCGTTATCAACGATCCTTAATAGAATTGGCTGGGGATCAGAGGAGGAATTGGTGCCTGTCGAAACCACAACGCCCATGGCTGTCACGACCTTAAAGTAAGTCCCTGCCGGGAGGTAGGTCTCGGGAGGCTTGTTAGAATTATCAGATAGGTTTGCGTTCGAAAGGTGCAGGAGTTTCTTTCTTGGGCTATTTTGCTTATCACGGGCACGGGAGTTACTGACATGGGATCCCCTCTGAGAAGCTCCTTTCACAGAAGAAGGGGGAGAGGGATTTTGCGCGTATGAAGAGATCGACAGGTCATTACCAGATGCCGTATCGGCTATAGCTCCCACGGCGGGAAAGCGTTGCGGACCTGATGAGGGAGTTGGAGGTATGGGTAGTTGCGACGCAGATGAAGTGACAGAGGGATCCACCCCAATCCCCTGGGATTGGCCATGGCGGAAAATCGGGTTTCCCATGGCCTCATCTTTTTTAATGGAAGCGTCCAACGCTTGCAACTCTTGGATCGCTTTCGCTCTGGCAGCAGGATCGGCCCCCAACGCGCCCATCAACGTATTGATCTTCTTTTCCAAAAAGACGTTCTCGGATTTAATCTTTTCCAGGTCTTCCCGGGAGCCTTTTACGAGCTTTTCGATGCGAGAAACCCAGATATCCCCGTCCTTAACGGTAGACAAAGGGGTGGAGAGTTCAGCCACACGTTGCTCAACGGCTTTTTCTGTCTTTTCTGAAGGCGCCTCTTGAGACTGACTTGAGGTAACATCAAATAAGCCAATCATCCAGGCAGCACTAAGCAGTGCAATTCCGCTTCCCATCCCTAATCGTAAAAGCTGTTTCTTGCGCAAAGCCTCAGGGGACTCATCCCCCGACACTTTAAAACCCCCAGAGAGACGGTCCAGGTAGCTCCTCAACAACGCTTTCTTATCATCCCAATTCATTTATCTTTTCCTTCAAGTGATCAAACTGCTCTTCCGCAATATCGCTCATAAAACCAACTTGCAGCCCGATCAGAGCTGCTGGCCCCCAGGAAACTTTTTTTATTGAAGGAGGGTGAACAGCGTGCCAGCCTTGGCAAGGGCGATGCCGACCCCTGTGATAACGCCCGTGCCAATGATTGCCATGCCTTTAGCGATATTGCCCTGGATGATCGAATAGCCTCCCCCAAACAAGGTGCCCCCACCCAACACAAGGGTAGCCACCTTACCAAGAACAAGGGTTGACGCCTTATCCACTTGTTCATCCAAAGTCGCCCAGGACATACCCGTCGTGACCAACAAGGCCAGAGAAACGTATCCCATGATTTTTGCGGTTGTTTTTAAGTTTTTTGCATTGAAACGAATGTTCATTTTTTTCTCCTATTGTTTAACGGTGTTGAATGATAAATAACCTTGCTGTTTCCTGTGGACTCAGCGTGGGGCGGTCAAAAGCAGAAGCCAAATCCCCCTTCCCCCAAAACATCTTGTTATCCAAGGTGCGTCGTTCAAAACTTTCGTTCTTAATGGCAAAAACGAGGACCCTAAATTGATCGTTGTGATAAACCTTGTCCAAGACGGCTTCGATTTCCCCCTCCCCTCGGCTCACTTCGCAGACACCGACATCATTGGGGGCAGCAAGAGCGAAACCGTTCGGCACTTTGCCTTTAATGAATTGGGCCAGCAGAAGGGCTGAGGCATCCTGTGGGGAAAGAGCCGTTAATGGGGGAGGTGTTTGGTGCCGCTCCTCAAACCGCAATAAGATCGGTTCCGCTTTTTTGGAAACCGGGATGAGCCTTAAATCCTGAGCGGTTCCCCGTCGTGTTACCAACGTAAGGTAAACGGGGAATTCAAGGTCGTCGGGTGTCACAAAAACATGGCCACTTTTATGATGGGTAATCAAATCCGGTTCAGCCGGGTAGGCATAAACGTCCTCAATCGAATCGTTGTCGATTGATATGCGAGTCAAACCCGATTTTGAAATCTTGAACTCCATAACTTTCGAGGAATCCAGGGGAACATGCGCTAAAGCCCAGCCATACCCCAACCCCCAACACAGAGTTCCTATAACCCCTATCTTGATCGTTTTACGTTTATCCCTTTGAAATGGGTTCATTGTTGCTCTCCTTGCTTCAGTTCTTTTAACCCTTCTAAAAGGATGACCCCGTGTCCCCTGACGGCCCAGGACACCTGGAACCTTTTCTGGGTCACGATAGGCGCCGTGTCGCCCCCAAAGTAAGTGCTATGCTCCCCTGTCACCAAAATGGTCCGTTTTGCCTGCTCAACCTTGAAAGAGTTCGGGTAAAAGGCCGTACTGATTTTGTCCTGTTTGATTTTCTTGGCCTCAACTTGGAGTTGTTCCTTTAAAGGACCGTAATTGTTCAAGGAAATCTTAAGGAGCTGGCTGACCTTCCAGTCGATGCTGTCGGGATTGGCGCAAAGGACGGCATTCAAGATACCAGCAGCCCAATCTATCAGATACTCATTGGAATACTTGCTCCGAGTTACTTCCAACTTATGTTCATCCTGGTATTGAGGCATGAGGACCCAATGTTCTTCCGTATCCATAAGCTTAAAGGCCAAAGCCATGTTCGTTACCGTCAGGCCAACGCAACACCACAAAGCCAAATCCCGGTGTTTCAAGGCCGATGCCAGAGTCGTTTTTGTATGAGAAAAATTCATCCCCAAAACCTCCTTTTCCAGGAGCAGGGAACGCATTGGGAAACGCCAAATCGAAGCCCTAAGCGCCAATGTAGGAAAGAAATCATAGAAAACCCGGCAGCAAGTTTTTTAAGCCTTTTGACAACATAGACGCTGCCCGGAGTCACTAAGGCGAAGGTGGCTTTTAACAACATCGACTCAACAGCAAAGCACAGCATGAGGAAGATAGTCCCTAACACCCATTCATCTAGGGTAATGCCAACGATCCTCAAAGGTTCAGACATGTAGCTGTAAATACGATGTTCCTTGAAGCTGCTCATTTGCCGCCTCCTTGTTCAGCTTTTAAGTCTTTAAGCATCTTAAAACCCTCCTTTCGGCGTAGGGTCTGCTTTGGGTGTAAGTGTAGTGGGTGGCAAAGTCGTTGGAGGTGTGGACAACGGTTTTTGACGCAAACGCCTGATGCAACAATCCAACTCCGACTTCAAGCGGTTTCCCTGCCAGTTATCCAATCTCATTTGGGAGAGGCGCATTTTTCGGGTATGGGGCTGGGCGGCGTAACGGGCCATCCCAGCCAAAACTTTGGGGGATGGTTTATGATCAGACGTCTCGATGATACACCATCCTCGGTGGCCACAATAATCGAGACAAAACCTTTTCTTGAACTCTTCAACGTCAAGGTCGGGAGTGACAGGTATTTCCCGCAAAACCCCAGAATCTCCCCGGCAAATCTCGATCAGGCCTAAATCCTGTTCTAAGGCCCTCAGTTGGGGCATGGTAAGAAACCCTGGTTTGATCCAAGAACAAGCATGCTTGAGCGTTGAAGGCGTATAGTAAGCAAAACCCCAATATCCCTTCCCAATGGAAGGGCCGCTCTCTAAAAGGTTCTGGTTTTCAAGCGACGTTATCAGCCCCAAAAATGCATCATAACCATCAAACACCCCGATGCTTTTTGTATTCAAATCAAAAACCCGTAACATCCTTATTTTCTCCCATATATAGACGTTTCTACATAAGCGCTATGCACAAAAAATGATCGTTAAAGCGATATCCATGTAAATATTACATGCCTAATCAGCCTTGCCTTAATGCTATATGCGACCGTTTAACACGCCAAGTTTTTTAAATTCAACCACTTTTTAATTTTTTGTTAATTAATAAACGATAAAATAGTCAAAAATAAGACAAATAATTCTATGACTATTATCGTAAAACTTTTCTGTCTTTCCCTCGTAATCATTGCTCACCATGGCATCTCCATATCGACAAAAAACCATTTTTTTGGAACGAGTTACGCTTTTTACTAGAAGCTCATCCCCCTAAAAAAATATTTTTATGAGCAATTAATAAAATTTTACCTTTTAGACAAAAATTTCCATTTAAAACATTTATGATAAATTAATAATTATTACATAAAATTTTTTATCAAAATACGTTTATAAAATGCATTATTATTCAATACAACTACTCTTCCACACCACCATGGCGGGCCCCCTCTTAGAGCAGCCTCATTTAAAAATATTACATAATGTTTACAATATATTACTAAATTATAGGTGTCATCTCCGCGAAGGATGAGATCCAGTTTTGAAACAGAGTAACATATTGTATTTCAATAAATTTTTTGTAATGTCTGTTCGTGGAGACAAATAATGGCTTTGCAGGTTTGATACAAGTGTATCTCTTTTTCTCTGTGGTTTTTATCCAGGAATTTCCTTTACTGCTGGGCTAATGTATTAATTTTCGATTGAATTCTTGTAATAAAGGGGAAGTTTACTCGGAAATGCCTGAGACTGGTGATGGGATGAGCCAATGATCTGGTTATTCAACTCTCAAAACAGGCCCGTTGGAACATACCAAAATTGCGAGGCTTTCTGCGGTGGCTCCCGGCGCTTGGAACACCTTAACACCTTACTGTCGCAAGTGCATGAAGGCGCTGATGACAAAGAACGGTAGGACTTTCTCTATTGGTTCCATAATAGCCATCATGAACACCTGAAAGCACAAAACTTGAGCCAGGCAGAGCGTGAAGCTTATGAGGAAGAGCCTGACTTGATTGAGATATTTGATGGCCATTCAGGGGTTGCCGATTAATATATCGTTACACCTGACTTTGAGTCTCTGAGCTTATGAAAGGGTGATGTTTTACTTACCCCTTTGCCCATAGGTTCAGGGTATTGCAAGTTTTGTTGAAGGGTTCTGATGAAGATTACCTGTTTCAAGACCATGACGTTGAGCTGTTCCAGCCATAAGGGGGAGCTGTAGCCAGGGTGTGTTTGGGGAAGAGGTG
>Ga0206917_1270_pt1 | contig 10362 bp, 9 predicted proteins | sample Alteio_BWOrgHeat_68_FD_152931 | JGI IMG/M metagenome (GOLD analysis project Ga0206917, IMG submission 152931) | Enriched cells from forest soil in Barre Woods Harvard Forest LTER site, Petersham, Massachusetts, United States -... | ecosystem: Environmental > Terrestrial > Soil > Temperate forest > O...
CACTACGAAACTGGCTCGCGAGCGGCGGCGCACCCGAGTACGCTTCGTTCGCGAGCAGGAAGTTTCGGTTCAAATCGACGTTGTTTTCGTTGAATCGCCGACGCCACGCGTAGCCGAACGGATTGATCGCATGAATCAATACGACGGCCGCGTCCGCTGGGAGCTGCCAACGGCTCAACTGCTGTTCCATGAACGCGAGTTGCACCGCCGAACCGAAAGGCGCTTCCACGCCATGAACGCCGCTCGACAACACCAGTGCCGTTTTGGGTTTCGCCGCACCGGCGATCGCGATATCGATCGTGAGCAACTCGCCGTTCGGGCTGGGCGCATGAATCCGCAATGCGTGATGCGGGAGCTGGCGGTAAGCTGCCGCGGCGAGAAATCGTTCGCGCGCTTCGAAGTAGTTCGCCGAGTAGTAGCTCGCCGTTGCGAGAAGCTCGTCGCGCAGCTCAACGACATGTGGATCGACGTGTGTCGCGTTTCCTTTCACCGTCCAAACCTCGTCATCCAAGCTAAACCTTCCAGCCGCAACAATTCGACGGCCTCCGGCTCTGCCGGGGGTTTGCGCTGCAAATATTCCTAGTCCGACGGCTAACCCCCGGCAGAGCCGGGGGCTGCCAACCAATTGGCTTCGAAGTAACCAATTCTGCGACCCCTTCTACTTGGCATCGGCGCGCACGTCGTCGACCGTCATCTTCCGATTCGCCCAATACGCATCGTCACGGAACCCAAACTGCGTCGGATCATACTTGCCGACGAGTTCTACCTGTGCGCCATCCTTTGGAATCTCTGTTTCCATTCCCAGTCCCCAATAGGTCGCGTTCACAAGCAGCCGCCGCACAGCGGCATTTAACAAATCCACACTTGCACCCATCGTGGTGCAAAAAGCACGCCCACGCTTGCCGCCCGGTAGTTGGTAAGTCTTCGTCCACGCGACGGGCATCATCGGCTCATTCTTGGCGCCGCTGACTGCCGGCCCATCATCAGGTCGCATTCCGTAAAGCTGGTCCTTCTCGTTAAAATCGCCCTTGCGCGCTGTCACTTGCCCCAGCACCAGCGGCTTCGAATCACCCGGCAACGGCAGACGAACCTCGTACACATCCGTCGAGCACCAGATTTCGCCGTCCTTGATCCCGCGCAAAATCTGATTGTCCGCGACGCCGGGCGCTAGGATGCCGCGCGTACTTTCGTGCTTGTGCTTGCCGTGGTGATTGACCCACGTTTCGCCGAGCACTAACCGGCCAAAGCCGTCGCGCCACTCGGCGTCGTCGCCTTTGTAGGTATCCGCATAGCGTGCCCACTTCGAGTCGGCAGGCGGCAAAAAAGCGTGCGTCGCTGTTCGAATTCCAATCACCGGTTTTCCTGCCTTCAGGTATTCGTCGAACTCCTGCATCTGATCATCGGGCAAATTCCGACGACGCGTCTGCAAGATTAACAAGTCCGCGTTTTTGAGCGCATCGAGTCCTGGAATGTTCTGAATATAGTTCGGATCGATAAGCCCGGTTTTTGGATTGACCGCAAACAACACCGTGCAATCGAAGCCGTGTTCGCTCGACAAGATCTTAGCGAGTTGCGGCAACCCTTCTTCAGAACGGTACTCCTCATCGCCCGAGACAAGCACGATGCGCTTTCCAGCCCCCGGGCCATCGTGCCCTTTGTACTCAACCCAGTCAGTGGCCAACGCCAGCCTCGCGCACAGAAGAGTGCCCCAGGTTACCGCCACCAGCACCCACCGAAATTGCCCGCTATCAAACGCTGCAAAACGCATGTTTTCGTCCGCTCTCTCGTTGTGTTTTGCCCTTTTCCCGCCTACACGCGGGCTGTACTCTTGGTCACAATAAATGGAAGCCTTTGGGCGCCGCAAGTGTGCGTCCCCATCATCGCCCCGATCCGCTATGCCAAAGAGTCAATGAAGCAACAAGTTCTGTTTCTCTGCACCGGCAATTACTACCGCAGCCGATTCGCCGAAATCTACTTCAACTGGCTGGCCGCCAAGCACAACGTCGCCTGGATCGCCGATTCCCGCGGCCTCGCCCTCGACGGCTGCAATTACGGCCCCATCTCGCGCCACACGCTCGCCTATTTCGATAAGCGCGGCATCACATCGGAAACCTGCGAGCGTTTCCCCCGGCCCGTCACCGAAGCCGATTTGATCGCGGCCAACCACATCGTCGCCGTGAAAGAAGTTGAGCACCGCCACCGCTTCGAAGCCAAGTTCCCCACTTGGCACGACCGCATTGAGTACTGGCAAGTCCACGACCTCGATTGCGCCGAACCCGCCGACGCGCTGCCGCACCTCGAACGCGAAGTCCGCGATCTCTTCGAGCGACTTACCGCCCCACAACGTTTGAGCGCATAGTAAAAACTAAGATGCCCAAACAAAGCGCCGGCCTCTTAATCTATCGCCGACGCAATGATCGCACCGAGGTCTTCCTCGTCCACCCCGGTGGCCCGTTATGGCAAAACAAAGACAGGGGCGCCTGGTCGATCCCGAAGGGTGAATTCACACCGCCCGAAGACCCGCTCGACGCCGCGCAGCGAGAACTTCACGAAGAAACCGGCCACCAAGTCAACGGCCCCTTCCTGCCCCTCGAGCCCATCAAACAAAATAGCGGCAAAATCGTCCACGCCTGGGCCGTCGCCGCCGACCTAGATGCGGACCAAATCCAGAGCAATACATTCTCCATGGAATGGCCGCCACGCTCCGGCAAAATGCAGGACTTCCCCGAAGTCGACCGCGCCGCTTGGTTTGATTTCGATGCCGCAATGGAGAAAATAATCGAAGCTCAGCAAGGCTTGCTGAAACAGCTATCGCAGATTCTTTTAAACAGTTAACCACAGAGGACATTGAGAGCACATAGGAAAAGAAGTAGAGGAAATGACCAAGCACCAATGACCAGCAAGTAGCAATCGCATTTTTTGGGTATTGAGAATTGGCGATTGGTCATTTGATTTCTCCTCGGTGATCTCCGTGTCCTCTGTGGTGGAAAATCTTATGTCCACACAATCACAAATACAAACGTTCCTCGCTGGCAAGCGCTTCGCCGTCGTCGGGGCCTCGACGGATCGCAGCAAGTACGGCAACAAAGTCCTCCGCTGCTACAAGCAAAACAACCTTGAAGTCGTGCCGATAAACCCGACGGCGGCTGAAGTTGAAGGTCTTCCTGCGTATCCCGATCTCGCCGCGGCCCCCGGCAAATTTGATGGCGTATCGATTATCACACCGCCGCCCGTCACCGAGCGCGTCGTGAACGACGCCCTCCATATCGGCATCAAAAACATCTGGATGCAACCGGGTGCCGAGAGCGACAGCGCGATCGAGGCTGCCGAAGCCGCGGGTGCCAACGTGATCGCCCACGGGCCATGCATCCTCGTCTCACTCCGCTACCACGAAGACGACTAGTCGGCCTTTGACGACTCTTCTTTTGTTGTATCCCGTCGCAACCCGCGCTGCGAATCTTGACACAGCTCCGCCGTTCATTAGGTTAAAAGCGAGCGCGTTAGTGCCGTACGCGCGTGCGCTCCGACCGGCCGGAGGGACACTTCCCTCCGGGCGCACTAACACCACTTCTGCTACGACAACAGATTCAACAGGCGCTCGAAGATGTCCCACCCAAAGCCGTTCGCCACCGTAGCGATAGTAGCATTGCTGACGTTCGCATCGCGCAGCATTGCCGACGATCGCCCCAACATTCTTCTGATCGTCGGCGACGACATGGGCTTCGCCGACATCGGCGTGAACGGTTGCAAGGACATCCCCACACCACACATCGATGCGCTCGCCGCCGCCGGCGTCCGTTGCACGAACGGCTACGACTCCGCCCCGTACTGCTCGCCGACACGCGCCGGCATGCTCACCGGCCGTTACCAAACGCGCTTCGGCCACGAAATGAACCCCGGCCAGGATAAGCCCAACAAGAGGGATGCGAAAAAAGTCGGCGCCGGCAGCAAAGAGGAAGAGGAGGCGCTCGAATCTACCGGTGAAGATGGCCTGCCAGTCACCGAAACGTTAATGGCGAAGCGTTTCAAAGACGCCGGCTATGCCACGGGGCTCGTCGGCAAATGGCACCTCGGTAGTGCGCCCCAATTCCGTCCGCAGGCCCGCGGCTTCGACGACTTCTACGGCTTCCTCGGCGGCTCCCACGGTTATTTCCCCGACGCCAAGCCCCTTATGCTCCGCGGCGAAGAAAAAGTTCACGAAAAAGAGTATCTCACCGACGCCTTCGGCCGCGAAGCATCTGAGTTCATCGATCGAAATTCAGACAAACCTTTCTTCCTGTACTTGGCCTTCAACGCCGTTCACACGCCGATGAACGCCACCGACGACCGCCTCGAAAAGTTCAAGGACATCAAAGACGAAAAACGCCGCACGTATGCCGCGATGATGTCTGCGATGGACGACAACATCGGCAAAGTGCTCGACAAGGTCCACGAGAAAGGCCTCGACAACAAAACGCTTGTGTTCTTCATCAGCGACAACGGCGGCCCAACAATGAAGGGCACCACGATCAACGCCTCGCGCAATGATCCATTCCGCGGCTCGAAGCGCACGACGCTCGAAGGCGGCATTCGCGTGCCATTCTTCTGCCGCTGGCCCGGCCACGTTCCAGTTGGCAAACTCTACGAAGAGCCCGTCATCCAACTCGATATCCTGCCGACCGCGCTCGCCGCCGCCGGCATCGAAGCGCCTGCCAGCGCGAAGCTGGATGGCTTCGATTTGCTTCCATATTTTAACGGCAAAGAATCAAAAGGCCCGCACGACACGCTCTATTGGCGTTTCGGCCCGCAGATGGCCATCCGTCGCGGCGACTGGAAGCTAGTGCGCTACGACCCCGTCGCCGATGGCGACAGCGGCGTTGTTTCGGAGCCGAAACTCTACAATTTGAAAGACGACGTCGGCGAAAAACAGGATCTCATTAAGAATGAGCCCGAGAAGGCCAAAGAGCTGCAAGCTGCCTGGGACAAATGGAACGAACTCAACGTGCGACCGCTGTGGGGTAACGATGTCGTTTTAAAGAAAAAGGCAAAGGCAGCGAAGACCGCTTCCGCCGCCGAGTAGCAAAAACCACGACGTGCCGCCATGAACACTGAACCGAAGCGCCGCGTCGCCATGACATTGCTCGCGCATCCAGACGATGCCGAGATACTGTGCGCCGGCACACTCATCCGCCTCGCCGATGCCGGCTGGCAGGTCCACATTGCTACGGTAGCCAATGGCGATTGCGGCACCGCCACGCTCGGCCGCACCGAGATCGCAGCGATCCGTCACCAGGAAGGCATCAGCGCCGCAGCAAAAATCGGCGCGACATATCATTGCCTCGAAGAGCCAGACGTCCACGTCGCGTTCGACAAATTAACGATCAGTAAAACGATCGATTTACTTCGCCGCGTGGCACCAACGCTGCTCTTCACGCACCCACGACATGACTACATGCTCGATCATGAGCAAACGCATTTGCTCGCGCGTGCCGCCGCGTTCAGTTACGCCATGCCCAACGCCTCAAAGCTGCCGCTCATCGACGGCTCGGCAATTCCCTGGGTATACTATTGCGATCCGGTCGAAGGACGCGATCCCTACACCGGCGAGCGCGTGACACCGTCTACGTGCATTGATGTGACAGACCAACTCGACCGCAAAGTCGAGATGCTGGGCTGCCACGCTTCGCAGCGCGATTGGTTGCGAGCCCATCACGGCATGGACGAGTACATCGATGCCATGAAACGCTACTGCGCCGAACGTGGCCAGCAAATCGGCGCCGCGTACGCCGAGGCGTTCGTGCAACACCGCGGCCATCCGTTTCCGACGAATGATTTGCTAACTGAGATGTTTCGCAAGTAAACCGCCATGCCCAGACCCATCAGCAAAGTCGCCCCCGGTTGGTGGGATTACACGACGCTCGACACCGACCTGCTGGCCGATGCCGCACGGCTAACTGCCGATGATTTGCTGAAACTTTCGCGCGACGGCTTCGATGTCACGATCTACGACACGCTCGAAGAGTTTTACTGCGCCGAGGCACTCGAATACATTCGTGCCTGGCAGCAAGCGACGCCCGATAACCCCGTCGGCATCTGCGGCCCGATCGGCCCCACCGAACAATTGCCGCTCGTCGCCCGTATCGTAAACGCCCTCGACATTAAGCTGCACAACGCCCACTTCTGGGGCATGGACGAGTGGATCGAAAACGATAAGCCGGTCGCGACTGATCATCCGCTCTCGTTCGCCAAAGCCGATATGGATCTCTGCTTTAACCGCATCCGCTCTGAGCTTCGCATGCCGACCAAAAACATCCACTTCCCGGTCGAACTCGACGCTTACTCCGAAACATATGACCATGTTCGCTGCGCGATCATGCAAGGAGGGCAGGGCGAAGTGAAACATTGGGCATTCAATGACCCGCCCAAGCGCGAAGGCGAATGGAAAGATTCGCCACCGCCCGTTGGCGAGTATTTGAGGCTCAAAACGCGAATCACCGATTTGCATCCGATGACCGTCATCCAAAATGCGCGCACCTCAGGCGGCGGCTACGTGCCGCAAGTCCCGACACGTGCCGCGACCGTCGGCCCCTTCGAAACTTGGAAGGCGGATACCGTCTCCATATGGCACCCCGGCCATCACGACAACCCCTTTGGCATCCGCCTCACCGCGCTCATGATCAGCAAGCGCCTGCCCGATACCAGCGTGCCAATGTCCCTCCTCGCCGATCATCCGCACGTAAAGTTCAGCTACTACCGCGGCGGTATCGGCACCGTCGAAGCCGAGATGCACTAAGGCCCTCTATGCGCAGTCGTTCCATCGCGCTGTTGATCGTTTGCGGTCTATCACTTTCCGCAAACGCCGTCGAAATTGGCCCAACCCCGGATGACTCCGACGCCATCTCCCCCAAAGATTCCGTCATCCGCCTCTTCGACGGCAAATCGCTGGGCGACTGCTACACCTGGCTGAAAGACACACACCGCGAAGACCCTCGGAAGGTCTTTAGGGTCGTCGATGGCAACCTTCACATCAGCGGCGATGGTCTCGGCGCGATCGTGACGAACAAGCGTTACCGCGATTACCACGCCATCGTCGAATTCAAGTGGGGTGAGCGCACCTGGCGCGATCGCGAAACGAACGCCCGCGATTCTGGTTTCCTCATCCACAGCAATGGCAAAGACGGCGGCTACGACGGCACGTGGATGCCCTCGCTCGAATGCCAAATCATCGAAGGCGGCGTCGGCGATTTCGTGCCTGTCCCCGGCATCGATGAAAGCGGCAAGCTAGTCCCACTGACTTACTCTGCCAACGTCCGTCACGATCGCGACCAAGTCATCTGGAAAGAAGACGGCGACCGCGAGACTTACAAACCGCGCGCCTACAAACGTGTGAACTGGTTTGGCCGCGACCCCGATTGGAAAGACGAAAAAAACGTCCGCGGCCCGCTCGATAAAGACAGCCCCCACGGCCAATGGACCCGCCTCGACGTCATCGCCGACGGCGGCCACGTCGTGTATTTCGTCAACGGCACCAAAGTGAACGAAGCTTTCGACGTTTCACCGCACGCCGGCCGCATACAGCTGCAAACCGAGCTCGCCGAAATCGACTTCCGGCGCTGGGAGCTCTGGCCGCTCGATAAAGCGCCGGCTCCCGCTCTCGCCAAACAGTAATCGCACCTCGAGCTTAACTGCATGTCCAATTCTCGCATCGTCGCGGCACTTGTGTTGTCACTCACAATCGCGCTGGGAATCTCATGCGGCTTGCGCGCCGCCGAACCGCTCGAAGCCGGCATCGCCTTCGTCGAGATCACGCCGCCCACGCCGTTCCGCATGAGCGGCTACTTTTACGAACGCCTCAGCACAGGCACCAAGGACCCGCTTTACGCTCGCGCGATCGTCTTGCACCAAGGCAACGAAAAGGCCGCGCTCGTCTTCTGCGATTTGGTGGGCGTCACGCGTGAAATCTCCCAACCCGCACGCGAACGAGCTAGCCACGACACCGGCATCCCCGTCGAACACATCGCCGTCACCGGCACGCATACCCACACGGGCCCGCTCTACTTCAGTTCGCTGCACGATGAATTCCACGAACTAGCGGCAAAGGCGCACGGCACTGATCCGTACGACAGCGCTCCTTACCGCGCCGCGCTCACCGATAAAGTCGCCGACGCCATCGTGCAAGCGAACGCCTCGCTCGCGCCGGTCGAATTGAAGTCCGGCTACGCGCAAGAAACCCGTCTGGCCTTCAACCGCCGCTTCTACATGAAAGACGGCTCCGTCAAGTTCAACCCACCGATCAATAGCCCCGATATAATCCGCCCCGCCGGCCCCATCGACCCTCAAGTCGGCGTCGTCCTGCTGTCGAAGCCCGGCGAAAAAGACCCACTCGCTGGGATCATCTCATTCGCCATGCACCTCGACACCACCAGTGGCACGCTCTTCTCCGCCGACTACGTGAACTCGCTCAACATACGCCTCCAAAAGACCTTCGGCCCCGATTTCAAGACGCTCTTCGGCACCGGCACCTGCGGCAACATCAACCACCGCGACGTCACGAAAGAAAAACAGCGCGAGGCGGACGAAATCGGCCAAATGCTCGGTGACACCGTCGCGGACGCCATCCAAAAAGGCGAGATCAAAGCCGATGGCGACCCCGCCCTCGCCGTCCGCAGCACGAAAGTATCAGCCGAGCTGCAGGAATACTCGGCCGATGAAATCGCCAAAGCCACGGATAAAATGCCTCACGTCGCCGCCCGCGAAATCGGCATGCTCGAAGCAGCCCAAGCCTGCAAAATCACGGACGTCGAGCGCCTCAAAAAATCCCGCTTTCCCGGCGAACTCGAAGTCCAGGCCGTGCGTTTAAATCACGAGACGGCGATTGTCCTGCTCCCTTCGGAAATCTTCGTCGAATTCGGCCTCGCCATTAAAGCCGCGTCCCCATTTAAAACCACCCTCGTCGTCGAGCTCGCAAACGACGACCTCGCTTACATCCCGACCAAGCGAGCCTTCGCCGAAGGCAGCTACGAAGTCACGAACTCACGCGTCCAACCCGGTACGGGGGAAAAGCTGGCCGACGCCGCCATCGCACTGCTCAAGGAACTCCAGTAGATGTCTTTCCGATTCCCCCAACGCATTTTCGCCGCTTGCCTTGCGATCGTCGCGGCAGAGTGCTTCTGCAGTTGCTTAGCCTCACCGGCTCGCGCCGCCGATGGCCCTGCCGCCACGCCGCCCGCCTCGCCCGAAGAATCGGCAAAGCAAATTGAAGTCGACCCCGGGCTCAAAGCCGAGCTCATCGCCAACGAGCCGAGCATTATCAGCCCGGTCGCCATCCGTTTCGATGAAGAAGGTCGCCTGTGGGTGGCGCAAATGTGCGACTACCCCACCGGTGCCACCAAAGACGCCCCGCAGCGCTCCCGCATATCAATCCTCCGCGACAAAGACGGCGACGGCTTTTATGAAACCGCCACGGTCTTCGCCGATAACCTCTCCTTCGTCACCGGCATCCAACCCTGGAAAGGCGGTGTCTTCGTCACGATGGCCGGCAAAGTCGCCTACATGAAAGACACCGACGGCGACGACAAGGCCGACGTCAACGAAACCTGGTACACCGGTTTCGCCCAGCTCAACGAGCAACTCCGCGCGAATCACCCGACGCTCGCTCTGGATAACTGGATCTACATCGCCGGCGGCCTTCGCGGCGGCACGATCGTCGACGCTCAACGTCCCAACGAAAAACCCGTCTCGCTCAGTGGCCGCGACTTCCGCTTCGACCCGCTCACTCGCAAAATGGAAGCCGTCACCGGCGAAGCCCAGTTCGGCCTCACATTCGACGACTATAGCAACCGCTTCGTCTGCGCGAACCGCGACCCCGCGATCCACATCGTGCTCGAAGACCATGACCTCAAGAAAAACCCGCTCGTCTCCGTTGATGCCGTGATGGAGCACGTGATCTTCGGCTCCAACTACACGCCCGTTTTCCCCATCGGTCGCGCATGGACCACGTCGAACCTCCACGCCGGCCAGTTCACCGCCGCGTGCGGCATCCTCGATTACCGCGGCGATGCCCTCTCCGCCAATTATTACGGCGATATATTCACGTGCGAGCCGACGGGCTACCTCGTCCACCACGAAAGCATCAAGCCGAACGGCGTCACGTTCGCCGAGAGCTTCGAGAAGCACTCCCATGAATTCTTCGCCTCGCGCGACGAATGGACCCGCCCTGTGAACCTAGAAGTCGGCCCCGACGGCGCGATGTACGTCGTCGATATGTACCGCCAAATCATCGAGCATCCCGAGTGGATGCCCGAAGAGCTTCGTCACCGCCCGAATCTCCGCACCGGTTGGGACAAAGGTCGCCTCTATCGCATCACGCCAACCGATTTCAAA
>Ga0206917_1267_pt2 | contig 10325 bp, 11 predicted proteins | sample Alteio_BWOrgHeat_68_FD_152931 | JGI IMG/M metagenome (GOLD analysis project Ga0206917, IMG submission 152931) | Enriched cells from forest soil in Barre Woods Harvard Forest LTER site, Petersham, Massachusetts, United States -... | ecosystem: Environmental > Terrestrial > Soil > Temperate forest >...
GCCGAACCTATATCTGACGATCGAAGCGGAGCGCATCGTGCCGGATCGCAGTCAGCGCAGATCAACCCGATGGCCCGCCAATGGTCGGTAGACGCCGCACAGTCTCATGCTGCCGGATTGAACCGCGAACTCAGATTGAACGCAGACAGGAGTAGGACGATGGCGAACCCCGGCGCTGGCTTGTCGGGTCGCGTCACTCCTTCCCGTTCCATGCTCACGCACACGCGCTGTCCTTGAAAGCAAACCTAATCTCATCGGGCTGCAAAGAAGGTCAACAAGGGGCCCGCTCCATTCGCGCCAAGGCGCTCCCGTGTTCCATGTGTGACCTCGCAGCCCTGGATGGATTGGCCGGTTGCTCAAGGCCGGGCGCAGTGCACGGCTGAAACAAAGTAAAAGGAGTAACCAATGACAAACATCGACAAGCCAATTACACCGGTCCCGCCACCTGCTTCTGCGCAGGACAAGGCGTTCAACTTGAGTGCGGGCTTCAACCTGCCGGGCAAGAACGGCAAGCGGCTGACGCTGACATTCAACGCGGCGGTGACATACGGCGATGCGCCAAGCGGCTAGCGCCGTCCGCAACGGGGCCAGCAATGGCCCTGTTGCTCCATAGGAAAACGTTCCTGTCTCGCTAAAGCTCTGCGTCTGATTAAATGCGCGAAGGGACTGCGATGACAGTTCCGGGGCTTCATAACCCTAACTTCATGAGTGGCTGGCATGTGCCAACCCAACATGCCGCCTTCGGTCCCTATGGCCGGGAGGCGGCAGTGTATGTCCAAGCCTCGCGGCTAAAGACTGCCGCGCCGTTTTTCTCAGGAAGTTACGGTTATGAACTCCCGCGCCACCAGAGGAATGGTCCTCTGCTGGTGTGGATGACCGTGAGGGGAAATGGCCGCATTCAGAAGCCTGCGCATCGCAGTGATTTTGCTCATTGTAGCCTCGGGAACGATTGCGATGTCGCGAACGGCTTCAGCGGCCTGCACTTCACCCGATGGCATGGCAGGTGCGATTACGTGGAACGGGACGGACTCGGTGATCTGGTGCAACGGCACGTCTTGGTTCGCACTCAAGAACTCGGGCGCTGTCGGATCAACTGGTCAATTACAATTCAACAATGGCTCGAATGCGTTCGCGGCGGATTCCGCTCTTATTTGGGACAACACGAACAAGCGGCTAGGCGTCGGCACTGCATCGCCGGTTGCCGCTCTTCATGTCATGAATGCAACTTACCCTCCGGCGCTCATTGAACGGACCACGGCGATTACCAATAGCCAACGAGGCGCTTTGCAGTTGCGTACGACCTCCAGCGGCGTGATGGCCGACAAGTTCGGCACCGGCATCGATTTCTATGGCGACGACTCCGGTGGCACAGCTTATCAGTTCGGCACTATTTTGAGTTACCGATCGGCTGGAGCGAACAATTCGGGCTCAATGGTATTTCGGACCTTCAATGTCGGTGCCGGTGTTGACGCCGTGACGATCAGAGAGACAGGAAACGTCGGCATAGGCACGACAACGCCTCAAGCCACGCTCGATGTGAATGGCGGCGTGAAGGTGGGTAACAATGCTGGCGGCTGCTCCAGCACCAACAACGGCGAGATTAAATATGTGAGCGGTTCAAGCCCGCCCTACAATTATTGCAACGGGTCAGCGTGGGTCCCTTTTGAGTCGTCGGGGTTCGTCCCGGCCTACGCAAAATTCACGGTCGCCCAGGTAAGCCCGGCGCTCTACCATGTATGCACACTCAAGAGCACCGGTGCGCTGTGGTGCTGGGGCTACAATGGCTATGACGAACTCGGCGATGGCACGACCACGAACCGGTTTGCCCCGACGCAAGCCGTCGGCGCCTTCGTTGGCCCGTGGTCTTCGATAAGCGTCAGCGTCTACAACACATGTGGAATAAAAAGTGCGGATGGCTCGGGTTGGTGCTGGGGTTACAACGCCTACGGCCAAGTCGGTGACGGAACAACCACAAACCGTACATCTGCGCCAGTTCAGCTTTCAGGAACATGGATTCAACTGGCGACTGGCGGAATCAACTCATCAGATGGGACCATAAATACCGGGTACTATACCTGCGGTGTCAAAAGCGATCATACGGGCTGGTGCTGGGGCGGTAACGGCACCGGCAATCTTGGCGACGGTACGACCACCCAGCAGAACAGCCCTGAACAAATAGCTGGAAGCTGGCTTGGGATTTGGATGGCACCGTATGACTCGGCCCATACGTGTGGCATCCAGACCGACAACAGCCTGTGGTGTTGGGGATACAATGGGTACGGCCAACTCGGCAACGGCGCGACGACCAGCAGCCTGACGCCGGTGCAGGTCTCGGGAAGCTGGAGCAAGGTTGTACTTGGCGAACGCAATACCTGCGGAATCAAAAACAGACAACACCCTCTGGTGCTGGGGTTACAATAACTACGGCAATCTTGGCGATGGGACGAGCACGCAGCGCACCAGTCCTGTCCAGGTCTCTGGCGGCGGCACTTGGTCGAAGATCGCTATGGAGACATATAGCAACAGCCCTACGGTCATCGCCATTAAGAGCGACGGCAGCGCCTGGAGCTGGGGTTACAATGCCTATGGTGATACCAAGACCGGAAGCACGGCGGCATCTCTGACATCGCCAACAGCGCTCGCGACATCAACGGTGACCTCAGGCTCGTCATGGTTAGATTTCCAAGGCGGCTATTTGCAAATGTGTGGAATCCGAGATGACAGCACACTGTATTGCTGGGGGGAGAACAACTACTACAACCGGAACGGAATCCCGAACGTGACGACTTATTTCAACCCGGTCGGTGGGTAATCGTACGAAATTGTTTCATGATAAGCAGCCTCGCGTGAGCTAAGCCACATGCGCGCCGCGATTTCACGCTCTTCACTGCCCATTGCCTGAAGGTAGATGGCCGTCGTTGCCAATCGTGCATGACCAAGCCATCGCTGCACCAGATTGATCGGCACACCTGAACGGATGGCGTGAAGTCCATAGCCATGACGTAAGCCTTTGGGCGTCGCGTGTGCGCCATTCGATATACCAGCTGCAACCATTACAGCTTTCACTAGTGTCCACGCGCGGCTGCGCGACAAAGGCCACAGGAGCGCATCAGCTTCGCCGCTTCTGATGCGTGACAGCGCGATCAGTTCGCCCAGCAGCCATAGCGGCATCGGCACCTCGCGAATAACGACGGCACGATTTCGCCGCTTCAAACTGCGCAAAGCGATGAAGCCGTCTTGGGTCTCGATGGATGTTGTCGTCAGCGCCAACGCTTCGGAAATCCTACACCCCGTGTAAGCGAGCGTCAGGCAAAGAAGCCTCACTTCCTGGCGAGGATGCGCCTGCGCCGCCGCAATGAAGCGCTCGCGCTCGGCGGGCGTCAGGTACTTCCGGGTGCCACTGCGGCTGTAAAGGCTGCCAGTCTGGAAGTGCTGTTGGTGGAGCATTTCGCGTCCTTTCGTCGGCAGATCCGACGGCGGACGCGACAGTATTGCCTATTCTGTTGAGCAACCCCCGGATGCCGAGCGTTTACGCGCTCGATCATCACGGGTGATTCCGATCTAACCGATCACTGGACTCCCCGCAACGCCCAAATGGCGGGTCTTTCCTGCGGACAGGACAGAATAGGCAATTCTGTTGAGGTCTTCGATTGGGGCACGGGAAGGAGAATGGGGCAATGCTGTCAGATGAAGACAAGCGCCGAATTGAGGCGGAAGAGGCCTACCGCGCGTCTGTGCGACAGGGTGCAGCCGCGCCCCAAGCGTCTCAGGTGAAGGTGGGCTTTAAGCGCGAAGCTGGGTCCGTGATGTTTCGCATCATTGGGACTTTCGTGGTGCTCCTGGTCGGTTTGGGAAGCTGTGCACTCCTGACCCTTGGTCACAAGTAACGAGTGCGCCAGGCAACCACCCTCACGCGCAGCTGAAAGACGATCGTTCACCTCTCTCTTAGGAGTTCGACATGTCAGTAAGGCAATTGGCCGTTGCGGCTGCTCTGGTATGCGCCGCGGCAAACGCTAACGCGCAAGAGTTGGAATGGACACAAACGCTGAACCTGCCGAAAGGTCTGAACATGCCCGAAGGTGTCAAGGCGGACATGCTTGGCATCGAAACCGGAGCCGGCTACCACGAAGTGAAAGGTGTACTCGAGAAGCTGCTGGCCGAAGCGCCGCCGCCGGCACCTCCAAAGCAGCCGCAGGCGACGACTGTTGAAGAGATGCGCCGGCAGATTCTTCAGGGAAGCATCAACCAGGGCATGGGCGCGAATCCGCGGCCACCGCTCGAAGAGTCCAAGATGCAGCTCACCTTTCCGGTGTCTCCTCCCATCACAGCATCGTATGTTGGCAGGATTACTCTGCGTCGTGAATTGCCAGGAAGCACGCCTCGAAAGATAGCCGAGGTGGTTAGTGTCTTTCTTTCGTCGCCTGCATCTGGACAGCAGGTGGTCGCGGTGCGTCGGGGTATCCAATATCCAGAGCGGACAGACCAACCCCGCATCAGCGAACTAGTTGCCGCTCTGAAGGAGAAGTTCAGAACCGAGCCCCGCATCGAGAAGGACGGTCAGTGGACGAACGTCAATTTTGTGTTCAGCAAGGGAGCTGTGAGCGCCGACAAGTCGCCGTACATCATCGTCTGCGGCGGACCCTCAATGAGCTTCGAGCAAATGCAAGCGCGAGACGTGCCGAGCATCAATTCGAAGCGCGCATGTGACGTGACGCTGCATGTCGGCTTAAAACGCGGCATCTCGGACGACCATGCCGAAACAGCGAACTTCGAGCTCGTAGATCCGCAGCGCATGAAAGAAGACTACACAGCCGACTTCGCGTTTTTCGATCAGGTTGTGAAGAAGGCGCAGCAGACGAAGGCACCACCGCCGAAGCTGTGATGCTTGCGGCCCAAAAGGCCAGATAGATAGCTAAGAGCACCCATTGTCATTTGGGAGCGCCTCGGCGCAATGACAAGAGAACAGCGCGCTTTGAAAGCGAACTCGCCCGCGCGCTGTTGGCGAACGTCGCAAGAGGCCGGTCGCATCGAACTCGACGCTCTTGGTTCCAGCTCTTGTACGGTTCTGGTAGGATGACTTGCTCATGACTACGCCAGCGGCGTATGAGCAAGTCACTGGAGCTTCGCGGCCATCATATCGAGATCGGGACGGAAAGGGTCCAGTTAGCCCTATGATGCTTGCTCAGTGGCGGCGATAAGCGAAGCTCGTACAAAAGAGCAAAGATACGCATTCGCGTATACTACTGAATAACACGCGTTCGCGTATATTGACAATAAATACGCATACGCGTATACTGCGATTGGTGGACATTATTGCGAGAGACACAAGGCAGCTAGGAACTGCCATTCAGCGACGCCGTAAGGAGCAGAACCTTACGCAGAGCGCGCTCGGTGCCCGCATGAACGCAAGGCAGGCGACCGTTTCCAAACTGGAGAAGGGCGAGCCTGCGACGCAACTTCAAATTCTGATGAATGCACTTGCAGCACTAGGCTTGGAGATTGTCATTCGGCCGCGCACGACCAGCGATGTGAAGGAGCTTGAAGATCTGTTCTGATGGCTCGTGCTCGCACCCGTGTACCGCTCAATGTCTACCTGAACGGTCGGCTTGTCGGCCAGCTTCGCCGGGAAACCGACGGCGCTATTGACTTCAAGTACGCTGCCGCATGGCTCGCGTGGGAACATTCCATCCCAGTGTCCTTGTCCCTGCCATTGAGCGAGCAGCGCTACATCGGGGCGCCCGTTGTCGCTGTGTTCGACAATCTGCTACCCGACAATGACGATATCCGTCGGCGCATTGCAGAGCGATCACGCGCGCAAGGCACGGACTCCTACAGCCTGTTGACGGCGATCGGTCGTGATTGCGTCGGCGCTCTGCAATTCATCGCTGAAGGTGAAGAGGTCGGATCAGTGGATGTGCTGGAAGCACGGCGCATCACGGATGCGGGAATCGCGGACGTGCTCAAGAATCTTGAGCGCAATCCGCTCGGCATTGATGAGGGACATGAGTTCCGGATTTCTCTGGCCGGTGCGCAGGAAAAGACGGCACTCCTGTATTGGAAGAGGCGCTGGCATGTCCCTCACGGAACCACGCCGACCACACATATTCTTAAGCCACAGATAGGCAAGCTGCCGAACGGGCTGGACCTGTCCGACAGCGTCGAGAACGAGCATTTCTGTCTGCGGCTGGTGGGCGCATTCGGCCTGCCGGTCGCGCAATCGCAAATCGTCGATTTTGCGGGGCAACGCACTTTGGTCGTCGAACGCTTTGATCGCTTTTGGACGAAGGACAAACGTCTCTTGCGGGTGCCCCAGGAGGATTGCTGTCAGGCCTTATCCGTCCCCCCCAGCCTGAAGTATGAGACGAGCGGCGGTCCTGGCATGGCCGCCATCGCCCGGCTGCTCAAGGGAAGCGATAAGCCGGAGGCGGACATGAGGCAGTTCTTCAAAACGCAAGTGTTGTTCTGGCTTCTGGGCGCCACCGACGGTCATGCCAAGAACTTCAGCATCCGGCTCTCGCCTGGTGGCCGCTTCTTGCTGACACCTGTCTACGACGTGCTGTCGGTGCAGCCCAATTTCGATGCCGGCCGCATTCGTCGTACGCAAATGAAGCTAGCGATGGCGGTCGGAAAGAGCCGCCACTACAGGCTCGATGAGATCACGCCACGTCATTTCCTGCAAACGGCGAAGCTCTGCGACATTCCTGAAAGAACCGCGACCGCCGTCCTCGAGGAAGTGGCGCAGTCCGCGGATGAGGCTATGGATCAGGCGCTCGCATCAATGCCCAAAGGGTTTCCGGAAGCACTCGCCGCATCCATTGTTAACGGGTCGAAGGCACGGCTCAAGCTGCTCGGTAGCGGGAAAGGGCAGTAGTGTCGCCCACGCTGTATAAGCTGGACTTCTATCAGTACGACTCGATTCCATTTTCATGAAGCGTATCCGTCATGGCTTCGCACCAAAGGGTGATGTTCGCATGCGCCTTGGCTAGTTCCACGAATTCGACACGCGTGTACTCGAACGGCTTACCTGCATTGTTGCCTGGATAGCGAAAGCGTTGGCCGTTCCCATCCATCTCGTCCAGATGCGCAATGAGATGTCCGCAATAATCACTCCAGTCATCATTGACTGAGATACCGGCCTGGGATGCATGCTGCTTAGCTCGCTCCCACAATTTTTGAAGACTGTGTATGTCCGCTGCCAAATCGAGGGCGCCATTTGCGGCAGAGCACGTCTGAATCACTTCTTTGAGATTCAATTCAGCAGCGTGACGAGCGAGAAAGAAGGTCGGCATGCGCAAGTATTCAGCGTTGGGCCATAGCCTCAACGCGATCATCACCATCCGTTCGAAGGCGGATTTGTAGCCGTGGGCGTAGTAGCCCATGGTCTGCATGAAATCCGCAGGCGGCTGTTCCCGGTGCAGGAATTTGCGAAACGGGACCGGGACAAGCCCCAGGTCACCATCCTTTTGCAACATGCCCCAGAAATCGTCTTCATTGCAGTCCATCGTGACTTCCGCGCCTCTTAGAGAGCCCGCTCCCACTCGCTAAATCTTCACATGTGTGGTTGGCATAGGCGTATCGGGCAGACTGTCTAGATCGATGCCCGAGAGTCGCATGACCGCTTTGTACGCGCCCAGAATCGTTTCGTGCTTGTGCTGGAGATCTTCAAGCATTTTAGCACTGCCGCTATCGGAGTTTCGCCGGAAGTTGTGCTTTCGATAGAACGAATGGAATAATTGGTTGCGCTCTGCCAGAGCGTCCGCCAACAGCAATTCCAGATCACCCGAAATGCCAGCAGAGTTGGCAAGTCTCTTGAGTAGCTGGCCAAGAGTGCTCTTGTTGATTTTGTTGTAGAGTTCCGTGGCTAGTTCTCCCTTACCACTTGCAAACAGGTCGTGCGCTATGCCCTCGGCATAGAGCTGAATGGTCCCCAGTTCCGTCTCCAAAAGTTGTGCCGCTTCTGAAACCTCTCCAAACTTGCGGTAAACTTCATCGAGCGTGGGCATTTGATTTTGTCTCCAGTCGCGCCGATCCACTGTATCGATTGAGGAGCGGTCGGCCAGCCATCCTTGAGCGCCAGCGGCGCGATGGCTGGAAGAGCGCGCGCCCAAGATGCGAACTCGCAGGCGCGCTCATGAGGGAAGGCTGGACGATGATGCCGGCGCACCGGGCCCGGCGCTTTTTCCCGGCAGTCCAGCCTTCCTCTTTCTGCGGACAGGCTTGTCGCCCGGCTTGGCGCTCGCAGCTAGCTCTTGGGGCCTTGCGTCTGTTGCGATCGGCTCCCAGCCTGGGAGCCCTGAGAGGATGCGATCCGCATTCTTCACGGGCGTCACGTGGCCGTAGAAGTTTTCGATCATGGCAACGGACGTGCCCATTTGCTTGGCAAGAAAGATCACATCGATGCCTTCGGTCAGCCGGAAGGTCGCGTATGTGTGGCGGAAGCAATACGTACTGCGACGGCTCCCCGACGAGCTATACGTCAGGCCGGACTCCTTCAAAAGGCGTTCAATGAGGGAGTGGTAGAGCGTACGCGCGACTTTCCCTTCATCTGTCGTGAAGATGAGATCGTCGTCCTTGGCTGCCTTGCTGATGGCCTTGATACGCTCGAAATACGCAGCCACGCTCATGGGGGCGACCAAGATCCGGTGCTTGCCCTTGCCGCGTACGCTCAAGCGTACGAACTTCCGGCCCTGTCGGTCGGACTGAACCGATAGGTCCCGCCATTGCAGGTTTCTGGCCTCGGACGGGCGCATGCCGGTGTTGGCCATGATCAGGATGAAATTGTAGGTGATGGTCCTGAACCAGGTGCCTGTCTTGTTGCGCGCCTGCGTCACCCATTTTCGCGCGAAGGTGTGAAGCTTGCGGTATTCGTCGGGGGTGAACTCCTCTCGGCGGGCCTTTGCCGAGACAAGCCGCCCTTTGAACATCTGGCTGTCCTTGATGTAGTTCCGGCTGGCCGCGAACTTCATCACGCTGCGGAAGGTCGCCTGTTCGTCGCGGACGGTACCAGTGCTCATGCGTCCACCTGATCGGCCAACGCCGGTGGTCAGCCTCCATGTCGGATAGTCGTCGTACTTCTCCTGGCCGATGAGGGTGATCTGGTTGGTGCCGACATAGGGATTGAGGGCTGTGCGGATGTGGGAGTCGGTCACGCGCCAGCGATGCATTGAGATCTGACCAGCCTCAGCCCGTTTCTTGTGGAAGTCAGAAAATTCCTTTGCCACCTCCGCGAAGCTGCGGTTGAAGACCGGAATCTCGTGCTTGATCTTGAAGCGGAGCTCGGCGTCCTCGTCGTAGGCCTTGGCGCGCGCCTCGGCCACGATGGAGGTCTTGAGGGAGAGGATCTTGTAGCGATCCTCCTCCGGGATTTTCACCCGGCAGTACCAATTGTCGTGCTGTACGTCTGTACGCCGGAAGATGATGAGCCCGGGCTTCAGCTCCTCCTTGTCGGTCATGAATGTCATCGGCGCGGGCCCTTTTCTGTGCAGGAACTGTGTAGGTCGCCCTCGCTAACTGATTGAAATTACTGATTCTGTGTAGGGCCTGTGTAGGAAGATGATGGACATAAAAGTGTTATTTGTCAATGCTTTAGTTAAATGGCATTATCACATAGATGTACTGATACGAAGCCATCTTGATTCCTTGGTGTGCGGAGGCTTGTAGCGGCCCGACCGGCACGGTTCAATGACGGGCATGGACGACGTCGCAGTCCCTCAGCTCCGTCGATTGTGGTCGCGTGCGTGCACGGATGGGCCCGGGACAGCGCCATTCGACCCGGTCGAGGCCGCGGCCGACAGGATCGCGATCTATGGGCTCGGCCTCGGCTTGCATGAAACGCTGCACTTCCTGCACAGCCGGCGGCCTGGATTCGACGATTTTCTGGGCTGGGTCGTGGCGCGCAACAACGGTGCGATCGAACCGGCCCGCATCGCCTGGGTGAACGACCGAGTCGATCGGCTGGCGGGCAAGGGGACGCCCGGCAGCGCACCGGTGCCGGTCGAACCGGTGCTCGGCGCCGACGACATGGCGTTCTGGGACCAGCATGGCTACGTCGTGCTGCGCGAGGCGGTTCCCCGCGAGGCCGCCCTCGCGGCCCAACGCGCGGTGTGGGACTTCACCGGCGCCCGGCCGGACGATCCGAACACCTGGTACCGCGTTGGCGACGGCCACACGATCATGGTGCCGCTGCTCCATCATCCGGCGTTCGACGCCAACCGGCGCTCGCCGCGCATCCGCGCAGCCTACGCGCAGCTCCTCGGCACGGACGATCTGGTCGTCACCGTCGATCGCGGCGGCTTCAATCCGCCCGAGCGCCCGGATTGGCGGTT
>Ga0206917_1235_pt3 | contig 10265 bp, 7 predicted proteins | sample Alteio_BWOrgHeat_68_FD_152931 | JGI IMG/M metagenome (GOLD analysis project Ga0206917, IMG submission 152931) | Enriched cells from forest soil in Barre Woods Harvard Forest LTER site, Petersham, Massachusetts, United States -... | ecosystem: Environmental > Terrestrial > Soil > Temperate forest > O...
CTCACGCGGATTGTTCGCGTGCACTGTGGTCAGAGAACCCGAGTGACCGGTATTCATGGCAGATAACATATCGAGTGCTTCACCGCCTCGACACTCACCGACGATGATTCGGTCTGGTCTCATCCGCAAGCAACATTTGATCAGATCTCGGATTGAAACTTCGCCTTCACCTTCGATGTTCTTCGGACGAGTCTCAAGACGAACCACGTGATCCTGCGCGAGTTGCAATTCGGCCGCATCCTCGACGGTAATCACTCGTTCTCCGTTTGGAATGTGATTTGAAAGTACGTTCAAGAGAGTCGTTTTACCGGAACCAGTACCGCCCGACACCACGATGTTCAGCTTTGCTTCTACACACGCGCGCAAGAAATCGGAAATCTCGTCGGTCATCGAACCGAACTTCACAAGATCAGCTGCTACAATTCTCTTTTTTGGAAATTTACGGATGGTAATCGTTGGGCCACGGAGTGCCAAAGGTGGAATAATAATATGAACCCGTGAACCGTCATGCAAACGTGCATCTACATAGGGAGTTTTCTCATCAATACGACGTCCGAGCGGTGTGACAATTCGTTCAATGACGTTCATCATCTGCTGCTCACTGGAAAAAGTCGTTTTCGAAAGGCCAGGCCGTCCGGCTTGTTCAATGTAGATTTGATCTCGCGCGTTCACCATGATTTCGGTCACGGTATCGTCCGCCAGAAGATCCTCGAGCGGCCCCAGACCGAGCGCCTCATCGAGCACTTCTTTCACGAGTTGAGCTCGCATTTCTCGAGTCGGACAAAGAGTACTGATGTCTTCCTTGTTCAAAACATCCAAAATTGCCTTCATGGTTTTTTCACGAAGCACTTCTTTTTGCTTCGGATCAGCCATGTCAGTACCCATTTTTTTCATGTCCACGACATCAATGAGTGCTTTGTGAATTCTAAGCTTCATCGTCGTCCAAGGATCCACTGCTCCCATTTTTGAACGTGCCGATGGTCCCTCACCATTCGCTACTGCGGTGGTCTGTGCACCACCGCCCTGAATTACCTGAAGCTTCGCTGCAGTCCCAGTAGGCTTATTGAGTTTGGTCAATTGATCCAACATTTTTGTTTGATCGATTTTGCGTACTAGGTCCGAATAAGAGCGAGAAATGGGCGCACCAGGAGAGGCAAGGGTAAACGGTTGACTCTTCGCCAAGGCTCCATCACAGGTTGCCGCTTCTTCTGGAATCACAAAAAACGGTACTTTTCCTAGGTTTTTTTGAATAATTTGATTGTTCACCGCATTGGTTTGAGCAAAGCGATTCACCACAATTTGAATCATCTCCGGCGGAAACAAGAGCTCTTGCATCTTATTCATCACACGGCGAGTTTGATTCAGAACAATAATATCGGGAGTGGTTACAACGAAGATCACTGTCGCCTGCTCGAGGGCTTTCAATGCTTGAGGCTCGGCACCGTTACCGCAGTCGATCACTACCCATGGAAATATCTGCGTCGCGGCCTTTAAAAACTTTCCCAAACCATCTAAGTCGATGTCACGGGCGATGGCGGCTTCTCGAGGAGCTCCGATAAAACTGTAGCCCTGAGGAGCATTCATCATAAATGGAGCGAGTGTTTTTGGATCCCACTGAGGCACCTGAGTTTTAGTCAGATCCACGATGTTTTTAGGGGGATTCATTCCGAGGATGATGTTCTGATCACCTAAGGATTGAAAATCGAGATCGACAATGAGGGAGCGCTGCTTAAAGTTAAGCTGGTAGGCGACCGCAAGATTGGCGGTGAAAATACTTTTCCCCACTCCACCTTTTCCGCCCACCACTGCAATAATGTGTCCCATAATCTTCCCCTGCCGAATGAATTAATTCGATTTCATCCTAAAATTCTTTTTCAACTCTTCCGTACCCTCAGAAGCACTTTCGATAATCTGTGGACTCACGAACACCACAAATTGCCCTCTTTTCTTCGTCATGCTCTTGGAGCGCTGAAGAGTAAAGAGAGGCTTAGTGGTACTGCCAGCCGCAAAACTGGTCCCGCTGGCATCGTCGCGGTTAAACGTCGTACTGATTTCGTTGTTATTGATACCGGCGATCGCCCCAACTTCACCTGATTTTAGATACACACGTGAAGTCACATGGTGCTTCGCGGTTAAAGGTGTTCCCTTAGCATCGTGACCGATCACATCGACCTGATCCAAATCCACGCTCAGGTCAACGTCCTGGCCTTGCAAAATAGTCGGCGTGATTTCAGTGGTAAAGCCAACTACCACCGGCGCTCCATTTCCGGTCGTTCCATTCGGGCCCAAACTTTGGGTCGGAATAGTCTGTTCGTCTCGCAACGAACCTTTTTCTTTACTCTTCACCACAATCGTCGCTGATTTTAAAATTCTGCCGTAAGCCGAACTTGCCGGTGTTGAATTCAATGCCGGAAAAAGTGAGGAGAGCGTACCGGAAAAGGTGAATCCACCAGCATTACTACTGCCGGCGCTGCCATCGGTTGCGGTTCCGATCGAAATGGAAGGATCTGCGGTAAAGCCAGGCTGCCATTTGAATCCAAACGATTTTAAGAAATCCTTACTCAACTCAACAAAATAGATCGATAGCTTGATGAGTTTGCTTTCACGCGAAGGCTGCGGCGGCGTTACCTGAATATCACTCTGAATAATCTGAAGTGGCTTATCATTTTTTTCAATGTTGGCCGCGTCCTTATTAATCGGATCGCTTAACTTGGTCGTTGGTAGATACCATTCCGCCCGACGAAGTGCACGTTGTTTGAGCGCCTCACTCTCTACAGTACCGTCGAGAATAATTTTACCATTCAATACACTTGCTTTTACGGTCTGAGCGAACACCTGAACATCCTGCTCAATCCTTTTTGCCAACGCATTTAAGGTCACGGCAGACATCACGATCCGGTTCGATACAGAGTCGGCGTACATTTTGTCCGTGATCACGTTCACTACGGTTCCATAGTCACTGGGCGTAAGGACTTCACCACTGAGGACAATTTTTGAATTCTCGATTCTAATGTCGATTCCTTCTACTTCTTTCAAATCGCGCTTCAAATCGTCCATCATTCGAATCAAATCTTGTTTAGCGACCACGACGTTGTATAAAATTTTTACTGTACCGGATTTATCCCGGACCGTGACATTCGCATTTCCTTCAGCAAGTCCCTTGAAAATAAATTGTTTCTTATCACCGATGGTCACCGGCACCACTTTTACAATATTGGTATTGGACTCCAGGATTGAGCCAGCTTTGTCCCCGAGTTTGATTTCAGGATCCACATCAAAAATACGATCGAGTCCTACTCCAAGCCAAACCTGGACTTGGTCCGCTTCCTTTTCAGAACGATCAGAGGTGTATCGCGATACTCTATATTCCGAAGCTTTTTTCGTCATTCGGCGACCAGCTTTTGAATCGGTCGTCGGTGTAGCAGGTGTCGTCGCATCCGTAGGAGCAGTCGCAGCGGTGTCATCGGCGGCCCATGAAAAAACAGGCGCCATCTGTGCAGTCAAAATTAAAGCAAATTGAAAAGCTTTAACGTTTATCTTCATCGATTCCCCGGAGCTTGTTGCGCAGGCATTCTCACTTCTCCACCCAAAGCATCTTGAGCTCTGACAAAAGGAAGATTAGTGCGATCGGTATCATCATTATTCCGAAGTGAAAGAACCAACTTGTTGGAGCTTCCGCCCATAATAGCGGCAATCATCTGCGCTTGTGCAGGATCGACTTCCAAGGTCACCGAGGAGTATCCGTCAAAATCATTCAAAGATTTAATCCGAGTTTTACCGCTGGCACCATCGGTCTCTACTTTTCTGGCGATGTTGTTAGTAATGTTTCGACCGACTGCTAGAATCACTACGTCTTGCATGATCGTTTTTGCAATCTTACTATCCCGACCACTGCCCGCACCTGCATCGATGACGGCAATGATGTCCACACGATCACCCGGCTTGATCAGTTTGCCCACGGATTCAGTTTCATTTGCATTGATGGAGATGGCCCGTTTGCCAGGTGCGACTTGCGGAGATAATCCCGTTCTCATGTTTGGTTCGGTGATCTTGTTGAGAGAAAGCTGTTCGCCTTTTTTAATTGGAACGACTGCCACGTTACCGATGATGCGCTTCACTTCCATTGCGTAGTCAGGAGAATCTTCTTTCACCACCGTGTTGAAGGTGATCGCTGACGGCTGCACAAAACGCTTCGGAACCGACTGTGGCTCGATCATCCCGTCCAAAATAGTGTCCATCTCCTTGATGTCCGTTTTAGCCACCAACACCGTAATGTCGTCTCCAAATTTCTTTTTAGCTTCATCTTCGATACTGGAGACAGAAGTCATTACGAAGTAAACCGCAATACCTGCCATCACTAACGAAAGCGTCATTGCCTTATTATTCATATTACTCCCTCGTACTGACAAACGCTGACACCGAACGGCCAGCGCGTGTTATATCCTGACGGCACGTTATTCATTGGCTGCTTGTTGGCGATCGCGTTTAATTGCGTACAAATTCCGGAGGTGCCTCGCACCCTCAATTCAGTTCTTTTTCCGCCGGCACCCAACTCACCGGTAGCGTTGCTTCCTGGCACCGTGGGATTGTTGCGTCCAATTTTTTGCGTTTGCGGAATCGGTTCAATTGCGCCCTCTTGTCCGGAACTGGACGTGAGCGCCGTTGGATCGGCAACTCCGAGAATCATTCGATCTTCATTGTTGTAGGCGAACATAGGTGGATTTTGTCGAAGACGAAATTGTAAACGTGGATATTCTGGGGAGTTGGCAGTCAGTACATAAATCTGCGAGCGGGCGTATTGCGTGTTCACAATTGCCATCTGAGTTGCCATCGTCACTTTATAAAGGAGTCCGACAAACATGAATAAAAATGGAATGAGGATCAACACCTCTAGAAGACTTTGTCCTTTTTGATTGGCGAGTATTGTATTAACAACCATTGTCTAGCTCCAAATCGCCTGCCTGTATTGCCGGCAAGGCTCCGCTCAATGATTGAAGAATTCTGCCTTTCATACTGGCGTTCTGACACTCGTCTTCACTTTCTTCCCGGGGCATCCAGCTCTCACTAGAGAGTTTTAAGATGACTCCTTGACCGTCTTTGTTCCACGGATACATCGAAAGATTTGCATTAAATGAAAACGTCGTACCTTGGTTCCAAAAGTCCGTGTCTAACGAATCCTGAGCAGAAGGTCCGGAACCAACAAATCCACCTGGTACACTTCCGCCTGCATTCGTATCAGGCTTAATCATGTTCTTCCAACGATTGGCCACCATTTTACGAAGCACATCTTCGCCGTTACTCAGTTGGGCCCCTTGATTAGTGTTCGACGACATGTATGCCCTCGCCGACATGAACGTAGCGTAATGAATAAAATTTCCGATCACAAACACACCGGACATTTTCATAAAGAAAAAGAAAAACGAAATCATGATCATCAGCCCCAAAATAAATTCCATCAGCGCCTGGCCGGCCCGATTTCCTTTTTCCTTAACTGCTGATTTCTGTTTAACTTTTTTCCACATATGTCTATTGATTGATCGGCGGATTAATGAAAATTCTAAAGTTTTGGTGCTGACCCGGCGGTTCATATTTCTGAGGAATATACTTCGGACCGCCATCCATTTGACTCCTGGCGTCCGGGTGCCCGTATTGATAGGTATATTTGAAATTGACCTCAATTGGTTTTTTCAAAGTGTTGATGACGTTGGTACCCATCAGCAGCTTCATCGCCGTCGAAAACATCAACACCACGATGCTCAACAATAAAATGTATTCCAGAACTGCCTGACCAGAGGGTTTTCTCATTTTGTCCATAGCGATGCGGGTGCCGAACCCGTCCTCATTTGGACTTCTATTTTCGCGCCGTTTTGAGCGGTCATCGTATCAAACGAGCCCGAGATTTTTTGAATGAACAAGCCTAGGCCCACCAAGACAATGGAGAGCAGTAAAATATATTCAACGATTGCTTGTCCGCCTTCGTTTGAAGCCGGTTTCCCCTGTTTTTTCACCCATCTTCAGTATCGCATAATTTATTACACATTTGCGATGTAAAAGAGTGTTTTCGGGCTTTAAAAACGTACAAAAAGCGCGCTCGCGTTAGCGGATATGATTGAATTAGCCTTCGTTTCGTCAACCCAGTGACTAAATTCATTGTGTGACTTCAACTGAAATAGTTGGTCACGCAAGGTCTGCCGGAATCCTGACGACTCAAAACATAACTGATCGCCTGTTTGAAGTTCGATTTCGGTAATTTCGGGTTCTAATTGTTTCGCCGTTCCGAAGCTCATCAGAGGTATGGACGAATCACTCTCTTCCAAGAAAGGATTCGATTGGCGCTCCAAAGTTTTAGGACTAACCACTTCTTTTATTTTTCCATCACGACACAGATGGAGTCTACAGGCCCCCACATTTGCAAGAGCTAGGAGTTTACCCTCGAGATAACCAGCGATGAGGGATGCGCCACCACGTTCCATAACCGGCAGAGGCTGATTTTCCTGAATGAGTTTTTGATTCGCATATGAAATCGCATTAAAGAGAATATTGCCGGCAAGAGAAAAGTAAGACCGAAGCTCAAATGGTAGGGTTGCATCTAAATCGCCCGCTTCTTGCTCCAAAAATTTTTTGACTGCTTTTACCGTGATTTCAGCTGCTTTTTTTCCAGCACTCCCGCCAAACCCATCAGCGAGAATAAAAATTCCTCGTTCAGGATTCACTTCGAAAAAGTCTTCCTGGACAGGCGCGCGACCTTGAAGCTGAAATCCTTCAACCCACTGAATCGGCAACTTCGTTTTCTTCCAAGAATTGGTGGAACTCATTGTGGAGACGTCTCCGGATTACCTGCTCGTTTGAATACCGTTATTTTTTTCAATCTCGATTCGGCCTTCTCGTAATAATCATCTTCCTTAGGAACGACTTCCAATACCTCTCGGTATTTCCGTTCGGCTGTTTCCACGTCCCCGTAACTTTCGGCGAATACGGCCTCCGTATAAATGTGCTTAGCTCGATCCGTCAGTACACCCTTGATTCGCTTCATCCCCTCTGGAGCTTCCTCCTCCATGGGATCGACGGTCAACACCTTCTGATAAGTTCGATAGGCATCAGTAAGTTTACCGTCTTGCTCATACTGTTTTGCTTGTGTCAAAAGAGGTTCGCGCTCAGAGGCAATGAGCTGCTCCACTTTGGTGATTTCATCTTTGATTGTTTGAGTCAGCTTAGCATCGTCTAATTTACGGGAAAGTAACTCGTCGAAATGATCAAGCGCTTCGTAATATTTTTTGTCTTTCTCGAATTCGAGCGCACTCTGATAGTCCGCAGCGTTCTTTTTGTGGAAATCTTCGATCGCACGCTTCGTGGTCTTTTCCTGTTCTAAACGATCCGCTTCGGCAACAATTTGCTTTCTCCATTCCCCGACTGCCGCATTTTCTGGCTGCAACAATTCGATTTCTGGAAACAAGGCTTCAGCTTCCTTGTATTTTTTCTCATCCATCAAATGCCCCGTCTGTTCGATGAGCGATTGAAGTTTCAATTGGGCCTGGCGCTCCTGCTCCTTACGCTTTTTTTCGTCTTCCTGAGCTTCCAACTTCCGTTTTCCTTCACGTGCAAAGGCCTCAATTTCCCGGGCATTTTTATAATCTTGAACTAAACTGAAAATTTTTCCGAGTTCTAGTAGACACTTGTCATATTCGCGGTTTTTATAGAGATCAAATGAAAGCTGATATTGTGTATCGATGTATCTTTTTTGTTCAGGGGTGAGCATTTCGAACGTATTTGCACCCGCCCCAGGCTTCTTTTCTTCCTTTTTCTGCGCGGTCTTAGTCTGCCCTGTATTGAGATGAGCCTTTTTCACTTCCGGCTCATCATCGAGCAAAAGATAAATGGCGGCCAAAATCACTACCCCATAAATAACCTGTTGCTTCGTCGTCATGGTACGATAGCGATCTAAGAATTTACCGATGAGCGACTTCTTTTTTTCCTTCGGTGCTTCAAATGACGGAGTCACGGGTGTTGCGCCAACATCGCCGAACGCAGATGGATCTCCAAATGCCCCCTGCAAAGGCGCATCATGCTGAATCGAATGTGAAGCGGGCATCAGTTCAGCGGGAGCCATTTGCATTTCTGGCGGCGGAACAGTGATAAATTCTTGTTTCTTCACTTCATAGTCCGATTGGACCATTTCAAAAGTGAACTTGGTATCACCGATTTGAATCTCGTCGCCACTCTCTAAAATCTGCTCGTCGACCCTCTCACCGTTCAACAAAGTACCGTTCGCAGAGCCCAAATCTTTGAGGATGTATCTGGTATCATCATGTTTGATCAGCGAGTGTTTTCGAGAAGAACGTTTATCTTCCAAAACAACATGACATTGTTGTGATCGACCGATCGCGATTTCCTGGTCAGCAATTTCATATTGATTGCCATTTCCAAAATTCAAAATCGCCTTGATGTTTTCCTTAGTTGAAAAAATTCTAGTTGCGCCGTCTCCTGAAGACGAGTCCTCAAATTCATTTACTGGTGGAGTCGACGAGTGATCCTCAATCGGTACCTCTATTACTGGCGCATCTTGATGAACGGCAAAATCTCCTGAAGCATGTTGATCTGCGCCATCTAACTGTAACTCTGGAGGGCTACCCGCAGTTTCAAACGCGGGTGTATCTAAAGCCACAGGGGATTCTATCTGAACTGGGGCCACCGGTGTAGGACTTTGTTTCTCGACCGCAAGTGGGGTTGGTGTCGCATCCGAGGAGACTCGGATTTCATAGGAACCAAACTCTAAACGATCACCGGATTTCAATTTTGCCTGAGATGAGTTCTGACCATTCAGCTTTACCCAACCGAACTCTGAAACTTTTTCGAATTCCATTCCACCTTTTTGAGTACTGCGAAAGAGAGCATGTTTTCTTGAAATGGCGCGGTCATCGAGCTTAATTTTGCATGAGTCGTCCCGTCCCACCCAGAGTTCCGAATCCTGGAGAGATACTTCCTGAAGCAACTGCCCATGCTGAAACACTTCCAGTCTCACTTACTGACGATTCCTTTCCAATTCGAGATTAATCTTCTTCACCGCGTCTTCGCAGTCTTGATAATCCGGATTACTCTTATCATTATACATCAAACGCATCGCTGCCTCATAATATCCTTTTGCCTCATGTAAACGGCCGGCGTTGAGTGACTGTTGGGCTGATGATGTCATTTTTTTCGTCTCGTTAATGATATCCTGTTCAGCTGCGCGCAAATAGTGGCGGGCCAGTGCGTGATTGGGGTTCACCTCGAGAGCTAACTCAAATTGCGACTTTGCCCGAAGGTAGTTCCGTTCACGGTATTCTCTAAAACCCTGGCGATAATATTGTTCCGCGGTCTTACCGACTTCTTTAGCCACGCCATTCGGAAGATAGGAAGCCAATGCCTGCTTTTCTTCATCTTCCTTTTTCTTGTCGGCAACCTTCGCCGGTGCTTTTTTAGGTGGCTCATCGTTCATGTAAAAGTAGGCTCCGGCCAATAAGCCGACGAGAACTAAGGTTCTCGGATTGAATTTCTTCGCTCCCGGAGCTGCTGCCGCAGCCTTGGGGGCTTTCGAATACGCTTGAACCCTCACCTTTTGCGCCGCCAGAGCTTGATCTAGTTGCTCCACGTCTGCGCCGGACCGCATTGGTGCAGTCAAAACTCTCGTCGACTCGCCACTCACTAAGAACTCAAAAATGGTGTCTCCGACTGTGAAATGCTCACCACTCCGTAGTCCGAATTTACGAATGTATTCACCTTGAAAAAAGATTCCATTTGCCGAGCCCAGATCGCTCACGATCCAGCCATCTTTGGTGTAGTCGATTCGTGCATGGGTCCGTGATGCTTTTAGATCGGCAACTCGCACATCCGCATCATCACCACGACCAAGAACAATTGAAGAAGCTTTCACGATAAAAATGCTCCCCTGATCGGCGCCCTTCAATACACGAAGACGCGCGACTTCACCTGCTTGTCGCTCCATCTCCGAATTTGAATACCGTTCGATCTTCAAAGCACCCATTTAGTTCATCAATCCTTCTTCTTAAACGCCATTGCAAAACCCTGTTTACTTGCTGGACCCGCGCCCGTCGCGATCACTTGATAAGCAACCCCACTGAATTCAAAATCGTCAGTTGCGGAACGGGACGGAGAACTTTGAACCCGTTCCTGCAAATCCTTTGCCATCAAAATCAAGGTCTGATCCCTTGCCACTTGTTGTATTGCCTGCCCAATCGCTTCCATTCGGATCCCACTCACTTCTTCAA
>Ga0206917_1272_pt1 | contig 10228 bp, 8 predicted proteins | sample Alteio_BWOrgHeat_68_FD_152931 | JGI IMG/M metagenome (GOLD analysis project Ga0206917, IMG submission 152931) | Enriched cells from forest soil in Barre Woods Harvard Forest LTER site, Petersham, Massachusetts, United States -... | ecosystem: Environmental > Terrestrial > Soil > Temperate forest > O...
CCGTCCGGGCGCGGCGACAGATTACGATGTCGCCATCTGCGATTTGAGCTTCGATCATCGAATCGCCCTTTACACGAAGCGCGAACTGGTTCTTGCGTTGTGGGAACCAATCTTGAAAATCGAAGCGGTCCGCCTGCTCGATGGCTTCAGTGAGATTACCGGCAGCAATTTGGCCGACCAATGGCATGCCGTTGTCCTCGCGGTAAGCTTCGCTGATTTGAATCGCGCGCGACATATTCGGCTCTCGCGAGATCAAACCCTTTTTCTCAAGCGCTTTTAAATGGCACATAACTCCATTGGGCGAACTTATGCCGAAATTATCTCCAATCTCGCGTACGGTGGGACCGTAACCGCGACCGGTGATTTTTTCACGAATGAATTCAAACACTTCCTTTTGACGGGAAGTAAGTTCTGCAAGCGACATAAAATGGAACTCCACGCGGTTTCGCGGTGCGTTATTGGGTCGGTCGGGCAGGCTTGAACCCTTCGCTTTAGCGCTACAAAGCTGCCATAGACAGATTATGATATACGTACGTACATCGTCAAGTCCAGGCCGCTAGCTAGGCGCAAATTGAGAATTCTTGAACGGATGACCAGTCGCTGCAGCGATGCTCAGCGCCCGTATGAACCACAGCAAATCTACGCACCTCTCTAAGACAGGCCACTTTTCGCAGGCTGATTGGTTCATTATCGTGGACCTCGCAACTCCGTGTTACTTCAGGACACCAATATGGTTCATATCATCGCTTCGATTACTACGACGTCGGGCTCCCAAGCACGATTTTTGGAAGAATTTCACCGTCTCGTGCCTCTAGTGCGGGCGGAAGCTGGGTGCATTGAGTATGGCCCCACGATCGACGTGGATACAAACATTGACGGGTTGCCGGCCGCCCGAGGGGACGTCGTCACCGTAGTGGAAAAATGGGATAGTGTCGAAGCACTGGACGCACATCTCAAAGCGCCTCACATGCTTCGCTACCGAGAGAGGGTTAAAAATCTGGTCGCAAGTGTCGAAATTCGCGTGCTGAAACCGGCGTAAGCGACGAGTGCATCCCTCAAGACCGACTTTGAATGCTATCTCTTAAAAGTTCTTAACAGCAACTGTCATCTGAGTTGCATCCATGCCTGACCCCGTTCGCATCCAAATTGCCGCTCGCTCCAAGACCGTTGTCGTAAAAGTCGGCACGCGCGTGCTCGCGCATGAAGATGGAACGCTGGATCAAAACCGGGTGACCGCGATCGCTGAACAGCTCGTATCGTTGATGGAGGAGCAGCGGCAGATTGTTCTGGTTAGTAGCGGGGCTGTGGGAGCGGGCATCGGCAGGCTCGGTTTACAGCGGCGACCTGTGGATCTGGCCCAATTGCAGGCGGTCGCCGCCATCGGGCAAAGCCGGCTGATCGAGTCTTATAACCGTGCCCTGGAAAGCCATGGCCGGCATGCGGCCCAGATCTTACTAACGGCAGACGACTTAAATGACCGAACTCGTTATCTCAATGTGCGGAACGCGTTGTTGGCGATTTTCGAGTACGGCGCACTGCCAATTGTGAATGAAAATGATACGGTCCGGGTCGATGAGCTCCAACGCAACGTAGGAGACAACGATCGCCTGGCGGCAATGGTTACAAATTTGCTCCGCGCGCCACTGTTGGTGTTACTTTCCGACGTGGATGGCCTTTTCGACCAGCACCCGGCGAATGCTGGTGCGAAGGTGATCTCGCGGGTGGATGACCTCGATGCCGCGATTGAAAACTTCCAGGGGCAAGCGCCGGCATCGAGCGGGCCGAACAATCTCAGCCGGGGTGGGATGGCGAGCAAATTAGAGGCGGTTCGATTGGCGACAACCGCCGGTGAAAGCGTCGTGATCGCGAATGGGCGTCGCCCGAATGTCTTGGTAGACATTTTGCACGGCGAGGACGTTGGAACTTTGTTCGCAACACAAGGTCCTGCTGTGGCATCGCGCAAACGATGGATCGGGCTCACTGCTCAACCCAGCGGACGAATCATGCTGGATGCAGGTGCTAAGCGAGCCGTCGAAGATCAAGGCCGTAGCTTGCTGGCGATCGGAGTACGGACCGTGGACGGAAGCTTTCAAAAAGGCGACGTCGTTTCACTTTGCGACGAAAGCAGCCAGGAATTCGCGCGTGGGCTGACTAACTACGGATCAGACGAACTTCGCCGCATAGCAGGGCAACCGTCCGATCGGATTGTGACGGTTCTTGGCCATTGCCCGCACGAAGAGGTCGTCCATCGCGATAATCTTGTGATTCTAGGTTAATGCTGGTAATATGGGATACCGAAGAAGCTTAGGGTCTCTTTGACGCCGATGTCTTCGCTAGCATTGCTTGCGTAGCCGAGGTGGGGCTAGCTGCGAGCTACGAAACCGGCAGATCTCTCCGCGCTGCTTAGGTTGCATGGCCTCTGTTATGAATTCAACTGTGGGGACGGTCCATGCCGGTGCTGCGCGCGCGGTCGCGCGATTGCCGATCTCTCAGATCGACTTCGGCGAGTTCTCCCGTAATCTGCTGAGAAGTTTCCGGCAATTGCATGCTGAGCATGGCCCGATTGCCGCGGTAGACGACCGGGGTCAGCGCGTGGTCTTTTTGTTCAGTCCCGAATACAACCAGCAGGTTTTGTCGGATACCGAGCGATTTCACGCTCGATTCTTCACGATTCGCGGCCCCAAGCGGTCGGCCCAACGTCGGGTGACGTGTGGATTGCTCGCGATGAACGGCGAGCAACATCGCCGGAATCGCCGCGTTGTGAAGGAGCCGTTCAGCCTGCGAACGATTAGCACGTACGGCGAAACGATTCTACGGCTGACGGATGACTTGCTGGATAGCTGGAATCCGGGCGACGTCACGGATATGGCCGAAGACATGCGGCAGTACATGCTGCGCGTCACGAGCACGTTGTTATTCGGCGTGGATGACCAAGCGGCGGCATGCCGGCTGGGCGACATGATCGCCAATTGGGTGCAACTGAACAACGAAGTTGGCGTCGGAGCTCTCGTTCCAAACGATAAGTTCCTCGACGGATACGAAGAACTATTGAATTACGCCGAAGTGCTCGAGTCGGAAGTTTTGGCAATGATTCGCCGTCGGCGCGAAAGCTCGACTCCGGGAAACGATGTCCTTTCGATACTCGTACGGACCTATTTCGAGGACGGTGGGCTAAGCGACGAGGAGATTGTCGGACAAGCGGCCGTGTTGTTTGCCGCCGCTCACATGACCACGGCACACTCGCTGACTTGGATTCTTTTTCTTCTCGCCCAGCATCCTGCAGTGATGCAAGAATTGTGGCAGGAACTATCAGCCGAATCACCCGAACGCTCCGCTCGCGGATTCGCAGCGACTGGGTCCCTGCCCAAAGGCGAGGAGCTATCGCTGCTCGACCGGGTGATTAAAGAAGGGATGCGAATTCTGCCGGCGTCGGCTTACTCGCAGCGCATGACGACGGAAGCCGTCCAACTCGGGCCACTTGAATTGGCTCGCGGGACGGGCATCGTTTTCACGCCTGTGATCGTGCATCATCTAGCCGAGCTATACCCTGAGCCTGAACGGTTTTTGCCCGATCGATGGATCAATTTGCGACCGAGCCCCTACGCGTATCATCCGTTTGGAGCGGGGCCGCGGCTTTGCATTGGAGCTCCGCTGGCAACCGCCATCATTCGCATTGCTTTGCAGCGAATGTTGACGCGTTATCGGTTGACAGTGGTACCAGGCAGCAAGATTGGTGCTCACATCGAATCGACGATGCTATTTCCAACGCACGGTATGCCGATGGAAATTCACGCAGCCGACGGCAACTACCGAGGCAGCCCCGTTGTCGGGAACATTCACGAGTTGGTTGACCTGGACGGCGGTCGACCAAGCCATAGCGGCGATGGGCTGAGCGACGTCGATAATCAAGATGTTTCGTCGCCTGCCGCCCGCAAACCGCGCTAAACGAACTGCGTCGCGATCATCTACGCACTTTGGCGTAGAAGAAAACATCGCGCGGCTCGGAACCGAGATTCGGCAGCGTCAGGTAGTGTCGCAGCGTTCCTTCAAGCGTGAGGCCAGCCTTTTCCAATACGTGAGCGGACGCGCGGTTTTCCACGTAGCAGAATGATTGAACTCTCGAAATGGCCGGGTCGTCCAGTGCCGCCTGGACGAAGTGTGTCGCCGCTTCGGTTGCGAAGCCTTTATTCCAAGCGTCGCGAGCCAAGAGATAGCCGAAGTGCATCCTATGGCATTCGATCGCGCCGCCAATTGAGCCGAGCAACGCGCCTGTATCGTTCGCAAAGATTAGGTAGCCGCGACTGCTACCGGCCGCGTTTTCGCTGATCGTTCGCCGCAGAAACGCGTACGTATCGTCCATCGATTGATGGGGCTTCCAGCTCATGTAGCGGGCAACTTCGGCGTCCTGGGCGTATCGCTCGAAGACGGCGGGCGCGTCGGCCTCCGTCGGCGGCCGGAGCAGGAGGCGTTCCGTGCGGATTTCGGTAGGCGATTCCATAAGGCGGTGCAGCTTCGTCGCGTTGCCGTGGGTTCGTTTATGACGGCTGGACCGGCTGTTCGGTTCGCGCCCCCAGGGAGGTTGCCACAACGCCACATCTATTTCCGGCACGTCGGAGGCTTAATTACGGTGGAAATCAGCGGCCGCGCTTATATGCGGCGCGATGAATTGCTCTTCCCCGCTGCCGGAGCCGAATCATGCGATCTCTCATCTTGGCGTTTCTGTTGCTTGCCGCCGTTTCTACATCGACCGTCGTTCAAGCCCAGGAGGCCCCGCTGGCGTCCAGAATGGCAGCACGGCGTGAATTGGAACAAGCGAAGAGCGATCTTTACTACTACTGGCAGGTGGAATATCCACGACAATGCCGGGAGTATGATGCGGCGATCGAGTGTGCGCGGGCCGAAATCGAAGCGAATCGATTGCTGCTTCGTGAATACAAACCGTTTGGCGGGTTTTCGATTGGCGAGCCATTCCCCATTACGGTCCGCAACATTCAGCTATGCATGCGGACCGGCGAGCTGCGTCTTAACGATCTCATCGCGGAGCGAAATGCGTTAATAAGATTCCATGGCGACCAGTTCAGGGCGCTCTCCGCAGCCGTTTACGAAGCTCGATTGCGTGTTCTTGACCTCGAGGCGAACGACGAGGTCGTCGCGACGACTTCCGAGCAACTTCCAGCGAAATAGTGGCAGATCACCTTCGCCGTTGGCATTTCGCACGTGATACCGGTCGGCCAGCCGGTTGAGAAGATACGTAGTCCGCCGTAGAATTACGTGTGGCGACACCGCTTAAATGGAATGGAGCGGGGCCACTTCTTGCTGGGCGGCAACTGCGCATCATCAATTCATGAGCGAACTTCATCACGAGTGCGGGCTGGCCGCGGTTTATCATTTGCCGGGTGATGCGGTGAGTCCGCTGTGCCCGACCCAGGGCCCGGAGCAGATATCCCGGTTGATACCGCGGATCTTGCTCGACGTGCAAAACCGCGGGCAGCTCTCGGCGGGGATGACGAGTTATCTCCCGAATCGCCAGCTGCTATTGGAAACGTACCGCGGGCTGGGGAGCGTAAGCGAAGTTTTCCGGCTGGGTCATCGCGGCAAGGCTGAGAGCATAATGCAGCGGTACGCCGGGCACGCGGCGATTGGCCATGTGCGTTACGCCACTTGTGGGCAGGACGACCTGAATTACGCTCAGCCATTCGAACGCCAACATCTGCAAAAGCGAAAATGGTTTAGTTTCGCGTTCAATGGCCAGTTGGCAAATTACGCCGAACTGCGTGACAAGCTCCTGGCGGATGATGATCACCACCTGACGCGCGATACCGATACCGAAATCATCATGCACGAGATCAGCCGCGAGCTTTCGGGCGACCGGCGGCCGACGCTGGCTGACGTGATGCGAAGCGTCGCACGGCGATTCGATGGGGCGTACTGCCTCGTTTTGCTCAACGCTTTGGGCGAAATGGTGATCGCCCGCGACCCGTGGGGTTTTCGACCCTTGTGCTATGCGATCGAAGGACCGCTGTTGGCGGGGGCCAGCGAAAGCGTCGCGCTTTTAAATCTTGGTTTCGCCCACGACAGCATTCGCTCGCTCGAGCCGGGCCACATGATCTCCGTCGTCGGCGGGAAGATAAAAATCGAACGATTTGCGGAGGAGCCGCGGCAAGCGCATTGCTTCTTCGAATGGATTTACTTCGCGAACGTCGCCAGCACGCTGGATGATCGCAGCGTGTACTTGGCTCGCAAGAGCCTTGGTGAAGAGTTGGCGCGATTGGAAGACGTGCCGATCGATGAGAACACGATCGTGGTGCCAGTGCCCGACACGAGCAAATGCGCGGCCGACGCGATGGCCTATCGACTCAACGTGCCAAGTGCCGAAGGACTGATTCGAAACCGATATTCGGGTCGGACTTTTATCGAAGGCACCGGCACGCGGGCAGGCAAAGCCGGTTCGAAGTACACGCCCTTGCGCGAGGTGCTGGAAGGCAAGCGTGTGATCTTGGTGGAAGATTCGATCGTGCGGTCGACAACGATGCGAGTTTTGATCTCGCGCATGCGCAAGGTCGGACGAGCGAAAGAGATTCACGTGCGGGTTGCGTGCCCGCCGATTGTGGCGCCTTGCTTCTACGGCATCGACATGTCGACGATTTCGGAGCTATTTGCGCCGCGTTTTATTCAAGACGGAAAGCCTCGAGAAGAGACGTTTGCCGAGATGGCACGTGAGCTTGGCGCCGATTCGCTGCGTTATCTTCCACTCGACTCCATCGCGCGGGCACTCGGTCGCCCGGCGGACGAACTTTGCCGGGCCTGCCTCACGGGTCAGTATCCCACGGCGGCAGGGCAGCGACTCTACCAAGTCGCCTTGGCAAATGCCGAGAGTGATGGCGAAACCCCACCTGACGCCAATTCAGCGCGGACCTACGAATCGTCAATCGTAAGCACTTAGCTTGTCGACGCGCCTTGCGTTTTACGTGTACCGCACGCCTTGAAACTGCGGTTCAAAGAAGGCCGGCAGGAGCGAATCCACCTGGAGCAATCCGGCTCGGGTCAATTCGATGCGGTTCGATTCCCGGTCGACGACGCAAAGGCCTTCCTGCCCATACTGTGACCAGGCTTCCGGCCATCGATCGAGAATATCGACGCCGTACTTCGTGTTGAAATAGGCGACATTCAAGTAACCTCGCTTGAGCTGCAAAATCATTTCGCGAATTAAGCGTTGGTGCGATGACAATTCCAATCCGCGTGAGAGTGGTAATTCGCCCGCTTCTAGGCTCGTGCAATACTGCTCCCATTCGGGATGATTTTGGTAGTGTACGCCGGAGACATGACCAAAACTGGCGATGCCGGTGGCGAGCAAGTCGCTGCCTTGCCACAGGTTGTCGCGGTAGCTGAAATTCACTCGGCGCGGATTTTTCACCATCGTGTATGCGCTCGATACGCTGTAGCCGGCGGCGCCTAACGCATCGAACGCGTAGTCGACCCAGGCACGCTTCGTCGCCCAATCGGCCACCGGGGTTTCGATTGCGCCGCCAAGAATATCTTTCGAATAGACAGTGTTGAACGGCAGCTCCATTTGGTAAATGGTGACACTGTCTGCATCTAGCTCGATCGCGCGGCTCACCGTGTCGCGCCATTTCTCCCATGTTTCGCCGACCATGCCGGCGATCAAATCAATATTCGTATTGGCAAAGCCCGCGGATTGAATCCATGGCCAAGCGCGAAAAATCTCCGGCGACTCATGGGCCCGGCCGTTTTCGCGGAGGATGTCGTTATCGAAATGTTCGACGCCGAGACTAAGGCGCGTAACGCCAATTTCGCGGAGCGTATGGACTTTCGCCTCGGAAAGCGTGCCCGGTTCGCACTCAAACGTAACCTCCTCGGCCATATCCCAAGAGACGTTGGCTCGCAGCCGATCGACGAGTCGCTCTAGTTGGCGGGAACTTAAGAACGATGGTGTGCCGCCGCCGAAGTACACAAAGCGAAACGGTCGGCCGCCCATCACGGGCAGTTTGCTCACGAGTTCGATTTCTCGCGAAAGCGCCGCCAGATATCGCTCCACTTCGCCTGAATTCTTTTCGGTAAACACCTTGAAGTAACAAAACTTGCATCGCTTACGACAAAACGGAATGTGCAAATAGAGGCCGAGCGGTGAATCGGTCGGTGTATTGTTCATCGCGCTCCGCACGTTCTCCAACTGATCGGGCGACCAGGCAGAGAAGGGGGGATAGTTGCTAATGAAATAGCTGCCGACTTCAGTTTTGGAAGTGCTGGTAGACATCAAACTCTTTACGGTCAATTTTTTGCACCGAAGCAATACAGATTGCCGTCGGTATTTCCCAAGACAATCTTTCCATTCGCGACGGCAGGCGAGGCGATAAAGCTGCCGCCGGCATCAAATTCCCATTTCACTTCGCCGCTCGCGAGGTCTAGCAAGTAAATCTTACCCGCCGTCGTTGCCGCGACCACTCGATCTCCCGCAATGACTGGGGAACTCTCAATTCGTGCCTTTGCGGGCAATTTCCATTTTTCGTGACCGTCCGCGACATTCAACCCGTAAACTTCCTTGCCCTGGCCGCCAAATATGACCGTTTGGTCGCTGATTGCCGCAGCCGCTCGAATGGGTTGATTCCGCTGTGGATCGCGATAAGTCCACGCGATTGTCGGGCGATTGTCACCACCGACACCAATGTTGATGGCGTAGAATGTTCCGCCTTCCGTGCCGAAATAAACACGTTCGTCGCGCATCGCAGGAGTGGAGCCGGTGGGAGCGTCGATTTCCACGCTCCCCGTCTCTTTTCCATCCGCCACGTTGATCAAATGCAAGTGGGCGTCGCAGCCGGCGAGTGCGGCACGGCCCGCCGCGATGGTCGGCGTGCAGCGAAGCGGAGCTTCGATATGAAACTGCCAACGCTCCGTGCCATCTTTCTTATCGTGGCACGTAAGAGTGCCGGCTTCGCACGTGAAGAGCACATCGTCTCCGACAACCGTCGGACCGGCGTGAATTTCGCCCCCAAGCTTTTGCTTCCAAATTTCCTTGCCGTCAGACGTCGCGAGGCAGTAAATGACTCCGTTCATGTCTCCCACGTAGATGCGGTCTTTTTCGACCGCCGCTCCCGCACCGAAGGATCCGTCAGCGAATTCTTTCTTCCAAACCTCGCTGCCATCGGAAACGCGGATCGCGTGAAATCCGCCGGCGTTATCGCCGACGTAAACCACGCCGTCGGATATAACGGCGGTGGCATCGAAGCTCGAATCCTTGCCAGCCGAGAATTTCCATAGCAGCTGCGGGGCATCGGCCAGTCCACTTCGCGCTACTCCCGTGCCAAGGACGTCCCCGCGGACCAGCGGCCAATCCTCCGCGCGCAATTCAGCGAATGCGGCTGCCGCAACGCACGCGAGCGCTAACACGAATTGATTAGTAGGCAGCTTCATAGAGCGAAAGATAGTCGGTCGTCGAAAGTTCAATTGGGTTGAACTTGCCAGTCCACTGCTGAGCGGCGTCGGCCGCTAGACCTGACAACGCATCGCGAGGCACGCTGCGTTCTCTCAGCGTAGTCGCCAGCCCCGCCTGATGTGAAATCGTTGTTATGAATGAAGCCAGTTTTTCCGAAGCCCGAGGATCTCCGTCCGGAGTTATCACTTCGGGCGTGCTCAAGACTAACTCGCGATACCAGGTATCGGCTTGACGTCCGTTTTCACGGATCACGTGCGGTAAAACGATGGCAATCGCCTCGCCATGGACGACTCCAAACGCAGCCGTCAGTGGATTGGCCAGTGCGTGTGCAGCACCTAGCATCGAGTTTTCGATAGCCAGGCCGCTCAGGCATGCGCCGAGCTGCATTGCACCCCTGGCCTCAAGATTTTCAGGTTCGGATAGCACGCGGCCAATGTTCGTCGCCAGATGCCGCCAAGCTTCGCGGCTGAAAGCCAGCGACAACGCATTTCGCCGCTTGGTCACATAGCTTTCGATCGCATGAGCGAGCGCGTCGATTCCGGTAAGCGCCGTAACGCGTGCGGGCTGCGTGAGTGTGAGCTCCGGGTCAAGAATCGCGGCACGAAACGCTGCCCGCTTATCGCCGCACGCCATCTTCACATGGGTCTTGGCGTCAGCAACCAGTGCATACGACTGCGTTTCGCTGCCGGTACCGGCAGTTGTTGGCACCGCGATCATCGGAAGCAGCGGCCCCGTGACTTTGCCCTCTCCCCAGTAATCCTGCATGCGGCCGCCGCA
>Ga0206917_1273_pt1 | contig 10189 bp, 11 predicted proteins | sample Alteio_BWOrgHeat_68_FD_152931 | JGI IMG/M metagenome (GOLD analysis project Ga0206917, IMG submission 152931) | Enriched cells from forest soil in Barre Woods Harvard Forest LTER site, Petersham, Massachusetts, United States -... | ecosystem: Environmental > Terrestrial > Soil > Temperate forest >...
GCTGGGCTGGCAAGGCGCTCAAGGAGCAGGTCAACAAAGCCAAGAAAAAAGCCGCCTAATAGTTTTTTCTTGCGAGATTCATACAGCGCGCCGACTCTGTTGGCGCGCTGTTTTGTTATGTGCGCGATCCATAATCTGATAGAAGGCCAGACTGCTTACGACGATGGCCACACCCGCATACTGGACGGGCTTCAGCGTTTCGCCCAGGAGCAGGGCGGAGAAGAATGCGGTGGAAAGCGGCTCCAGCTTCGCAAAGAGGCTCCAGCGGAACGAGCCCATAAGGGAAATGCCGTAGAACATCCCGAAGGTGCCCGAGGTGAGCGCCATGCAGCCCAGCAGCAGGTAGGCGTATCCGACAAAGGAAGCGGGAGCGTGAGGCACGCTGAAAAACAATGCCGGCAGCGTGAAGGCTGCGGCAGCCAGAAAATTTTCCGCGCCGACGATAATGGGGTGGCGCGCCTGCGTCTGGTGCCCGTACACATAGAGGCGGGCGACGGTCGCAATCGCCGCCAGAAAGGCGAGGCTATAGCCGGTTATGTTAGAGGCGGACTGTGCGTGTATGACGTCGAGCGCCAGCGCCAGCCCTGCTAATGCGACGATTGTGGTCAGCACCGTAAACCTATCCAGCCGGACTTCACCGCGCCATGCCATGTAGAACAGAAGCATCAGCGTGTGGCTGAAAAGAATGATGATGACCAGCGGCCCCGGCAGGAGCGTTAATGCGGCGCAGAGGGCGAGCATCGCTACCGCTTGGGCGAAGCCGCCCGTGATTGCGTTACGGGTGTCCGTGCGGGTTTGAAATAGGAGTCGGCGCGTCATCACGCAGAATCCGGCGAGCGCGAGCGCCCGCACCCAGGTGGTGATGAGCAGAGCAAATACCGCATTGCCTCCCTCGGCGTACATGCCCCGCATGGACGCGGGCCAGATACCGAACACCACCGCCGACATCAGGGCGATTTTCAGGCCGCGGGATCTATGATGGGGGATAATATCCACACGGGCTCCCGTTGACGGCTCTTGAGCGTACGTGGCGGGAGTGACGGGGCTCGAACCCGCGACCTCAGGCGTGACAGGCCTGCGCTCTAACCAACTGAGCTACACCCCCTTCAGGGTAGGGACTAGGGATTAGGGATTGGGGGGGGAAGAGTCAAGCGTTAATTCGACTTTTCCGGGGGAGAAACGCCCTAATGTACGCTTGGCGGGCGCTGTTCATGCTCTATGGCCGCGTGGAAGAAGTGGTGCAGGGTCTGGCGGACTTCGTCCGGGTCGGTGCTGCGGTTGACCTGGAAGCGGTATTCGGAGGCGTTGTGCAGCCCTGCGGAGTACCAGCCCAGATGCTTGCGCGCCACCTGCACGCCATTGGCGATGCCGTAGAGGTCGAGGATTGCGTCGTAATGCTCCAGCGCAACGTCGAGCCGCTCGGCGATAGAGGGATCGGGGAGCTTCTCGCCGGTGCGGAGGTAATGGCATACCTGGCGGGGGAACCACGGCCTGCCGTAGCTGCCGCGCCCGATCATGACTCCGTCCGCGCCGGAGGCGGAAAGCGCGTTGTCCACTTCCTCGAAGCTGGTAATGTCGCCGTTGACGATGACGGGCAGGCTGACGGCGTCCTTCACGCTGCGCACGAAGCTCCAGTCGGCGGAGCCTTTATACATCTGGCAGCGCGTGCGGCCGTGGATGGTAATCATGCGGATGCCGCAATCCTGGGCGATCTTCGCAAGCGCCGGGGCGTTCAGGCTCTGGTGATCCCAGCCCATGCGCATCTTCAGGGTAACGGGGATGTTCACGGATTTCGCGGTGGCTTCCAGAATCTTCGCGGCAAGCGGCACGTTGCGCATGAGGGCCGAGCCTGCTTCGCCGTTGACTACTTTTTTCACCGGGCAGCCGAAATTGATGTCGATAATCTGCGCGCCTCTGTCGGCGTTGAGCTTCGCCGCTTCGGCCATCACATCGGGCTCGCAGCCTGCAAGCTGTACCGCCATGGGGAATTCCTCCGGCGTGTGACGGGCCATGCGCAGTGTGTTACGCGTCTCCATGATCATGGCGCGGCTCGCTATCATTTCCGAGACGACCATGCCCACGCCGAACCGCTTCACCAGCCTGCGGAACGCAAGGTCGGACACACCGGTCATGGGGGCGAGCAGCACCGGATCGTCCAGCGTTATATTGCCTATCGTAACGGGCATCTTTTTACTTTTCATTCCTGAAATTTGGGGTATTGCTGCCTCAGTAGTATAAACCCGCGCGATGTACAACGGAAATATGCCCAAATCCGCCATTGCCCTCATTGTTGCCGCCGGAGACAGCCGCCGTATGGGTGGGGATATTCCGAAGCAATATCAGGCAATTGGTGGAAAGAGCCTGTTGCGGCGTAGCGTGGAAGCCTACCTCCGGCATCCGGGCATCTCGGGGGTGAAAGTGGTCATTAATCCCGCGCACCAGAATTTTTACGAGGAGCATACGCGCCGCCTCTTACTGCTGCCTCCGGCCCATGGCGGTGCGACCCGGCAGGAATCGGTGAAGCTCGGTCTCATGAGCCTGGAGCAGGATGCGCCGGACTATGTGCTGGTGCACGACGCCGCGCGCCCCAATGTCTCGCAGGAAACGATTGACCACGTGCTGGCCGGACTGGAGAGCGCTTCGGCTGTGATTCCGGCGCTTCCGGTCATCGACACGCTCAAGCACGTCGAGGACGATCTTGTGGTGGGCACTATCGAACGCAAGAAGCTGTTTCGCGCCCAGACGCCGCAGGGCTTCGCCTTCGGCGCGATTCTGGACGCGCACCGGCAATGCACGGGGTTGGGCTATACGGACGATGCGGCGGTGGCCGAAAATGCGGGACTGGAGGTCAAAATAGTGAGCGGATCGGAACATAATTATAAAATCACCACGGCGGAGGATATGCGCGATGCGCAACTGCTGCTGGAGGCGCAATATGAAACCTGCGTGGGGCTGGGGTTTGATGCCCACCGGCTTGTTTCCCACGATCCTGACACAATTCCGGGGCGTCGCGTGGTCACGTTGTGTGGCGTAGGCATTCCGTTCGAAATGGGGCTGGAGGGACACTCGGATGCCGACGTAGCCCTGCATGCCGTGGTGGATGCCATGCTTGGGGCGATGAGCGAAGGGGATATCGGCGTGCATTTTCCGCCTTCCGATCCGCGGTGGCGCGGCGTGAATTCCTCGCGCTTTGTGCTGCATGCCTACCAATTGCTCCGGCAAAAACAGGGGAAACTGGTGCAGGCGGATGTGACGCTCATTTGCGAACGTCCCCGCGTGGCTCCCTTCCGCGATCAGATGCGTGAAAGCCTCGCCCGCATGCTCGACGTGTCCGTCGCACGCGTGAGCGTGAAGGCCACGACGACCGAGAAGATGGGATTCACCGGCAGGGGCGAAGGCATCGCCGCGCAGGCCATTGTGACCATAAAGTTGCCCGCGGCAGGGCGGATGTAGGGGGGGGTCCTATAATTTTCACACAATCTTAATATTTATGAACAGGTTTTCCGCTATGCTGGCGGCACTATAAACGGCCAAAGGAACTACCATGGAACGCCCATCCGATCTGGTGCCTTTTCAAGGCGAGGAATTCGCGCGTATCGTGGCACAGAAGATGCGACAAGAGGGAGGCCGCTCGGAATTCAGACCGCCCGTGGAAACGGATTCTCCAGCGATTGCCAAGGGGCTCCGGTTGCTGGAAGGCATGGCGCTGCTCAAGCACAAAAGTCCGGGCACGATGCCGCAACAGGTTTTTGTGCGGGAACTTAAGGGGTTGGCTGCGGATATCTGTATTGAGTCAGGCTATATAATACCGGAGGGGCGGCATGCTGCCCAGGCGGTCGATGCGCTGGAGAGGGCATTGGACACGACTCGAGCCATGATCAATGAACCGCTGAAGCCCGAACACGGACAGGAAGCCAAGGTGGCCCTGGCGGCGGCGAAGAACGCTGGATACGATCCCTCCACCAAGGAAGAATTCCTGAAAAGGATACATCGAATACTCCTTCCGGGAGCGCCTCCGCCGCTGGCGGAGATAGAAGATCGCTTTCTTCCGCCGCAAAAAGGAGAAACCATTGGTCGCGAGTTGCAACTGCTGGAAGGCATTGCGCTTCTTGAATACCGCAATCCCGGCAGTGTGCCGCAGGGAGCATTCAGGAAGGCGCGCAAGCGCATGGCGCCGTGGTTGCAGAACGATGTGGACGGCCCCGATATGGATTGGGAAAGCATGGAAACGATGCCGGGAACTCGGTCGATACGTGGCGGCTATGCCGTTTCACAGCTATTGGAAAAAAGAGCATTGGCCAATACGTTTGCTATCGTCAACCATATAAAGCCGATGAATCCGCATACGATGGATGAATACCGGATTGAGGAAATGGACGCGTTAGACGAAGCCAGGTCGAATGGATACGGCCGCGATGCCGTTGCAGGCAAGGCCCGTTCCTGAGCGGAGAATTCTAACGTGTTGTGCGCATTGCTAAGCAAGCGCGGGAATGGTACATTCGCATGAAGGTTTTTTCCGTTTCGGGCGTTATAAAAGCAGTATCCTTCAACCCGATGTCCGTAGGCTGCGCATGAAACTCTCCCATCCCGCCAAGCTGATAGGCACGTGGTTCGGCTCCGGGCTTGCTCCCAAAGCCAGCGGGACGGCCGGCTCCATTGCGGCGCTGCCGTTTGCATATCTCATCCAGACGCAGTGGGGTAACGGGGCGTTGTTCCTGGCCAGTGTCATTGCTTTTTTCGTGGGATGGTATGCCACCCACCTGTATCTGCCGCATACGGACGCCAAGGATCCCAAGGAGATCGTCATCGACGAAGTGTCCGGGCAATGGCTTTTGCTGTCGGCCATGTATCCTACGTTTACGTCGTACCTCATCGGATTGGTGCTCTTCCGGTTTTTTGACATCGTGAAGCCCTGGCCGGTCTCCTGGGCGGATCAGAAGGTCCCCGGCGCGCTCGGCGTCATGCTGGATGATACGCTCGCGGCCTTGTACCCCTTGATAGTAATGGCTGCCGGAGTGGCGCTGGCCAGCGGCTTGCTGGGCCATCCCGTCAATCTCACGCCGCTGGAGCATCTGCTGGCGGAACACCATGTTCCCTGATCACCTGCTTGCAGCGGCGACGGATCTGCTAGCTGCCTGCAGGGGCCGAGGGCGCAGGGTCGCCACGGCGGAGTCCTGTACCGGCGGCCTGATTGCGGCGCTGCTGACCGAAATTGCGGGTTCGTCCGACGTATTCGAGCGCGGCTTCGTCACCTATTCCAACGAAGCGAAACGCTCCCTGCTGCGCGTAAGCGAGGCGCTGCTCGCGCAGCACGGGGCGGTAAGCGCGGAAGTGGCGCAGGCCATGGCGCAGGGGGCAATCGGGCACAGCAACGCAGAGCTTGCCGTCGCCGTGACGGGCATCGCGGGGCCGGGGGGGGGCGGGACGGAAGAGAAGCCCGTGGGGCTTGTGTATATCGCCGCAGTCTGCAAGGGCGCGGAGACAATTGTTGAAATGCATCATTTTCCCGGTGATCGGCAGGCGGTGCGGCTGGCTGCCGTGGCGGCAGGGATGGCGCTGCTCACGCGTGTCAACAGCTAGCCCTGCCTCAGGGAATGCGTTTGCCGTCTTTTACCGTGATGGTTTCGCCGCTTATCAATGTATTCAGGCCATTAGGAGCGGCGACTCTGGCACCGTCGGGATATACGACATACACCGAATTATCGGAATCCAGTTCTATTTTAGTTCCATCCTTCGATTGTGTCACCATGGACCGACCACTTGACGTGGTAATCTTCGTGGTGCCGGTGGGTGTCTGGATAGTCGTGACGTTTTGTATGGGGGTCGTCACCTGCGTGATTTCGTCTCCCATCGCAGCGGTGCCGAGGGACATAAAGCCTATCATCGCGCCCAGGGAAATCCGATTCATATGCATGCCTGTTGCCAAAGTACCTGTTACCGAGGCTATAGAGTATGGGATAAGGAACCCATTCTTAACTGATTGCCGGGATTACAATAATCAGCGGATGGAGTAATAGACCAGCGAATTGCTGATGAATTCCAGCGCCAGCAAGAGCACGATGGGGGAGATGTCTATCCCGCCCAGATCCGGCATGCGTTTGCGAATGGGGCGAAGAAGCGGGTCGGTGAGGCGGAAGAGGGCGAAGTTAATACGCTGCACGGCCGGTTGATACCGGTTAACGATACCGAAGGAAATCAGCCAGCTGAGTACCAGCCAGGCGATAAGCACATAATCATACAGGCGTATGAGGGTGCAGATAAGCTCAACAAAAGGGTTCAATACCATAGGGCCTTCTCGCATGGATGGAGATGGTTTGCAACGGTAAGTTTATGTCAAAGATCGGCAAATAGCTCGCTGTCCCATATCAATAATTTCTTTAATTATAACAAACTTCGCGGTTGCATGCATTGCTAATGCGTTCTACTGTCTAGTCCCTTGTTGGGGGCAAGGCCTTATGTCCACGTCCCGTTTGCTTGTCATTGAAGACGATAAAAATATCGCCGATTTGATCCACCACGTGGGGGTGGAAATGGGTTTCGACGTGTGTGCCGCATGTGACTTTGCCGGAATTACCTCCCTGTATGATAGGTTCGTGCCCGATGTGATCGTGCTGGATATTCTGATGCCGGGAATGGACGGATTTGAAGTCCTGCATTTTTTGCGCCGCCGAAACAGCACTTCCCGGGTTATTATTCTGAGCGGTCAGCCGGATTACCGCTCCATGGCGAAAAGAATGGGTGAAGGGCTCGAGCTTACCATTACCGCGACTGTTGCCAAACCCTTCCGGATTACTGAGCTTCGGGAAGTCCTGCACGCGGTTTTAGAAAAAACAAAACTTTCCATGGAGACGGCGGCCTTGCCTCCACAGGATAGCGCGGAAGAGAAGAGAGGGGGAGATTAGGATGATGGTTCCCTGCCGGTTGCTCGTTATCGAGGACGTCCAGAATATTGCGGACATCATCTGTCATGCCGCTGCTGATGCGGGGTTTGAGGCGTGCAGCGCGAACGGTGCTACTGCCACCGCTCTCTATGACAGTTTCGGCCCTCAGGTCATCGTGCTGGATCTCCTCATATCCGGAATGGGGGAGCTTGCATTTCTGCAATTTCTTAAAGAACGGAGTAGCAGTGCGCGCATCGTTATCATAAGCGGCTGCAGCGACGCTTATCGCAAGCAGGCGGAGGATCTGGCGGCATTGGGCGGGCTCATCATCGAGGCGAATATGGCCAAGCCCTTCCGGATAAACGAGCTGCGGGGGACGCTTGAGCGAATCAGGCAATCCATCAGCCCCGACCTGAAAACCGCCCCATGACCCGTTCCATCGCGGATTTTTTTGATTCCGGAAACTTCATGCCCCACGGGCATTGCTTCCTGTGGCAGCCGGATATTCTCTGGCTGCATGTTCTCTCTGACGCGGCCATCGCCATCGCGTATTTTTCGATTCCTTTCGTACTGCTGCATTTTGTCAGGACGCGCAAGGATATGCCATTCCCGAAGGTGTTCCTGTTGTTCGGCGCATTCATACTGCTATGCGGGGCAACACATCTGATGAGCATATGGGTCTTGTGGCGCCCCGACTACGCGCTCGAAGGGGTGCTCAAGGCGCTGACGGCCATTGCATCCATCGCCACGTTTCTTATTACTATAAAACTGATTCCGCAGGCGCTTCTTCTGGCAAGCCCGAAGCAGCTTGGCAAGGTGAATGAGGAATTGCAGGCAGCCAACCGCATGCTGGAAACCCTCTACAGGCAGAGCCGGGAAAGCGACCAGATGCGGCTACGTGCCGTGGTAGATAATGTCGTTGACGGCATCATCACCATTGATGAGCGGGGCACTATCGAGAGTTTCAATCCTGCCTGCGAGCGTATTTTCGGTTATGGCGCGGATGAAGCCATTGGAAAAAACATCAGAATGCTGATGCCCGAGCCTTATCACGGCGAGCATGACGGCTATCTTAAAAATTACCGCGAGAGCGGGGTGGCGAAGATTATTGGTATAGGCCGGGAAGTGAGCGGCAGGCGCAAGGACGGCAGCGTGTTTCCCATGGATTTGTCGGTAAGCGCCTTTCGGCTGGAAGACGGGCGGCATTTTTCCGGTATTATCCGCGATATTACCCAGCGCAAACAGGCCGAGGAGGCTAAAGCGCAGCTTGCGGCCATCGTTGAGTCCTCCGTGGATGCCATTATCAGCAAGAACCTGGAGGGCGTGATCCTCTCGTGGAACAAGGGGGCCGAACACCTCTTCGGCTATAGCGCCGCCGAAGCCATAGGGCAGCATATCGGTCTGATCATTCGTCCCGACCAGATGGAAGAGGACAGGTACATTCTCGCCGAGATAAAAGCGGGTAAGAATGTGGAGCATTATGAAACCCGCCGTATGAAAAAAGGAGGTGAGCTCGTGGACGTCTCCCTGACGGTCTCGCCCGTTCGGAACGCGGACGGAGTGATTACAGGCGCCTCCAAAATATTGCGCGACATCAGCGAACGGAAGGAAACCGAGAAGGTACACGATCAGCTTCGCCACGCGCAGAAAATGGAATCGCTGGGGCAACTGACCGGCGGCATCGCGCACGATTTCAACAATCTTCTGGCGGTGGTGTTGGGCAATCTGGATTTCCTGGTAGAGCGCACCAAAGAAGATGATCCGCTGCGCAAATTCATCAAGCCCAGCATAGAAGCCGCGGAGCATGGTGCCGAACTGACCAAGCAACTCCTTGCCTTCGGCCGGAAGCAGGCATTGCAGCCCAAAATTGTCTTTCTCGGCGAACTTCTTCCGTATTTCACGGTGCTGGTGCGGCATACGCTGGGCGAGCGCATAGAGGTTATCCTGGCGCTGGGGTCTAACCTATGGAACGTCAGCGTGGATCCGAGTCAGTTGCAGAATGCGCTCCTGAACCTGGCGGTGAACGCGAGAGACGCGATGCCGGACGGCGGCAAGCTTATCATCGAAACCCATGACGTGAATCTTGATAAGGAATATGCCGCGAATAACGCCGACGTGGTGCCGGGCGATTATGTCGTCATCGCCGTCAGCGATACGGGGGAAGGGATGACGCAGGAGATCATGGAAAAAGCCTTCGAGCCGTTCTTCACCACCAAGGACGTAGGCAAGGGCAGCGGGCTTGGCCTCAGCATGGTGTACGGATTCGTTAAACAGAGCAAAGGCCACATCAAGCTCTACAGCGAGCCGGGGCATGGAACCTCCATCAAAATCTACCTGCCGCGTGCGGAAGGCGATGTATCCGTTGTCAAGCAGGCGAAGCCGGAAGCGCTGCCAGTGGAGGAGAAGTCTGCGCTCATTCTGGTCGTAGAAGACAATAAAGAGGTTCTCAAACTGACGTCGTCGATGGTCCAAAGTCTGGGGTATGAAGTGCTGCAGGCGGAAACCGGCGGGGAGGCGATGAGAATACTGGAGGCGCGTTCCGATATCGATCTGCTGCTGACTGACGTCATGCTTCCCGGCGACATCAACGGGCCGGCGCTTGCCAAGCGCGCCCTGGCAATCCACCCGAAATTAAAAGTGCTGTTCAACTCCGGCTATGCCGAGCACGCTATTCTGGAAAGCGGCATACTCGAAGTGGGCGTCAACCTCATCGGCAAGCCTTTCCGCAAACAGCAGCTGGCGAATAAAATAGAAGACGTGCTCCGGGCTTAAGCGCGCAGCGTAAGGCCGAGCGGTGCCACCGAGGCGATAATCTTCTTCGCCGTATCCTCGATTTCCGCTTCGGTGAGCGTGCGATCGGCGGCCTGCAGGGTCACGCTGAGAGCGACGGATTTTTTGCCCGGTTCCACGCCTTTGCCCGCATAGATATCGAAGAGGCTGACGGCTCGGATAAGCTGCTTGTCCGCCCCCTCGACGGCTTTGAGAATATCGGACGCGGGGGTGCGTTCGCCCGCCACGAAAGCGAAGTCGCGCTCCACGGCCTGGAAATTGGAGGCCAGCAGCGGCGGCCTCGCCTTGCTTTTCTGCTTGGGCAGAGGCACGGCGTCCAGCGCCATCTCGAAGGCGACGACGCGGCCCTTGATGCCGAAGGCGGCCAGCACGAGGGGGTGGAGTTCCCCGAATGTGCCCAGCGTCACCTTACCGCCGAGCGTGATGCGTCCCGCCCGCGCGGGGTGGTACCAGCCTGGGACGTTGCGATCGGCAGGCAGTTTTGCGGCGTTCAGTCCCGCCGCGCCAAGGGCGGCAAT
>Ga0206917_1274_pt1 | contig 10177 bp, 7 predicted proteins | sample Alteio_BWOrgHeat_68_FD_152931 | JGI IMG/M metagenome (GOLD analysis project Ga0206917, IMG submission 152931) | Enriched cells from forest soil in Barre Woods Harvard Forest LTER site, Petersham, Massachusetts, United States -... | ecosystem: Environmental > Terrestrial > Soil > Temperate forest > O...
GCGGTGGCAGTGCCGCAGGCGATGGCCTATGCGCAGATCGCTAATCTTCCGCCGCAGTATGGGTTGTATACGGCGATCGTGATGACGGCGATCGGGGCGCTGCTAGATTCTTCGAAGCAGCTGATCAACGGGCCGACGAATGCGATCTCGATTGCGGTGCTGAGTGCGCTCGTCGGGTTTAGCGATGTGGAGCGGTTGCCGGCGGTGTTTTTGTTGGCGCTGTTGGTCGGAACGATTCAGACGGGGATTTCGCTGCTGCGGTTGGGCGACCTAACGAAGTATGTGTCGCACGCGGTGATTGTGGGGTTCACGCTGGGGGCGTCGGTGCTGTTGGTGCTCGATCAGCTCAAGAATCTGCTCGGGATTCCGGCGGCGGGGACTGGGGAGGACCCCTTCTTGAAACGGTTCTGGCTGACGATGCAGCATATCGACAAAACGAATTATCCCTCGCTGTGGATCGGGCTTGGGACGGTGGCGATTGCGCTGGCGCTGCGGTGGGTGAATATGCGGATGCGCGTCCGGTTGCCGGATTTGTTGCTTGCGCTCATTTGCATGACGGTGGTCGTGGCGAATTGGCGGCTGGACTCGCAGGGGGTGAAGATCATCAAGGATATTCCAGCGCAGTTGCCTTCGTTCGAACTGCCGGTGGTGGATTGGAAGCACGTACACACGCTGGGCAGTAGCGCGCTGGCGGTTGCGATGCTCGGGTTGCTCGAGGCAATTTCGATGGCGAAGGCGATTGCGGCAACCACGCGGCAGAAGCTTGATATCAATCAGCAGTGTTTGAGCGAAGGCGTGGCGAATGTGGTCGGGAGTTTGTTTCACTGCTTTCCGGGCTCGGGGTCGCTGACGCGGTCGACGATCAACGTGCAGGCAGGCGGGCGTACGCAGTGGTCGGGCGTGATTTCGGCGATGGCGGTGGGGGTGACTGTCATGCTGCTCGCGCCGTACGCCTATTTCATTCCGAAGGCGGGGCTGGCGGGAATTCTCATGCTTTCGTCGTGGCGGTTGGTGGACCGGAAGCAGCTTGTGTACTACCTCCGGACGACGCGGTTCGACGCGTGGATCGTCATCATCACGGCGATTTCGGCGGTGGCGGTGTCGGTTGAATTTTGCGTACTGATCGGGGTGTTCATGTCGTTTGTGTTGTATGTGCCGCAGGCGGCGCGAGTGCGAATGACGGAGCTCGTGATGACGCCGGAGAAGGTGGTGCGTGAGCGGCATGAGGAGGATGTGCCTTGTGAGAAGATTCGGATTTTTAGTTTGGAAGGGGATCTTTTTTTTGGGGCAGCACCGGAGCTCGAGCAGTTGCTCGACGGCGTGGCGGATGAGATGGAGCAGGGCGGGCGCGTCGTCATTCTGCGGTTGAAGCGAGCGAGGAATCCCGATGCGGTGTGTATGACCGTCCTGGAGCGGTTCAATGAGCGGCTGCATGCGGCGAACATTAGCGTGCTGCTCTGTGGTTTGCGGCCAGAGGTGACGCGCGTGATTCATTCGAGCGGGCTCTTGGAGCGGTTGGGGCCGGAGCGTGTATTTGTGTTCGAGGAGACGGGCAAGTTTTGGACGAGCACGCTCGAAGCGGTGCGGTTCGCGTACGAGATTGTGGGGCGCGATGTTTGTGAGGCTTGTCCGCGGCGGGACGAGTTAATGACAGAAAATGATGGGTGGCATTATTTGATTTAGGGAATGGCGACTGGAGACTGGGGCTGAGGAGGGAAAGCGGGAAGCGGGACGAACTAATAGATATGGATAATGGCGCGGGGGAGGATGCTTTTCTGGCAGAGCAGCCGGTGCCGGGCGAGGTGGCGGCGGGAGATGTCGCGGCGCGGGCTCCGAGCGTGAGGGCGGCGCGGTGGTTTGTGTTGGTGGCGGCGACGCTGTGGAGCTTGAGTGGATTCTTTGTGAAGTCGCCGTACCTGGCCGGGTGGACTGGGCCGCGGGTCGCGTTTTGGCGGGCGGTGTTTGCGAGCGCAGCGCTTTGCCCACTCGTGCGGCGGCCGAGCTGGTCGTGGCGGCTCGCGCCGATGACCGTGTTGTTCGTGGGGATGAACTACACGTATCTCACCGCGATGGTGAAGGGGTCGGCGGCCAACGCGATTTGGTTGCAGTGCACGGCGCCAGTATGGGTGTTACTCGTCGGCGTGTTTGTGTTTGGCGAGCACGCGGAGTGGTGTGATTGGGTGATGGTGGCGTGCGCGGCGTTGGGGATCGGCGTGATTGTGTTCTTCGAGTCGCGGGGGGCGTCGCTCGAGGCGGTGGCGTGGGCGCTGGCGTCGAGTTTCTTCTACGCGGGCGTGGTGTTATCGCTGCGGCAGTTGCGGGGGTTTGATTCGGTGTGGCTGGCTGCGCTCAATCATCTCGTTACGGTCGTGGTGCTCGCACCGTTTGCGTTTGGCGAGGTGGCGATGCCGAGCGGGATTCAGTGGGTTGTGCTCGCGGCGTTCGGCGTGCTGCAGATGGGTTTGCCGTACGCGCTGTTTGCTTACAGTTTGAAGCGAATTCCCGGGCATGAGGCGACGGCGATCGGATTGATTGAGCCACTATTGAATCCGGTGTGGGTGTTTTTGGCCTGGGGGGATCGGCCGGCGTGGTGGACGGTGGCCGGCGGGATGCTAATTTTGGTGGGGTTGGGGATTCGGTTTTTGTGGCGTGGGGGCAAGCGGTGATGGCGGGTGCTTCCCCCTCCCCAACCTTCCCCGCGAAGGGGGAGGGAGCCAGATGAAATTTGAAGTTGCGCGTGCGGCGGGGTCGCGCTATTCGGTTGAGATAGCTTCATGGTCGGCGAGGTAGTGGTCGTCGACTGGGTAGTTCGCCCATTGGATTGAGTAGCAGGATTCAAACCACTCGCGGATGTCGGGGACGACGTCGCGGTCGTAATCGGGGGCGACGTGTAGGGTTTTACCATCCAACGGCTCACGAAGGTCGCCTTGTTCGACGAGGATGCGGCCGGCTTTGATCACCAAGCGAGGCAGGGAGAACATCGTCTCTTGGTTCTCATCCGGCGTGTAGATCGTGATGTCGGCGTCGGCTCCGATGCCGAGGTGTCCTTTGTTTTTTAGGCCGAGGAGGCGAGCTGGGCCGGCGCGGGTGATGATGGCGATTTCGTTCAGCGTGTACTCGCGGTCAAGGTCCGCGAGGGTGGAGCGCTCGACGACTTGCGCGGGGCATTTTTTGAGGAGGTCGCGGCGGTAGGTGCGGTCCATTAAGAGGCGAATGATGTGCGGGTACGCGAGGAAGGAGCCGCCATTGGGATGATCGGTGCTCATGACGACGCGCCATGGATCTTCGACGAGCAGATACCACTCGAGGCCGATCGCCCATTGAAGGGCGTGGACAAGCGATTTGTTGCGGTACTTGATGGGGGCGACGCCGCAGCCGGCTTCCATTTCGACGTCGTTGCTAAACCACTTCGTTTTGAAGACGTTTGAGAGGAAGTAACCGACGGGGCTATCGCCGGTCATGCTCGTGGTGTCGCCGAACATGACCTGGCCGACGTCGACGGAGAGGTTGGCGTGCGCGTTGATGAAGTCGGCGAGGTGTTGGGTTTTGCTGTTGAAGGTGTTTTCGTCACCTTCGCCGCCGCCGTAGCTGTGGAATTGGATGTGGGTGAGGTGGGCACGATGGCCGTCGAGGGCCTTCATGGTATCGAGCGTGGTGTGCCAGTTGCCGGGCATGCCGAGGTTGTTGCAGTGGAGGTGGACGGGGTGCGGAAGGCGGAGGTCGTTGGTGGCGGCGACGACGCTTGAAATGATTTGGCGCGGAGTGACGTTGAAGTGAGGGACGGTGTCGTCGAGGCCGTGGACGTTGCCGCCGCGGAGGCTTTTCCAGACTTCGACGCCGCCGGGGTTCACGAGTTTTGGCGCGTAGCCTTTTGTGGATGTGAGCAACCAGGCGATGAAGGCGCGTAGTTTTTGCGGTTCGTTGCGTTCGACGCAGCGCATGACGTAGTGGTTGTTGCCCATGAGGACGTAGAAGCCTTTGTCGACACAGGGCGTATCGGCGAATTCTTCGTGAGCGTGGCGGGCGCCGAGCGGCGGGATGGCGGCGTCGAAGGTGGTTGTGTAACCCATGCCGGCGTACTTGTAGCCAGTGGCGAAGGTGCTGGGGACGCTGCCGAGTGTGCCGCTACGAGTGTTGCCGGTGCGCGGGAGGACGTCTTTCGCCTCGGTCTTGTCGTCTGGGCGGAACTTGCGGGCGACATTTACTTTGGGGCCGGCGATGTGGCAGTGCATGTCGACGCCGCCGGGCATGACGACGAGGCCGCAGGCGTCGATTGTGCGCGATGGGCGTTGCGATGGATCGGTGGGCGCTGCCACGATCTTTCCGTTAGCGATCCAGACGTCGCGGACTTCCCCGTCGATGCCGTTCGCCGGATCGTAGACGGTGCCTTGTGAGATTTTGATCAGATCATGCATATCGTTTGGAAACGATGTTTCTGAGTCGCCGGGCTGTTTGTACGATGATAGTCGTGCCGCTTAGGTTCAGCAATTTCGATCGATCCGGCGAGCGTCGCCCGCGTTGAGTTTCCATGCGACAGACTTTCACCGATGTAGCGTGTACTGTTTGCGGATGCGTGTGCGACGATTTGCAGATTGAAATCACAGATGCACGCGCCGTACCGGTGCGCGGGGCTTGTCGGCTTTCCGAAGCGTGGTTTGCAAGATTGTCGGACGCGGCAGAGCGACCGCGAGCATTGGTTGGTGTGAGGTCGGCAGCATATGAAGAAGCGATCGAGCGGGCCGTGGAGATTTTGCGCGGCAGCAAGTCGCCGCTCGTTTGGGGTCTTGCGCGAAGCAGCACGGCCGGGCAACGGGCGGCGGTTGCACTCGCGGAGCAAATTGGCGGGACGATTGATACGCCTGCGTCTGCGAAGCGGCAAATCGCGGCGGCGTTTCAGAAGCTTGGGAAGTCGACGTGCACGCTTGGCGAAGTTCGGAATCGCGCGGACTTGGTGATTTTCTGGCGTGCGAATCCGGTCGTGACGCATCCACGGCATTTGGAGCGCTATAGCGTTGAACCGCGCGGATTGTTCTTGCCGCGAGGACGTGCGGATCGGACGGTGGTCGTAGTTGATGTGACGGCTTCGGAGACCAGCCGGCTTGCAGATGCGTTTTTGCAGATTGCAGCCGGCGATGAGGCCGACGTTATCGAGATTTTGCGAAAGCTGGTCGCTGGCGGAGACGCCGGAGATACAACACTCTCGGCGGAATTGATATCGCAGCTGCGGCAGTTGGCGGAGCGAATGACGGCATGCCGATATGGAGCGCTGTTTTATGGAGGAGAGAGGGAGTTTGTTGAGAGCAGTCGGAACGTGGCTGAGCTTTTGTTCGGGCTGACGGTGGAACTCAACAAGTCGACTCGGTTCACGGTGCACGAATTGGGGCCGACTTCTGGGATGACGGGGGCGGAGAGTGTGATCACGTGGCAAACCGGTTTTCCATATGCGGTGAATTTTGCCGACGGTTATCCACGGCATGATGTGGAAAAGTTTTCGGCAGACGGGATGTTGCAGCGCGGCGAAGTCGATGCTTGCGTGATTGTGGGTAGCGAATGTGCCGGGCAACTGACGCCAACTGCGCAGGAGCGCTTGCGAGGGCTACCGACGATTGCGTTGGACTATCCGAACGTAGAAAACCAGTTTGCGGCGACGGTGAAGTTTACGACGGCCGTTTATGGCATTCATGCGGTGGGCACGGCGTACCGCATGGATGGCGTCAGCATTCCGCTAAGGAAGATTCTGGACGCGGAATATCCGACCGACGACGGAGTGTTGAACGAGATTGCGTTATTGTTGAAAGCGTGATTTGACTTATGCGCAAAGGGGCAATCATTCTGTGCGGCGGGAAGTCGAGCCGGATGGGGCAAGATAAGGCGATGCTGCCGTTCGGCGATGAGTGCCTGCTGCAACGTGTCGTGAGAATCATCGCGGAGGTTGTGCCGGCCGAGAATATAGTGATCGTTGCGGGGACCGATCAAGCGCTGCCGCCGTTAGCAGAGAGCATTACGATTGCCCGCGATCAGATCGAATTCCGTGGGCCGCTAGCTGGGATTGCAACCGGGCTGAAGGCACTTGGGCAATGTCGCGTGGACGCGGTGTTCGCCGCGGCGTGTGACACGCCGTTTTTGGTGCGTGCCTTCGTCGAGCAGATGTTTGAAACGTTGGCAGATCACGACGCGGCGGTGCCGGTTGATTCGATGCGTCAATATCCGTTGACGGCCGTTTATCGGCCGACGGTCCTGGCGCAGATTGAAGCGCGAATTGCGGCTGGGAAGTTGCGTGCCATCGATTTGTTCGACGATATCGATGCGTGCCGAGTTCCGGTCGAGAGTTTGCGCGAAGTCGATCCGCAGTTGAAATCTTTACAGAACGTGAATACGGAGGAGGAGTATCGTGCGGCACTCGTAGCGGCCGGTTTTGCGCTCAGCGTTTCAAATCCGCGAGAACAGCACGAGTAGCATCGAGCGTGGCGTCGATGTCGTCCTTTGAATGGGCAAAGCTGATGCTGCCTTGCTTGCTGGCGACTGGGAAGTGGTAGATGCCGCGGGCGATGAGGCCTCGGCGGTAGGCGAGGTCGAATGCGGAGTCGTGATTTGTGATGAGCTCCCACCAGTTCGTCGGGGCGTGGTCCATGAAGTAGATGCAGTGGGCGCTGCCGACACGCGAAATCGTGGCGGTGATGTTGTGATCACGTAGTAATTTTCGCTGGCCCTCCTCGAGCTGTTGGGCGCGGTTCTCGAGGTGACGGTAGACATCGAATTCGGGACTCGACAGTTTTTTCAGCGTTGCAGTGGCGGCAGCAACCGTCAGGGGATGGCAATTGTAGGTACCGGCGACGAGGACGCGTTTCGCAGCGTCTGGGCTTACGGCGAGATCCATTAATGCGCGCTTGCCGGAGAGGGCGGCGATCGGGTAGCCGTTGGCGAGCGCTTTGCCGAACGTGGAGAGGTCGGGCGTGACGCCGCTGAGGCCTTGGTAGCCGCCGAGGCCGGCGCGGAAGCCGGTTTTTACTTCGTCGAGGATCAACACGAAGCCGTTCTTGTCGGCGAGTTCGCGAAGGCCTTCTAAATATCCGGGCTTCGGTTTTACGACGCCGATGTTTTGGAGCACGGGCTCGGTGATGAGGGCGGCGACTTGAATTTTTTTGGTGAGGGTCCGCACGGCTTCGAGATCGTTGTACTCAACAGCGTGCATGACCGCGCGTTCAGCGGCGGGGATGCCGGCGGAGAGCGGGACGAGTGGGTATTCGTCGCCGATGACTTGTTTTCCGCCAAGCTGCTGGGGAGTGTTCATCAAGTTGGCAGCGACGACGTTTTGGTTGCCGTTGTAGCCGCCTTGCATGAGGATGACGTGGTCGCGGCCGGTGGCGGCGCGGGCGACGCGGATGGCTTGGGCGGTCGCTTCGGAGCCGGTGTTGAAGAATTGGACTTTGTCGGCGGTCGGCACGCATTTCAGGAAGAGACGCGCGAGTTCGCCTTCGTCCTCGGTCGGGCCGCTGCCGAAATTGGAGCGGCCGGCGCGGAGAGCATCTTCGACGGCATCGTCGACGGTGCCATCGCAGTGGCCGAGGATGTAGGCGGAGAAAGCGGCGTGGAAATCGATGTATTCGTGGCCGTCGACGTCCCACAAGCGCGAACCTAGCGCTTTCGCGAATGCGATGCACGGTTCGGCGCGGCGATTGATCGATGCGAGGCCGCCGGGGATGACCTGCTCGTTTTCGGCAAGCAGTTGCTGAGAGCGTGAATGCTGACGCGTGGGAGAATCGGTTGCGGTCATCGAATGCATCCTCGGGCGTCGACCGTGAGTCGCTCTAACGGCTGACCGTGCTCCAGCCACCACACGGCGGCATGCAGATTGACGCACGGACAGATGTGATTCGGGATAATCGTGACGTGTTCGCCGAGCTTCGGGCGGCGGTCGCACGCGCGGACGTCGATTTGGCCGTGCTCTTCGGAGAGTTGTTTGATGCGCGCTTGCGGATATTCGACGACGTGGCCGAAGCCGCCGTCTGGGACGGAGGAGGCATCGCGGGCGAGCGTTTTAGAGCCGGCATCGACGACGACTTGGCCCGGAACGGCGTCGCTGATCACGGTGGCGACGACTCGGGCGGCGCAGTCTTCGATTGTGGCGAAGCCCGGTCGCACCGTGTTCATATCGTTGAACACGTAGGTGCCTGGCCGCATTTCGGTGACGTGGGGCGTGAGATGGGTTTGATAAGCGGTGGGCGTTGAGCCGCCGGAGACAATTGCGGCGCGCAGGCCGTGCTTCTCCCACAAGGCAAGCGTTTCGACGATGAGGTCGTCGACCGCTTTTAACTCGGCCGCTTGTTCGTTCGGTTTACTCCACACCTGTCCCGGGTAGATCATGAGGCCATCGAGTCGCAGATTTGAGGCGCGGTCGATTGCTTGGGCGAGCGGCAACGTATCTGCAGGTGAGGGTACGCCGGTTCGGCCGAGGCCTACATCTAGATCAACAAGTAGTCCGATGGTGGCGCCAGCGGCTTTCGCGGCCGCTGCTGTTTGTTCAATCGCGACTAGCGAATCGACGGCGGCCCGCATCGTACGATCGTGCGCGAGTGCGGCGAGCCGGTCTGCACGTCCCTCTCCGACGGGTGGGTACGCGACGAAGACGTCTTGTTCCGGGTCGGAGATCGCTTCGGCTTCAGTGACCTTAGCGACGGCAATCCCAATTGCGCCGGCGGCGAGCTGCATGTGGGCGACCCGGCGAAGCTTATGTGTCTTTGTGTGAGGCCGAATCCTGATTCTGTGCGCGGCGGCGTACTCGGCGAGTCGATGCACATTGGCGCGCGTTTGGGCAGCGTCGATCACCAGGGCCGGGGTAGCCAATTGCGCTAACTCATCAATGAGGATCATTTTTCTCGGTGAAGTTTGCGTGAAAGCATTGCTGCGGCGTTTTGACGGCGTTAAACTTTAGTCGCGGAAACACTTAGGAGCCATCTCGCTCGTTCGAGCGCGATCTGCAAGGCGCAGAGGCTCTTAGCAACAGCGTCGCTGCAGCATGAAGTTGCGCGCCAATCAGCAGCAACGCGGAGTTATAAGTCTCTGAAGGGCCTGCGCGTCGGCAGGCACAATCGCCATTTGGTTGCGACGTGCGCGGCTGCGCGTGTTGGCTCTTCAAAACGAAATGTTGTTGCTGGGGCGTTCGTAACTTCGGTGCCAATATCATAGCAGCACAACAGAGCAACCTGCCACAGTCCTCCAAAAACGGCACACAACGATGAAACGATCGTATATAGAAGTCGCGGCGGTTTTTCTTACCGCGCTGGCGTTCTGCAACTTTGCATTCGCCGCAGACAACTCTGGCGCCGAGGACGCGATTCGGAAATCGGCGCAGGAGTTTACAGATGCCTACGGCCGCGGTGACGCCGATGCGATTGCGGCCCAATGGACGAAGGACGGCGAGTACAGCATTGGGCGCGACACGATCAAAGGTCGCGACGCTATCGCGAAGCTGTATGCGGGATTCTTCAAAGTTCACACGGGTTCGAAAATGACGGTGAAGATCGATTCGATCCGCGTGTTGGCGCCGACCGTGGCGATTGAAAAGGGAACGGCCGCCGTTAGCGAAAGCAAGAACGGGCCGCCGAGTTCGAGCGACTACACGGCGATTCACGTGAAGCAGCCGGACGGGAAGTGGCTGATGGTCAGCGTGGCCGATTCGGAATCGCCGACGATTGAATTCGAAAAGGGTCTTAAAGACGTTGAATGGATGCTCGGTAAATGGAAGGCCGTATCGCCCGAAGCGAAGATCAGCCTCGATTGCGAGTGGATTGCCAACAAGAACTTTATGCGGCTGGAGATTTCGGTCGAAGGCGATACGGGTAAGATCCCGGGCGGCGTTCAAATCATCGGGCGCAATCCGAATACCGGCGAAATCAATTCCTGGTTCTTTAGCGCGAACGGCGGTTACGGGAACGGCGCTTGGCATCATGAAGATAAGCGGTGGTACATCCAGACCGAGGGCGTGACGGTCGATGGCACGCCGACCAGCGCGCTCAACATTCTTTATCAAGCAGATGACAATGTGGTGTCGTGGCAGTCGACGCGGCGAATGCTTGGCGATACAGCGCTGCCGGATGTGAAGGAAATAGCAATCGAGCGGGTGAAGGCGAAGCAGTAGCTGATAGCGCGGCGGAAGCCTCGCCATCCCGGTATCGGA
>Ga0206917_1247_pt3 | contig 10131 bp, 10 predicted proteins | sample Alteio_BWOrgHeat_68_FD_152931 | JGI IMG/M metagenome (GOLD analysis project Ga0206917, IMG submission 152931) | Enriched cells from forest soil in Barre Woods Harvard Forest LTER site, Petersham, Massachusetts, United States -... | ecosystem: Environmental > Terrestrial > Soil > Temperate forest >...
GCAATAAATCCAGAGGCTTATATTCATTGACCCATCACCGCTTTTCTGCATAATTAATTAAAATTAATTATGATCGGAAAATATAATGGCCATTCCCCAACAAACCGGGCAACAACTTCATGCTGCATACACGCAGCTTGCCGCCTATAGGCGCGGGGAACTTACCCCGCAGATGCAGGCCAAGCTGGATGCGCTCTTTGAGCGCACGGCTATGGCGACGCAGGAGCTGGGCGCGCGGGACCTGCCAGCAGAAAAATTTATCGATGTCGTAAGCGCTTATAGTCGCGACAGCCGTTTTTTCCACGCGCTCGGCCATTTGTTTGAAATGACGGAGCAGGACACGCTCGAATATAGAAAATTGGGCGATGCATTTCATAACAAACTTACACCCCGCGAGTTACTTCGCCTGCAGCAGATCAACCACCTGGCCGGATTTTACCATGATATGGAATATGTCACGGTGGATGGCAGTATGCATATTTCTAACCAGGATTTGCTTGCCACCTGCGTCACCGAAAAAGACGGCGTATACACAATCAATAGTAATGTGCCGCCGGTTGCGCGGTTGGTGAATGCGGTATTTGGATTTAAGGAGGGCGATGCCCTGAACCCCTTTGGCGGCGCGAATGAATATTTGAGCGCGCTAGCGGCGGCCCTGAATTTACAACAGATCGGCGTTTTAGATAGAGACATTCTAGGCGTGGTGGCGTCAATCGAAGCCACTGTGCCGTTTAGAGGCGAAAACCGGATGAACGAGCTGCGCGCGCGTATGCTGGAGGCGGCGGCAGATGCGGGCATCACCGGCGGCTGGAGAGACCGCGAAATTGATATGCTGGTAGCCAATGCGGTGCTGCTGGCTAACCGTGACATTTCTAGCTTATTGGGCGGGCTTACGCAGGCGGGCGAACCAGTGACAGCCTGGCATTTGCAGAATATGTCGATAAGCAACGAGAACATGCAGCTGGAAGAAGTGCCGGCGCTGCGCGTGGATAAGCCCGGTGCGTACCCGCCGATAGAATTGATGAAAGGCATACTCAAACGCGCGTGCTTGTTTAGCAGCATGTTGGCGCCGGATGGAACCGTATATAAGTGTTTTCACGGCGTGGAATTGCCGAGCCAGGAAAGCGAATATCCGCCTGAAGACGAGGTAAAACTCAAGAATACGCTCGTTGCGAAAACGGCTTCCGCATCCGGCATCATGTACAAAGCCCGGCTAGCGGCAGCGGCGCTGGTGACCGCGCTGGCGAAAGAAAAAGGGGTTGATGAAAAATCCATGGCCCAGTTGCTGCACGCGCGCGATACCCATCAAGAAACATTGCTCGCGCCTTCGATAGAAGCAAGGAGTGATAGCGAGCGCATAGTATATGAGGTGCTGGGCCATAACCGCGATGTGGCGCAGAACGATACGCCAAAATCCTATATTGCGGCGTATCTATTGGCAAAATTGGGTGAGAAGGGCATTGATGCGATGCTGGGCGTGGTTTTGTCGAACTCATGCGTGTCGTAATAATGCTTGGGCAGGATGGGCAAGCCAGCGGCGATCAACGGCAGCTCGCGGTTGCCTTTTTCCTTGAAATAAAAAGTGACGGCGCGCGGGCCGGTTTGTTCCACGCGGTCAATCAGCGCATAGGTGATTTGGTATTTCGGCTCGCCTTTTTCCTTCAGGGTTTGGAAGGAGAACAGCACATCCTGCGCCGTGATGGGCTGGCCGTCATGCCAGCGCGCGGCGGGGTTGAGAGTGAAGGTGACGCTGCCGCGGTCATCGGCCACATCCACACTTTGGGCAATTAACCCATACATGGTTTCCGGCTCGTCGAACGAGGGCACCATCAGCGTGTCAAACAGGCCCTCAATGGCCGGGGCTTTGACGCCTTTGAGAATGAAGGGGTTGAGTGAATCGAATGTGCCGCCTTCGGCCAGCTTCACATCGCCGCCCTTGGGCGCGGCAGGGTTTACATAATCAAAATGCGTAAAATCCGCCGCATATTTGCATGCGCCATACATGGTGAGGCAGTGTGAGGGAGCGGCATAGGTAGCGTGCGCAGGACAAAGGACAAAGGACAAAAGAACAAAGGACAAAAAGCGCTTTTGCACTTTGTTTTTTGTAATTTGCATAGTGCTTAAGCGCTGCCCCAGGGGCCGCCGCTGCTTCCGCTGCCGGTACCGCCTGCGGCTTGCGGCGGAGTGCCGGGCCCGGCGGGCGTAGAAGGAGCATGGTTTACAGACTTGCGGCGGATGTTGTCGAACACGCTGAGCGCCTGTGCCACCATAGAACCTGCATCGCCTGCATTGGCGGGCAGTAAAATGGTTGTGCTGGTTTTGGCCAACTCACGGAATGCCCCGACATAATCCTCGGCAATTCTGAGTGCCACGGCATCCGGCCCACCTTGATTTTGAATCGCGGCGGCTACGAGCTGGATGCCTTTTGCCGTCGCATCGGCCACCGCAATAATGGCTTCAGCCTCGCCTTTGGCGCGGTTGATCTGATCCGTCATGGCGCCTTCAGACGCCAGCACGACTTGCTGCTTCTGCGCTTCCGCGACGTTGATTTGTGATTGGCGTTCGCCTTCGGATTGCAAAATCGTGGCGCGTTTTTGGCGGTCGGCGGCCATTTGCAGTTCCATGGCTTTGAGCACCGAAGTCGGCGGCGTAATGTTTTTGATTTCGTAGCGCATGCACTGAATGCCCCAGTTCTGCGCCGCGTGGTTAATCGCGGTGACGATATTGGCGTTCAGCGTTTCGCGTTCTTCAAAGGTTTTATCGAGCGCCAGTTTACCGATTTCGGAGCGCATAGTGGTCTGCGCCAGCAGCGTCACGGCATAAACCGGGTCGCTCACGCCGTAAGAGGCGGCTACCGGGTCGATGATGCGCACATAGAGCACGCCGTCCAGCGTCAGCGTCACGTTGTCGGCGGTGATGCCAGCTTGCTCGGGTACGTCGATGGCGTTTTCCTTCAGTGTGTGGCGGTAAGCGACACGCATGGTGAGCGGGTTGATCCAGCACAGGCCGGGATCGAGTTTCTTATCGAATTTGCCGAAGCGCTCAACGATCCACACCTGTTGCTGCGGCACCATGCAGATGCCCTTCATTACCAAGATCAAGCCGATGCCGCCCAGTACGGCTAGAATAAACGGGAGCATAAAACCTCCTTTAAGGTTTAGGAATAACAGTGAGTTTGGCGCCTTTGGCTTTGACGATCGTCACGCGGGCGCCTTCCGGCAGGCTGCTCACGGCCGCATCCGCCGCCAGCTCGGCTTTCATGATCGTGCCGGACCACAGCACATTGCCTTCGGTGCCCTTCACCAGGCCGCCCGCCGCCACAATGCCGGATGAGCCGATCAAATCGTCATAGCCAATATTATTATGGTTATGGGGAAATAATTTCTGGATGGGCTTCCAGAGCAATAAGGCGGTCGCCACCGCGCCGGCAAAAGCCAGCGCGAATTGCGCGATGATCTGGTCATCCGCGAGAATGCCCATCGGCAGGGCAACGCCGACGATCAGTGCGCCAAGCCCGACAAATAAAAACCCAATCCCCGATACACCGAATGCTTCCAGCGCCATGAATACCACGGCGGCAATCAACCAATAATGGGTGGGGGTCATAATCATTAATGCCTTTGCTCAAATGGTTGGGAGCATTAGCATAGCGAAATTGTCTTAATATTTCACTAAATTTATTTGGGCAATGGCAGCGGGCTGTCGCTCAGCGTATCAAGATAAGCGATCAGATTGGCACGGTCCTGCGGGTTTTTAATGCCGGCAAAGGCCATTTTAGTGCCCGGAATATCCGCCTGCGGCCCGGCCAGGAAGTCGGACAACTCCTGAAACGTCCAGGTTTTATCCTTCTTGGCTTGCAGCGCAGCGGAATACGTAAAATCCGCCTTATGGTCGAAATGGCCGCCGACCAAGCCCCACTGGTTCGGGCCGACGCCGTTTTTGCCGCCTTTATCGAAGGTGTGGCAGGAGCTGCATTTTTTCATCTGGTCTTTGCCCGCATTCACATCCGCCTTGGCGAGGAAGGGTTTGATGTCCACCGGCTGGGTGGGGGCGCTGGCGGCAGCAGTTTCACCGACCCCTACATTTTCCGCACCAGGGATGGTGTAGCCGCGCTTGGGCTGCTCGCCCTCGCCATGCTCCAGCCCGCCGCGGTATAAAATTTCGCTGCCGATGCCCGAAACCATGGCGACAATGCCTGCCAGCAATATGGCAGCGGCGATTTTATTGAGCTCTAACCCGGAACCGGACATAATTAACCTGTAAAGTGTTGGCCTTAAAGTGTTTGTGAAAACCGCCCTAGCTATAATATGGTGCGGGCATGAGTTCAACCCAGATTTTTTTATGCGCCCATTAATTCTCATCCCCGCACGCTTTGCTGCAACACGCCTGCCCGGCAAACCGCTGCTGGATGTTGGCGGTGCGCCCATGATCGTACAAGTGTGGCGGCGCGCGGTGGCGGCGCGTATGGGCGATGTCGTGGTGGCGACCGATCATGAAGGCATTGCCGCTGCGATTGTCGCGGAAGGCGGCCGGGCCATCATGACGCACGAAAACCACGCCTCCGGCTCCGACCGCATTTTCGAGGCGTTGCAACAGATGGACTCCGGCAAGACACATGACATCATCATCAACTTGCAAGGCGATATGCCCACGTTCGATCCGGCGGTGATTGCCGCCGTGCTAGCGCCGCTGGAAAACCCGGCGGTGGACATCGCCACGCTGGCAGCAGAAATAAAAGAGGCGCGCGAAAAAACCGATCCGGCGGTGGTGAAAGTAATAATGACAGCTGACAGTAGACAGCTGACAAGTAAAGATCTGTCAGCCGTCCACCGTCAGCCGTCAGCCGCCTACAGGGCGCTTTATTTCACGCGCGCTACCGCGCCCTCCGGCGACGGGCCGCTGTATCATCATATCGGCATCTACGCCTATCGTCGCACGGCGCTGGAGCGCTTCGTCAGCCTGCCGCCCTCGCCGCTCGAGCAGCGCGAAAAGCTGGAGCAGCTGCGCGCATTAGAAGCCGGTATGCGAATCGACGTCGCTGTGGTAGACACAGTGCCGTTGGGCGTCGACACGCCGGAAACATTAGAGATAGCAAGGAGATATTATGCCGCAAGCCTATGACGTCATCGGCCTTGGCAGCGCGATTGTGGACGTGCTGGCGTTTTGCGAGGAAAGCAGTTTGCGCAACCTGGGGCTGATCAAAGGCTCAATGGCGCTGATCGACGAGGCACGCGCGGAAGCGCTGTACGGCAGCATGGGCCAGGCGACGGAATGCTCCGGCGGCTCGGCAGCCAATACGCTGGCGGGCGTCGCCTCGCTCGGCGGCAAAGCGGCGTTTATCGGCAAAGTGAAAGCCGATCAATTGGGGCAGATTTTCACGCATGACATTCGCGCCAGCGGCGTGCATTTTTCCACCGCGCCGCTTACCGCCGGCCCCGCCACCGCGCGCTGCCTGATTTATGTCACACCCGATGCGCAGCGCACGATGAACACGTATCTGGGCGCCTGTACCGAGCTCACCATTGCCGATGTGCAAGCGGCGCCGATTGCGCGCACGCAAGTGCTGTATATCGAGGGTTATTTATGGGACAGCCCGGGCATGAAAGCCGCCGCCGAGCAGGCAATCGTGATCGCCAAAACCGCCGATAAAAAAGTGGCACTGACACTGTCGGACAGTTTCTGCGTCGAGCGGCACCGCGCTACGTTTTTGGAAAAGCTGGCGCATACGGATATTTTGTTTTCCAATGAACATGAGATTCTCACGCTGACGGAAGAAAAAACGCTGGAAGCCGCCGTGAAAAAAGCACAAGGACTGTGCCCGGTGGTGGTCATCACCCGCAGCGAAAAAGGCGCGGCGGTGCTGGCTGGCGGCGCGGTTGAAGTCGTACCCGCCGCGCCCATCTCCAACGTGGTAGACACAACCGGCGCCGGGGATTTATTCGCCGGCGGCTTTTTGTTCGGTTTCACGCGCGGCTGGCCGATGAAAAAATGCGCGGCGCTCGGCAATAGCTGCGCCGGCCACATCATCCAGCAAATCGGCGCGCGCAGCGAACGGCCGCTAAAGGCGCTCGTCGCGTGAAGTGGTTTTCTGCGCCGCTGATTGCGCTGTTGTTTCTCGGCTTCTCCAGCGGGCTGCCCCTTGCACTCACTGCCTCTACACTAGCCATTCGTTTGACGGAATCCCATATAGACAAGGCTGGTATTGGTTTATTTGCCGCTGCCACGATGCCCTATGCGTTTAAATTTCTCTGGGCACCCTTGGTGGACAATCTTCCTTTCCCTCTCCTCAGCCGCATGCTTGGGCGAAGGCGCGGCTGGCTGCTCGGTGCGCAGTGCTGCCTTGCCGGTGCGATTTGCTTGCTGGCGCTTGCCGATCCGAGGCTTAGCCCTTGGCTGACGGCATGCGCGGCACTGCTCGTCGCCTTCTGCTCAGCAACACAAGATGTGGTTATTGATGCGTTTCGCGTGGAAATGTTGCCGGTGGAACAGCAAGGCATGGCCGCCGCCACCTATGTGCTGGGTTACCGCATCGGCATGATGGCATCCATGGCGGGAGCTATTTATATCGATGTCGCGCTGGGCGGGTGGATGCTCACCTATTTCGTGATGGCCGCGTTTATTGGCATCGGCATGGTCGCAGGCATTTTAGCAGGGGAACCACGTTACGGCATGGCGAACGTAGCGCCGGTGCATGAGCATTTTTTCCGCCGCGCGGTGATCGCGCCGTTTCGCGAATTTACCACGCGGCCGGAGTGGCTAGCCATTCTTGCTTTCACTGCACTGTTTAAATTGCCCGATGCATTTATCGGCCTGATGAGCGTCGCGTTTTATCTAGAGATGGGGTTTGACAAAATCGATCTGGCCAATGTGAAATTCTTCTGGCTTGGCGCAACCATTGCAGGAGGGTTTCTCGGCGGCTGGCTTATCCCGCGCATGGGGTTGTTGCGGCTCCTGTGGACCGCCGCCATCACGCAGGCCTGCGCTAATTTGCTATTTATTGTGCTTATTTATACAGGACCCGATACGCCGTCCCTGGCCGTGGTGGTAACGGCGGATAATCTCGTCAGCGGCCTCAGCTCTTCCGTGTTCGTGGCGTATTTAAGCGGCCTTTGTAATACACGTTTTACCGCTACGCAATATGCGCTACTCAGTTCACTGGCGAGTGTGGCGCGCTCGTTCCTCTCCACGCCCGCCGGGTGGGTGGCGCAATCATTGGGCTGGGAAAAATTCTTTCTCTTTTCCTGCCTGCTTTCGCTGCCGGGGCTTACGCTACTCGTATATCTACGGCGGAAAGAACGGCAAGTTACCGCTTAATTATTGGGCGAAATTTTTGCGGGCTTTTTCGCGGTCAGCGGGGGAGACGTTTTTACCGGGCGCCATGCCGAGATTGGGCTGGCCCTGATAGCCGCCGCGGTTACGGCCCCGCTCGGCGGCGCGGCGCTTCTGCTCCTGCTGCCAGGCATTCCATTCCGCATCCGACATTTTTTGCAGCACTGCCAGGCGGGCCTGCACGCGCTGAATCTGCTCCTGGCGGCTTTGCGGCGCGCCTTTAAATTTCGGGAACGGATTTTTCATCCCCTGCGCGGCAGCGCCCGAAGAAGGCGCGGCAGGCACCTGCGCCTGCACCAGCACCGGCGTGCACACAAAAACGAAAGCGGTCAGGGCGAAAATAATTCTATTGCGCATAGGAGCTCCTATTGGCACGTTTAAAAGATGGACCCGGTTATACTCTATCTGACCGCCAAAGACAAGGCGCAGGCGGTGGCGCTGACCAAAGCGCTGCTGGAAGCGCGACTGATTGCCTGCGCGAATATCATGGAAGCGCATTCGCTCTATCGCTGGAAAGGCGCGATCGAAGAAGCGGCGGAATGCGTGATCATCGCTAAATCCATGCGCGGCAAAGTCGCGGCGATTAGCGAAACCGTGCGCACGTTGCATTCGTATGAATGCCCCTGCGTGGTGGCGCTGCCGATTACGGACGGTAACCCGGATTTTCTAAAATGGATCGCGGAAGAAACGGCCTAGCCCACCTTCTCCACAAATCCCGCCATCAGCTTTTTCTCGCCCGCCTTATCGAATAAAATATCCAAATGGTCGCCTAGGGCCGATTGCACGATGCCGTAGCCGAATTTCTGGTGGAAAATGCGGGTGCCTTTCGCAATGGCAGGGGCGGCCGGCGCAGTATTTAATATGCTCGCCATTTCTTTGCGCATATCGGCCATCGAGGCACCGTTGCCATACGCCCCGCCGCCCATTTTTTCGATATGCTCGCCCGGCAGCTCGGCGATGAAACGCGAGGGAATGCCCGCTTGCCACTGGTTATACATGCGCCGGTTGGCGGCGTGCAGAATGATCAAATGCTTGCGCGCCCGCGTGATGCCGACATACGCCAGGCGGCGCTCCTCTTCCAACCCCCGCGAGCCGGTTTCGTCGAGCGCACGTTGGTGCGGAAACAGCCCCTCTTCCCAACCCGGCAAAAACACCACGGAAAATTCCAATCCCTTGGCGGCGTGCAGCGTCATCAGGCTGATCATATCGGCATTGTTGTCGCCCTGCGTGTCGGTGACCAGGCTCACATGCTCCAAAAACGCGCCGATATTTTCAAACTCGCCCATGGCGCGCGAAAGCTCGCGCAAGTTTTCCAAGCGGCCCGCCGCCTCGGGAGATTTGTCCTGCCGCCACATGTTGCGGTAGCCGCTTTCTTCCAGCACCAGCTCCACCAATTCCGACAGCGGCAGCGTTTTTACTCCGGCACGCCAGCGGGTAAAGCCGTCCATCAAATTTTTCAGCGCCGCGCCAAGCTTGCCCTTGAGTGCGCCTGTGCGCAGCAGATGTTCGCAGGCGCTCGATAGCGGCACGCCCATCTCGCGGGCGCAGGTGTGAATCTGTTGCATCGTCGCCTGGCCGATGCCGCGCTTGGGCACATTCACAATGCGCTCAAACGCCAGATCATCCGCCGGCGTGGAGATAACGCGTAAATACGCCACCGCATCGCGCACTTCCTGCCGCTCATAAAAGCGCAGGCCGCCGATCACGCGATACGGAATGCCCATGGTGAGAAAGCGCTCCTCAAAGCTGCGCGTCTGAAACCCGGCGCGCACCAAAATCGCCATGTCGGATAGTGCCAGTTTGGCGCGCTGAAATGTTTCGACTTCATCGCCCACGAAACGTGCTTCCTCGCGGTCATCCCACACCGGTTTTACGCGGACTTTTTCGCCCTCGGTATCTTGTGTCCACAGCGTTTTGCCGAGACGCCCGCGGTTATTGGCTATCAAGCCCGAGGCCGCGCCGAGAATATGTTTCGTCGAGCGGTAATTACATTCCAACCGCACAATTTTCGCGCCCGGAAAATCTTTTTCGAAACGCAGAATGTTGCCTACTTCCGCGCCGCGCCAGGAGTAAATCGACTGGTCGTCGTCGCCCACGCAGCAGATGTTTTTATGCGCCAGCGCCAGCAGCCGCAGCCAGAGATATTGCGCCACGTTGGTGTCTTGATATTCATCGACCAGAATATAGCGGAAGCGCCGGGAATATTCGGCCAGCACGTCTTCATGCACCGAAAAAATCGTCAGGCTGTGTAAAATCAAATCGCCGAAATCGCAGGCGTTCACGGCTTTCAGCCGCGCCTGATAGGCCGTATAAATTTCCGGCCCGCGTGCCGAAAGTTTCGCGCGGTCTTCGGCGGAGGTGATTTTTTCGGGCGTTAGGCCCTGGTCTTTCCATTGCTGAATCACCGCATGCGCCATTTTGGGCGGCATGGCTTTGTCATCAATATTTTTTTCCTGCAAAATCGCCTTCACCAACCGCAGCTGGTCGTCGTCATCAAGAATGGTGAAGCTGGAGGTGAGGCCCACGCGCTCGGCGTGGCGCCGCAGAATTTTCGCGCATACCGAATGGAACGTACCCATCCACCTTAAATCGCCTCCGGTGCGCGCCTGCTGCGCGCCCCATGAGGCATCGTTCAAGACTGGCGCAGCCTGCTGGCTGCGCGGATCGTACAGTAACTGCGTCACGCGCGCGGCCATCTCGCGCGCCGCTTTGTTGGTGAACGTCACCGCCAGAATCTCGCCGGGCAGCGCAAGCCGCTGCTGCAAAATATAAGCAATGCGCGCGGTGAGTACGCGGGTTTTC
>Ga0206917_1276_pt1 | contig 10086 bp, 9 predicted proteins | sample Alteio_BWOrgHeat_68_FD_152931 | JGI IMG/M metagenome (GOLD analysis project Ga0206917, IMG submission 152931) | Enriched cells from forest soil in Barre Woods Harvard Forest LTER site, Petersham, Massachusetts, United States -... | ecosystem: Environmental > Terrestrial > Soil > Temperate forest > O...
ATTGCCATGTCGAGAGACGTAAACGACCATCCTGAGTCAAAGCATTAAAATCATAAAGCTCAATCAGTGTGCGAGCAATGAATTGAACTTTTTGAGCAGGAATAGGTAAATACCGACCGTCATCGAGCTGGGTATAGATCATTTCCGATTCGCTTAAATTTTCATTGTCCATGGTGGATCGCACATTCGGGTTTCGCAACAGACGCACGATGTGTGGCAAGATGTTAATACGCTTCCCATCAACTTCAACACCCATTTCCAAATCAAACCAGTCAATGCCTGATGTTGCCTGGTTATCTACGTTGGCATACCATTCCCCAATATGTTTGATGGGTTGAAACGGAAAGCTGGGGTCGGTTTCAATCTGCCAACCTTCACTTTGAAGTTGGGGAAAAACCTCATCGCTCAGCTTCATCGCGGTCTGGATGATTTTCTCATCACCCCCGATCGTTTGGATACCCACGACCTTTGCATCAAAAATTAAATTGCTGATCTCAAGTGTGAAAGGATCAATTTGATGCGCAAACTCACCTAATTTTTTCCAGCTACTCAAGAGCGGATGGGCAAGAAATTCCTGCTCAGCCTTCGGATTACGAGGAAAGTCGTTGTCTTGTTCTTTTTCTGTAAGAGAGACTTTGCCTTGGGAATAAGAAAACGACACCAGAGCTAAAAATTTCTTTTCCTCTTGGGTCATAGACCAGGGCCGCACTTTAAAACGCACGGTGTTGGTCATAATGCGAAAAATCGGGGTCGGAATTTCTTCAGTGGTTTTCGTAACAGGGGCAGAGGTGGCAAACGGTTCTTGATGAACGATGGCTTCTATAAGCGTTGCTGCCACATGTTTACAATTATGATCCATGGGGCAAGAGCAGTATCCATCAACTAAAAAAGCGCCATCTTTATAGCTGATGATAATATCCGTACTATAGACATTCTCCTTTGATCCCTGAATGGTAGATTTTATTTTCCAGTGGCCATACTTATCATGGCCCTTTTCAAGACGGATAACACGACTCTCCTGTTGATAGGATTGCCCTCTTAGAAAGGTATTTGGATCAAAATCTTTTTCAATATCACTTAACGTGAAAAACGGTGCGGATTTCATGGAGATAGATTTCATCACTTTGTTAATGGCTCAAAAAATTTGAAGAACTATAATAGATAACAGTTATTTTTATATTTTAGCAAGAAAAAAGTGAAAATAAAAAGACCGTTTTAGGTGAAATCACAAAAAATTCAAGGTTTTGATGGGATTGTCCTCGCTTTCTAGCAATTACTTTAGCAGATATGTTCTATTATTTAGTTTTATCAATTGATTATGTGCTTCAAGCGTCGCACTTTTAAGTAAGGTACTTCAAAACGTTAAAATGTAATCAAGTCTAATCCTTTTGTTGACTCGAAAGCAAATAAGCCATTCTTGTCTAATAAATGTAAAATCAAAAAGAGGCGCAAGAGAAACTCACATCACGCCTCCACTTTTAGTGTAAATTTCTTAAGTTGACAAATCTTGCTTGGAAAGCCGATAGCAAAATTATTCTAATCTTAGCGACACTATCTCAACATTGATTTTTTCATAAGGGCTTCTTGCGTAAATTTTTCCATTGTATTATCCTGAGAAAAATTTTTTAGAATATACTTCACCGCATAAGAATCCAAAATTCTCAAGCTCTCTTCCCCTCGGGAGTCTCTGATACAATTTTCTTCCGTTTTATCAATTATATTATAAATAATCACATATAAATTAATTAATTTTTCTCGTGTCTCAGTGGTTGGACACATAACCTCCTCTTGAATAGCATCCATTTCTCTCATCAAGTTGTTGTATTGGGTACGCCCAATAACTTTTGAAAATACTTCATCACTGTGAGGATGATCCATATCGCTATATCCAGATGCCATAGTATATGAACATATGACCCAAAAGGATAAAAATAGCCCTATATATTTTACTTTCATTTATACCTCCCCATTTTTTTATGGATTATTCTATACTGCTATACGTCATTTATAAAGGGAATATGCCCTCTCTATCCGTTTTGTTAAGAGATATTAAAGCAGCCATAGCAGAAACTATTTCGTCTCATCCTTACTTTCCCCAGGCTACGCTTTACAAACAATGCTTAGGATGCGAGTGATTTGATCTCCTCAGCAGAAAGTTCCGTAAGGTCACTCATTTCTTCAATTTGCTTTCCCTTGGCAATCATTTTGCGAGCTATAGCCACTGCTTTTTTTTGTTCGCCCTCTTCTCTGCCCTCTGCTTTTCCCTCCGCAAACCACTTGCTTTCGTTTTTTTTGAGAGCACTGTTTTCCATCCTCAGCCACTTGAGATGCTCCTCATAGGCTTCCCTTTCCTCCGGTCTAAAGTTCATGACATCCAATACATCCAGGGCTTTCTTGAGGGCAGGATCATTCAACTCTGAAGGGAGGTGCTCTTTATTCAACAAATCATGACGTGTTAAGAAAGCTGCCCACATATCCAGGGAATTTTTGACCATGGCGACAATATCAGCGAGGTCCGCGTGGGAATCTTTTGAGAACTTCTTCAACTCAATGGTGTGAAGCTCTAAATCCTTGAAATACTTGAGCCCTGTTTCTTTTTCCGTGATGTGAAATACATTGTGGTACCTATCCACGTGCGGAATAGAATATAAATTAAGAATGTGGATACCTATAGCTTTAGAAAGGGTGGAATAATCCTCACCGGCTTTAAGCTGTTCTGTATAGAGTTTTGCCCAGTAATAAAGCGCCCTTTTGTCGTAATCTGCCTCGTCACTAATCTGGATTTCGATATTATACCTTTTGCCGTCTTTGCCTTTTGCCTTAACATCCAGAATAGACAACTTGTCCTGGCGGAAGTTTTTAGGATTATAGGGATTCAAAAGGGTTATTTCCGTAACTTGGTCCTCTTCCCCCACAATAGAATTAATGAGAGAAATCAGAAGGTCTTTGTTTTCTTCGACACCAAAGATTTTCTTGAAGGCGATGTCGATTCTCGGGGATATTTTTTCCATAATTATCAACTCATTAATATTGCTTTAAGGAACGTCACAATAGGTATTTTATAAAACTTGTCATTCTTCTCGTCAGGCCATACAACCCTATTGGTTCAATATCCCATGTTTCCCCTTGTTTTTCAAGAAATGATGATATTTGTTACCTCACGGGCTGCGCACAACTGACGCCGATATGCACGTTGGGAATGTCTGTTAAGATGCTGTCTTTTTCAATTTGGGCACAATCTTTTACCCCATTCACATTCACAAAGACAAGTTTGCCCATGCCGTGTTTAAAGTCATTGCGGAAATCATAAATAGCGCCAAGGATAACAAGACCGCCATCTTTCACCCGCCCTTCAAACAGCTTCATCGCACGATCCACTTGATTGTGCACATTATTCACAATCTCCTTGTTAACATCCCCACCTTTATTAACATCAAGGGTACCCAATTCCTTTTTCACTGGATCTGATAGGTTACCATAATCCTGTACAGCTGCTTTGATAGCACCACAATCGGAATGCCCAACAAATATTAAAACAGGCGTTTTGAGAATATTAACGCCGTAATCAACCGAACCTTCTGCTGTTGCCAGCTGATTACCAATGTTGCGCACGGTAAACAGATCATTTTCAGGCGTTTGTGTAAAATTCAGCGTTTGTACGCGCGAATCGGAACAATAAACCATTGTTGCTCGGGGAGTCTGTGAATTCATAAACGGGACATAGTGTTTTGTATTTTCAAGCTCTGAATACTGATTGTTGTCCTGAACAATGTTATTAATCAGATCTTTTGCCCGCTCCAGAGGCGCCTCAGAACTTACGGCAAGTTCCTTGTTTTCTCTTACTTCAGAGGCCTCAGCAAATGCAAACACCAAAGATAAACAGGTTGCTCCAATAAATGATCTTATCATAATCCCCCCTTTTATACTCATTATTATGAGCGTAAAATGATCAATATTTTGTTAAAGGGATAACTCTAGAAGTATGCATTAATGTTTTGGAACGGACACCCGGAACGGACACTTAATAAATGGCGGAGGGAGAGGGATTCGAACCCTCGATACGTTTCCGTATACACGATTTCCAATCGTGCGCCTTCGACCACTCGGCCACCCCTCCGGAAAGACTGATGAAAGATTACTCAACTCGTGGCATTTCGACAAGGATTTTGTTAAAAGAATTACAAATTTCGTTGACGGGAAGCTTAATCTAACCTAAAAAGAAGCTATGAAATCAAGCGTAAACCAGACTCAATTTTTCAAAAACCACAGTGTTCGCATCGTGGTATCCATTATTATTGTGGCCATTCAGGCCATATAAACTTTATCTCCAAACCAAACCCCCCTATTGTCTTTATACTCCCGCAGAAAAGAAGTCTGCTTAAATTAAGAGTATAAATGTTTGATGCACTGTAATAACTTGAGATATATGATGACACACTATAAAACTGTACTCACCGCTGGATTTGCCATGTTTTCCATGTTTTTTGGATCCGGCAACCTCGTATTTCCTTTATTAATTGGCAAGGAAGCCTTGAACCAATACCCCATAGCTATTTTGGGATTGCTGATCACAGCTGTCCTCGTTCCCTTTCTGGGATTGGTTAGCATTATATTGTTTGACGGCAACTATCGGGTTTATTTTGAACGGTTGGGTAAGGTCCCAGCCTTCTTCTTGATTGCGGTCATTTTAATGCTGATTGGCCCTTTTGGGGTAGCTCCGCGATGCATCACCGTTGCCCATGGGGGATTTCATCTGATTTTCCCGAGTTTATCCATCACGCCCTTCAGCTTGTTGTTTTGCTTAATAATTACGGCTCTTATCTGGTCCAAGAACCGTATCGTTGATATCATCGGGTTGTTTTTGACACCCTTCAAGCTCGGGGGCATTGTCATCCTCATTCTGTTTGGATTGTGGTATGGAGCGCAGCCCATTGAAGGGGCAATGTCTTCGGGTGAATCTTTTAAAAATGCCTTCTTTACAGGGTACCTCATGTTTGATCTGATGGCAGCGTTCTTCTTTTCAAGCACCATTGTGCATTATTTGCGCAATCATTTGTTGGAAGGAGAAGATCCCAAAACCCTGATCAAACTGAGCATAAGCGCCAGCCTTATCGGAGCCTTGCTGTTATCATTGGTGTATATTGGGTTTGTGACGCTAGGGGCTAAGTATGCACCTAACTTACAAGATACCGCCCCTGAACAACTCCTGGTTGCTATAGGTGGTCATACGTTAGGATATTTTGCAAAGCCTATTATTGCCATTGTGCTTGCGGTAGGTTGCCTCGCAACGGCTGTCATTTTATCGACCTTGTTTGCGGATTTCCTCGTGCAAGATGTCACAAAAGAAAAATTAAAGCGCCCGTACGCGATCTTGATCACCATGACGATTACCTTCGTTGTATCGTTGTTGGGCTTTCAAAAGCTGATGATCATCTTAGGTAATATCTTAGACGTAGCGTATCCAGCATTGATTGCTCTTGCACTTATGAATACCCTTGACAGGGTTATGCCAAGCAAAAGCTCTCACATTTATACACAGGTGATGTTTTGGGGCGTGCTTGGAATTACGGCTGGCTTAAAAGTATTTGGGTAATTTTCAAAATGGTAGAATGGCGCGTTTCTCCAGATATAGTCCCGTATGAGGAGGCAGTGACTATTATGGAGGAACGCGTGGCCGATATTCACAAAGGTCAAGCCTCCGAAATGGTTTGGCTCCTGGAGCACCCGCCGCTTTATACGGCCGGAAGTAGCGCTGAGTCATCAGATCTTCTGGATGCCACACGATTTCCGGTTTATGAAACGGGGCGGGGGGGGGCAATATACCTATCACGGTCCCGGGCAACGTATTGCCTATGTCATGATTGACGTGAGCAAACGGGGACGGGATGTGAAAGCCTTTGTGGCGGGTTTGGAGCAATGGATCATTGACACGCTTGCGATTTTTGGAATTCAAGGCGAACGTCGATGTGGGCGTGTTGGTATATGGGTCAATCACAATGGCGTGGACCAAAAGATTGCGGCTCTTGGCATTCGATTGCGTCGATGGGTGAGTTTTCACGGCATTGCCATTAATGTGAATCCAAATCTTACGCATTATCAAGGCATTGTTCCGTGTGGACTCGCTGAGTATGGAGTTACATCTTGCGAAGCTTTAGGTGTTTCTATTTCTATGGATGGCCTTGATAAAACTTTACAAGAGCAGTGGGTGAAAAATAACCATTTGTCAGGATTAGCTAAATGACACAAATAAACAATCACCGAATCTTTGGCTTCTGGATTGCCACATCCCTAGTTGTTGGCAATATGATTGGCACGGGCATCTTTTTTCTGCCTGCGAATTTAGGGGCAATTGGATCCATCAGTATTTTGGGATGGCTCGTAACAGCCTTTGGGGCATTATGTTTAGCATTCGTTTTTGCTCGCCTTTCTATTGTTTATCCGAAGTCAGGAGGACCCTACACCCACAGCCGTGATGCGTTTGGAAATTTCTTAGGATTCCAAATGGGTTGGGGATATTGGATTATGATGTGGACAAGTAATGCAGCGGTATCCATTGCATTTGTAAGCTACTTATCCTTATTTCTCCCAATCTTACGGGAACATCGAATTTGGAGTTTTCTTTGCTCATTAGCGGTTTTGTGGGTGGCAACCCTTATTAATTGTGTGGGAATAAGAGAAGGGGGACGCGTTCAACTCATTACATCTATTTTGAAAATTAGCCCTCTCATCGTCGTTCCCATCGCCGGTGTTTTCTTTATTGATGTTCATAACTATTTTCCAACTCACCAAGCCAATATCAGTCCATTTGAAGGAATAAACTCTGCATTTGCCTTAACCTTGTGGGCTTTTATTGGATTGGAGTCAGCAACCGTTCCAGCTGACAGCGTCAAAGATCCAGGCAGAACCATTGCGCGAGCAACTTTATTTGGAACGGGATTGGTGGCCATTGTTTATGTGTTTACAACCGTAGTTCTTTTTGGGTTAATCCCAGCGCATACCCTGGCGACTTCCCATGCGCCTTTTGTTGATGCAGCCGTTCTTGTTTTTGGGTCCTGGATTGGTCCGATTATTGCAATCTGTATTCTCATTTCCATTTATGGCGGCCTGAACGGCTGGGTCTTATTGCAAGGGCAAGTTCCACATTCTATGGCCCAAGAAGGTTTGTTCCCCAAAATTTTTACCAAAAGCACATCTGATGGGACCCCCCTATTCGGTCTTATTCTTTCAAGTGTCGCTGCTTCTATCCTCATGTTCATGACCTTAAATCACACGATGGCCAACCAGGTAAAAATGGTCGTAGAAGTGGGATCAGTTATGACAATCTTTGCCTATCTTTTCTCTGTTTTGTCAACGTATGCTTTGTTCCGTAGCTCAACCAACAATCCTTATGCCAAGTTCACCCCAGCTCTCCATATTGCCAGCGTTGGGGGAGCTTTATACGCAGTGTTTGCTATTTATGGCGCTGAGATGCGAACGCTGAGGTATGTTGCTGTTGGGTATATTATTGGTATTCCAATTTACTTATGGGGAAGGCGTGATGCGGCTCAGAAATCCTGAAACGATAAACTGTGTGTCGTTTTCTTAAACCAACTGAGATAAGAACGTTGACATCGGTACAATTTTTGGGGATTGAAGAGTAAAACAGTCAACTTCAACGTAAGGGGCATCAAAAGCAACTTGAAGAACATGCTCTGCCCCTATTTGCTTTTGAAAATGCATTAGGTTGGGAGACAATGGTTCGTTCAAAGAGGTTTTGACCTCCACCATGATCCAAGGTTTATCGTTTTTTGTGATGAGAAAGTCAACTTCTCGCTGATCTTTATCTCGTAAAAAGTATAAATTGAAACTCCCAAGACCGATATCTGTCCAAAAATGGACTGCCTTGTATAAATGGGAAGCGACAAAATTTTCAACCCGTTGTCCTTTGTTCTCAAGTATTGACCAATCCCACAAATAAACCTTAGGCTCTTTTAAAAGACTGCGAGTCACATTTGTGTGCCAAGGTTGAAGGGTAAAGCAGTAATACACTGATTCTAAGATGGCTATCCACCGTCGAATTGTTTGGTCGGATACGCGAATTTTATTTGCTAAATTCGTGTAGTTGAGCAGTTGTGTGCTCTGGTGCTTTAAAAAAAAGGCTAAAGTTTCAATGAGGGATATTTTTTGAATTTGTCCCAATTCTTTGAGATCTTCTCGAAATAATTGATTTTGTCGTAAACGTTGCCAACGGTTAAAAAAGGATTTTTCCCCTTTCAAAAAGGGTTCTGGAAACCCACCAAATTCAAACAAACCCTCCAATTCATCTTTTGAAATTTTTTGAGGAAGAGAAAGTGGCGATAATTCGTCAAGAATTATTTGGGGACGCAATAACTCAACAACTGATAAGGGATGAATACGATATAAGAAATATCGCCCCATAAGGCTATCGCCTCCTTTGCGAAAAACGTCCAATTTAGCGCTTCCCGTTACCAAAATATTTACTGAGTCCTTGTAAGAATCAATTATCCCTTTAATAAGAGTCTTCCAATCTTTGTATTTATGAATCTCATCAAAAGTAGCAAGAGGTTTAGGGGCTAAAATCGCATGAACAGGCAAGAATTTTGTCAACGCTTCTGGTCCTGCAAGCAGTTTAGAGCGATCATTAATGTTATCCCAATTCCAATACACATAGTGAGGATGATGGCTTTGCAAGTTTTTTGCGATCGTGGTTTTGCCAACTTGCCGAGGCCCACATAAAAAAGCAGCTTGCTCATGATGAGCAAATTGATCTTCAACAATAGATTCGTAAAATCGCTTCATATAAATCATTTTATTTGATTTCAAAGGAAAAATCAACGACCAATCCGACGTCAATGTCGAAATAGTCGCGACTAATTCGACATAAGCGTCGAATTGGTCGGAGTAAATCAAAGGACATTTTTACCCATTCTTTAAGCCCTGAGCCGCCATGCGGTCTTTCGTTCTTGCCATACGCGTGAGATTCCTCCCATAATTAATTAAGATTTTAAATAAATTTTTGGAGATTATAATGTTGAAGCGATTGAATCGACTAACCTTAAGGCCTTTACTTTTGGTGAGTATGCTAAATTATCAGGCTCTATCGGAAGAAACTAAAGCGCCACAAACGCCTGTGCCTTCCAAAGGTCATCAAGGATGGTTTGTGGGGATTCGAGGAGCCTACGTTCCGTCAGCAATCCTTGAAGTTGGATATGAATTTAATAGCACCTTTAAACTGCGGCTTTTGGGGCAATGGGGACGCTACTATCAGTCTCATTCCGTTGATGGGCAGACTTATAACCACATCCGGTTTCAACCGGGAAAGGTTGGGCTTATGGCGGATTGGCATCCTTGGAAAAATGGATTTCGATTGAGTGGAGGGATTGCCTACAATGCTGACAGAATAAGACTCAATCACACCGTTACCAATACTCTATTGGGACAGCCCGCAAGTGTTTTTGGAACGATTGGAGCAAAATATAGATTTCGCGTAACGGCCCCTTATCTTGGTCTAGGCTATGATACAGGCTCATTGGGAGATTCGGGGATCAGTTTGAGTGCGGACGCTGGATTCTGGTTTCAGGGACGGGTGCGCTCAAGTTTCATTCTATCGGGTACCGGACAAACAACCCCCGCCATGATTGAGCTGACAAAAGCTCATTTAGAAAATTTGCTCAACAAGCATAAATTGATCCGCACCATGCCCATGGCTTCTCTTGGGATAAGGTATTTGTTTTAAATCAATAAAATAATCACTTCTCTCTGCTCAAGAATATGTGTAATTCTTCGATGGTATCGAAATATTACACACAACTTGATGGGAATGTGAGGCGTTTATGCTATGTTTAGAAGGCGTAAAAAACTTAAGAGAGTGACTCTAAAATGACGGTATATCAGCCTCAACTTTTAGAGGCGCAACTTTTAGAAGCTTTTGAAGATTCAAAAGTTCTCCTTCTTGTGAGCGCAAGGCAGGTTGTCAAAAACACCATCTTTAAAAAAACCCACCTCCTGGCCGTAGCGAGTCGTTACGCGACGCTTCACTACAGCATGGCATAATCACGTCGTAGCGAATCCGCCGTCGCGCGGAGT
>Ga0206917_1279_pt1 | contig 9969 bp, 8 predicted proteins | sample Alteio_BWOrgHeat_68_FD_152931 | JGI IMG/M metagenome (GOLD analysis project Ga0206917, IMG submission 152931) | Enriched cells from forest soil in Barre Woods Harvard Forest LTER site, Petersham, Massachusetts, United States -... | ecosystem: Environmental > Terrestrial > Soil > Temperate forest > O...
CCAGCGGCGAGGTGTTGTAGAAGGACTGCCCGGCTTTGCGCAGCAGGAAAGGGTCAGGGTTCAGCCCGGCCTTGTTCTTGGCCTCGAACTCGGCCAACACGGCCGGCTTGGTGACCTCCAGCACACAGTCCAGCCGGCGCAGGATGGTAAAGGGCAGGATAACCTTGCCGTATTCCGACTGTTTGTAGTCCCCCCGCAGCAGATCAGCCACGGACCAGATAAAGGAAGAGAGGTTTTGCGGGTTCATATGCTTTTCAAGTTGGAGGTTCGGACAACATGCCATCCCGGCGCCAGCCGATACGGCCCAATTCTTATTGTGTAAGTCGGCCGATTACGCGTGAGCATTCAAGCAAAGTCAATCCGGAGGCGGCTCGTTCGCGGTTTCGTTGACTTCAGCCCTGTGCTTGATCAGCTATTGTGTTAGCTTCCTAAATCGAAATAGGCAGTAAGGGCGCCGGTCAAGGAGCTGTGGCAGTACATCCCGCTCTATGCGGCCGACTGCAGTGATGATGGGGTTGGCCGGCAGATTACGAGGCCACTGAGCCTATTTCAGAGATATCAGATGGCAAGCTGGCTAGCTGCAGAACCATCTCCGTAATTCGCCTGGCGTCTGCGTAGTCGTCGGCGAGTCCATATTGTCTCGGATCTCGGTTGACCTCGGCATGGGTCGCTCTGAGCGCAGGGCCTTCCGCTACAAAATGGATTTGGTCTATGCAGACGCCAGTCCAGCTGCGGTGCTGGAACAGCGTGTTATCGGCAAAGTAGGCAAACCATTTGTCTTCCATTTCTTTAGGAATCAGGCCGAGGCGCACTCGGTCCGCCTGTTTTTCAGTCAGGACGAAGTCAAGTTTGACGGTCGTGTGCTCCGCTGGCATATCCTGGGTATTCCAGTCCGACTTCACGGCGGCCTTGTGCGGGGCTTGGTCAATGTCTGGCAAGTATGAATCCGGATTGGCTTCGAACCAGATTTTTGCCGCCTTCAGAATCGCCAGATCGCGGATCTGGCCTTTGCTGTTGGTGGTTTCGCCAATCAGGTGCTCAGCCTCGGTAAAAGAGACCCATCGGGTTGCCTGTGTTTCCCAATGGAGATGGCCTTGGGGGGACATATGACGCATGACGAAGAAGGCATTGCTGGAGGTGCCGCCTTGGTAGAGGCCGGGCAGCACGTCGACAATCTCGGCGTGGTATCCCGTTTCTTCCAGCACTTCGCGCAGCGCGGTTTGCTCGGGGGTATCGCCTGGCTCGGGGCGCCCTTTGGCAAAGGTCCAGACATAGCCGTCGTAATGATTGGCGGGTTCGCGCAGCAATATTTTGCCTGTGCGGGTCAGAAGTATGCCGCCATATGCGGATGCCTTGGGGATGTTCAAGCCCATGAGTGCCCTCCTCCTTACTTGTTAGGGCGGCCGAGAGGATAGGGAGTCGGTTTGGGCTTGTTAACGCTGTTGGCAACAGGCTGCCGGGCCACTTGGCCTTATTGCCTTTCCAGTGCTCGAACCAACTCTATCACCTGAGCTTGCTTGGTCTTGGACAGGGCAGAGAAGGCTATCAGCAGTTCCGCTATCTCATTGTCCGCCGCATAGAAAAACGGTGCAGGAACGCCTAGCACATCCGCAAGCTTCTCAACGAGTGCCAGGTCGGGAGCGCGTTTGCCTAGCTCGTAGCGATTCATTCGAGCACTGGCCGAGGCGGGGTCAAGGCCGGCATCAATCCCAAGCTGTTCTTGAGAAAGTCCGGCGCGCAACCGCGCTTGTTTTAACCGTATGGCCAGGGTGGACATGGTGCTCTTCACGACTAGAAGAGCACCATCGTCCTTGGTTCCGCTTGCTCAAATACTACCATTTTGGTAGTTTCAGGGGCAAATATAGAGGGCTTTGGGAGGCGGCGATGGTCAAAAAGGGTTGGTTTATAAAAGTGACGGCGCTTCCTCCCGTGAAGATGTTTCAAGTGTTCATGGCATATGACGTGGCGGTCAGATGCACTCTGCTAACTTTAGCTTTCCTTCTGAGTTGCCCTATGGCTCTTGCCGGCGACCTGGGTAGCGTTGTGGAGAGCCAAAGAGCTCTTTCCAGCAAAGATGCGGCTAAGAAAGCGAAGGAGGACGAGGCGGCAAGTCTTACGCAGGAGGCTGACAAAATAGCTGAGTATTTCACCTATGAGTTCTATCTGCAGGCGAAGCAAGCGGGTGTGTCATTCCTCCCAATGGATGGAGTTGGAGCAAAGAAGACTGATAGCTCGGGCCTAATGGTTTCGGAAACAATTCAAGCCTTAACGAATAAGGAATTTGTCATCGTAAGGAGATGCCTTTGGAGCAACTGCCGGGACAGCGGCGTAGTCAATATCGCGCACCTCAATGAGCAAGGAGTAGATGTATATTTCGCCAAGACGGATGGAACCGACTGCGATCCGGTAGCTCTATCTTGCATATGTAATCTGAGCGCCCTCGGCGCCGTATATTCGGTGCCATGCAAGCAGCTTTTTGACCAAGATGGTCGAATTGGTCTACGCAAGAAGGTCGTCAGCTGGATGAATCATAATCTGGTATTAGCTATCAAAGCTGCACAGGCAGAGAATTAGACGAGATGCCGTTCCGGTCGTGCTATCAGGAGATGTTCTTGGAGCCGGCCCCCTAAAGATTGCCAAGTTCGTTCCGACAAGCAGAAATGTGGCATAACACAGTTGCCGCAAAATCGTCATGCTTCGCCACCAGCTTGTTAAAGGTCTTCTGATGCATGCCTTTGGGCTTGCCCCCAACCGGACTAAGGATGCCTGGCGCCCAGCCGAGGCGCCGCCGGATATGGTTCGCACTATGGGCGGCCCGGTCTTCTATCGTCTGACGTTGAGATGCGTAGGCGAGTTTAAGGCAATGCCTACACCGAAATACATTGTCATCACTCAGAAAAAGCGTGCCAATCCGCCGTTCGCAATGCCGTGTCGGACATATGAACCAGAGGCGCTTTCCGCCATAGTGGCATGCAGTCCAGGTTAATGCAATTTGCTGACGCTGCACGTAATAACTACCATCATGCCGCTGCTGGCGGAGCTCAACAGCTATGACGTCATCCTTTACCAGTACTCGAATCTGCCTTGGAGCTTTGGGCCCGGCATGCTCGCTCTGATCGCTAACGGTCAGTTCATTCCCGTGCAGCCAGCTCACGTGCAATGCCAAATGGTCCTGTATCGTTGGCCGGGAGCCTTTCTCACTGTGATTGCCGTAAACCATTCTCGTCATGGCCTCGAAAAGTGGTCGAAATCATTAGTTAAATTTTCAGGGCTGTCGCTTCACACGTGGGTTTGGCCACGGCGTCATGTTTTATACGCCGTGGCTGAAGCCTCATGCGCCTCCTGATTATCGGTTATTTACTACCGAGGACGCATTCCCAGTCGCGCAGACTGGAACTACTTGCCCTAGAGATTTTGCTGTTGCCGCCGCCAGAAACCTTTAAAACCTGCGAAACCTCGACCTTCCATTTGATGGCTGATCCACTGGCGTTGCTGCGAACAAACTTCATGTCGCTGACGATGCGCTTTTCCTGCTTCCTGAGCCACCACCCCAGTCTTTTGGTATTGATGATGTCGCGATCGCCCGCTACCTCCAGTAAGCATTCGTGAAGGTCGCTGCCAAAGCCAAGATCGCTCAGGACCTCGCGCAAAAGCTTCGGTGCGGTTCCATACTTGCTGTGCCAGCCGGTGAGAATGCGCCCGAGTATTTCCACGTCAGGGTCCTGCTTCAACTGCTCAAAGATACGGTCTGCCGGATCGGGCAGGCCAAGCCAAAGCAAGGGGTGACGGCACCAGTCAGACCACGGGCCGTTATAAGATGCAATCGGTTTTACTGATGCTCGCGGGGAGCCGGCCGCATTCCACCCGCGGATGATGGTCAGTGCTGCCGATATGTAGATACTGCGGTCACGGCGTGCCTCTTCTTCCAAGTGCGGGCGCTTGAATTCGCGTGTCGCCGGAGCTTCGCAGCCAGGATCGAGGTGGATAGTCAGGATGCGGCGTGACATGTCCATGGTCGGCTGGATGTTGTTGCCTGAGAAGAGGAACAAGACACGGGTAGAGCAAGACACGTCCTTGCTATAGCCAAGCAGGCGACTACCAATATTTTCTTCAGTCAAAGCCGTCTTTAATGCTTCACTGGGAATGATGTCGCCGCTCATATCATCAAAGTTTATTACCGCGGGAGACTTGATGAGCAGGGCAATCAGCTTTTTCTCCATTTCCTCCGACTCACGAGGAAAGGCAATGCCGGGTACATTCTGCGGCGTTGCCAAGGTGGTAATAATCCGGTTAAGGAAGCTTTTGCCGCTACCCATGGCATGAGCGTTGACGAGGAAGCCCGGCGCTGTTGGTAAGCTGGGCCGAGCAGCGGCGGTCAGCATTGCCGCTATAGCTGCCGATTTGTCCACATCTGTTTCAAAGGCGACCTCCTCTACCAGGCCAAGAAGTTTTTCCAGGGCCTCCTCTGCCTGAGTCTTGCTCGGCTTGTCGGGGATATGGAATTTTTTCTCATCAAACACACCAAACCGGCCGGTCAGGTGGTCATAGCCAGGCATTGCGGCCAACGTGCCGTCGGGGCGAAGGTGGGGTTGGCGAGAGAGACCGCGCAGCGCAGGGAGGTGCAGATATTTGGTCTCGCCATGGAGGATGCTTACGATATCTAACGGAGGGTCCGCGGGGACCCAGTCTTCGCTGCGACCGTCATAACGCTCCCAGTCAGAGTAGCGAGACAGTGCACGGCGTAACGACGAGGGCGTAGCCTGGACAACGCTGGTTTCATTTGTGTACGGGTCCGTCGGTACGGTGACGATAAGGCCGGCAGACTGATAGTACAGGCCGGTCTCAGCAAGAAGTTGCTCGGCAACATCCGATATTGCATGGAGTTTGCCGCGCTGCAAGCAGACTACAGGACGCATCTTGGCTGCGCTTGCCGTCACGCCAAGCTTGTTGAGCAGGTCATCAATATGCAGGTTATTGCCATGGGAGTGAAGGCATTTGAAGCCGCCCATGACATAGTTTTGATTGGGCTCCCAATAGGCCGTCCCGCCATCAGTTGCATTTGTGTGCTCGTTGACCCACGGGCAAGTTATATCGTGCTTGCCATCACCCAAGGCTGCCTTATAGAGGCCCTTGGCCTTGAAGGCGACAATAACGGGATTTTCGGGCGGGCACGGAGTAAAGATATCGGTGTTCTGGTTTTGCGCCCGAGCTCTGGCCGAACTTTCGTCCTTGCGCCTGGGATCAGGAATGACGCCAATCTCACTGCCGAGGCCGTCCACGATTTCCGAGATTGTGTAGCGGGTATCCGGCCTCCATTCACTAAGGTAGCAGCGGAAGGCCGGTTCACTTTTGCCGTTAACTGCAATGGGAAGGCGAGCAAGGCGTGCTGTCGGGCCTCCTGCGCCAGGGTCACACAGCCCAGCGTTGATAATGGCTTTCATCAACTCGTCAGCCTTGGCTGCGTCACTCAGAGGTTCAGCGAGCAAGTAGCCCGCTTGGAAATTGCCAGAGCTGGTCTCGATCAGCCAGGAAAACGGCAAGCTGAGGTGCGCACGATCAACTTTGGTGCCCACATCATCCAGCATGATGCAGTGCAGCGCCGAAAACGCTTTCTTGGTCCGGTGGAAGCGGCCATCTTCGCCAAAGTGATAGCTGGATACGCCGAAGTAGTTGTTATTCTCGCTGTCGATTTTCCTCATTTCATAGGGCTTGGCAGCCCACTTACCTTTAGGCGCAGTGGCAGGGTTGCCGCGAAATGACACAATTGCCGCCCGGCAATTTTCGGGCAGATCCCTAAAAACTACTCGCAAGAAATCTTCGTTCGTTATGGTGGAAGAGGTTTCATTGGTTTTGCAGGTTTCTTCCGGCTCCATAGGCTGTTCTGTCAGATAACTGGATTGGCAAGCCAAGACTGCCAAGGCAGATGTCGTCTGTCCGGTTTGCATGTTCATGGTTGCCTCCGTTACTGGCGGCTGCTGGCGACGCAGTGCATCTGCCAGTCATGGATGGCCGAGAGCTGCCAGGCGACCGCGCGACCGCCATTCAACGTCACCTGGCGCGGGAATTTGTTCTCCTTGATCAGGCGATAAATGCTTGCCCGCGAGAGGCCGGTCAGCTCCAACACTGTGGGAAGCCGGATAAACTGGATTTTGGGCATTTCGGAACTAGTCGGTGTCATATCCTTTCCTTGATGAATAGGAGCAAATGACCGACAGGTGAAAGCTAAGCGTGACGTGGAGTTTGCTTGCGAAATTACTCAAATTTGATTAAAGTGAGTTAACTGGCGAAAGCCACGAAACCTCTTAACTATTCTTTGTCGGTGTAAACGTCAGTTTGATGCCAAGTGGTTAAGGGGTGGAGCAACCGTAAATTGCTCCATTCTGATACGGAAATAAGCGCCCGACCAGGCGGCAACCTGGTTGGGCGTTTTTCTTTGGACGCTATTGAGCCATCCAAGACGTGGATCTTAGCTTGGAACTGATTGGGTTTTCACCCAGATTTTTTTGGGGAAAATTGATCGGCGCATTAAAATCCCTTTAGGTGCAAGAAAAACGAATGTTGCATTGAGTGATTTTTCCGACGAACGGCTTCTTTGCTGTGGTGGTGATGTTTGTGGTAGGTGCCTACTAATTTAGTGTTTTCTTTTTGCTGCTGAGGTTGGCGTTGTGTTGAGTTGCTCGCTGTCTTCAGGCTTGGCGTTTGAAAGGGATAACTACGGCACTGGCCTTTATCTTGTCCAGGTAATCTGCCCATGCCTGCATCATTCGGGTACGTTCTGGCAGATGTGTTGTGCGGTTGTAAGCGCGCCCGTTGGCATCTTTGACCATGTGGGCAAGCTGCTGCTCAATCAGTTCGATGCGAAACCCCAGTACTTCTTCGAGAATGGTCCGGGCTGTTGCCCGGAATCCATGGCCGCACATTTCCTCTGAGCTATAGCCCAATCGGCGTAGGGCTGCATTGACGGTGTTTTCCGACATACAGCGGGCCGGGGTGCGAAGTGAGGGGAAGAGGTAGGTGCCATGCCCTGTCAGGTAATGTAGTTCACGCAATGTTTCCACCGCCTGCGACGACAAGGGCACAATGTGGTCGACTTGGGTCTGGTTTCGGGTCTTTGGTGGCGTGTAGCACCACAAGGCCTCTTCGAGGTTTACATCAGCCCATTTGGCGGCACGCAATTCGCCGGGGCGGATAAAGACCAGGGGCGCCAGCTTCAAAGCGCATACAGTTACGAATTGGCCTGAGTATCCGTCCATGGCTCGCAGTAGTTCGCCCACTTTGACCGGTTCGATGATGGCGGCATGACTCTTGACCACAGGTGTTGCAAGGGCGCCGCGCAGATCGGTGGTGGGGTCACGCTCCAATTTGCCGGTGGCTACCCCGTAGCGAAAGACCTGGGAGCACTTCACCTTGATGCGCTGGGCTGTTTCCAGATGCCCTTTGGCTTCCTCTTTGCGGCACACCGCCAGTACTTGGGGCGGGGTAATGGACTTGATGGCCAGGTTGCCCAACTCGACATAGGCGAAATTCAGTAGCCACTCGGTTTTGGCCTTGGTGGATGCTGTCTTTGGTGGGTGGTGATGCATCCATTCTTCGGCCACTGCCCGGAACGTGTGGGCGTTTGCTGACTCCTCGGCGACTCTGTCCTCCTTGCGCTTAGCGCTGGGGTCTATGCCGGCTGCCAACAGTGCTCGAGCCGCCGCCCGTTTTTCCCGTGCGCCTTCAATATAGATTTCACTGGGTTCGCCTTTGTTCTGGTAGTAGCCCTTCAGAGGCACGGCCGGGTAAGAGCCAAAAGCCAAGCGATTCTCTTTTCCACCGAATCGGTACTTGAGGCGCCACAGCTTGCCGCCACTAGGTGATACCTCCAGATACATACCCTCGCCATCGGTCAGGCGATAGGGCTTGTCCTTGGGCTTGGCATTGCGAATCTGCACATCTGTTAGAGGCATGTTGGGGGCACGCATTATGGGGTTTTGGCTGATGCCCCCAACGATGCCCCTCAGGGGGTCTTGATGTCAATGGATGCTACAAGACGTGCCAAGACGCCGCGTCCATGTATTTCATGGGGTTGCGAGTGATCTTGAGATGGTGCGAGATGTTATAGTATGGGGAATTGGTGCCGGAGGTCGGACTCGAACCGACACGCCCTCACAGGCAGCGGATTTTGAGTCCGCCGCGTCTACCGATTTCACCACTCCGGCACAGAGGGAGAGGGCGCATTATAAACAGGGCGTCTTTGGCGTCAAGCCAAGCCTGTAGAGATAGCAGTGCGACGGGGCCGGCTCTGCTATAATCGCGCGCCTTTTGGCCGGTCCGGCGACTCGGAGCCGCCCGGCAGGTGGCGATTTGGCGGGGAAAAGCCCCGATCCGGCCGCCATCCGCCCCAATACCCCTGACTATCTCCACCGTAAACCGAATGAAACGCGCCGACTTCACCTACGAACTGCCGCCCGAGCTGATCGCCCGCTACCCGCTGGCGGAGCGGGCCGCTTCGCGCCTGCTCTGCCTGCAAGACGGCACCCTGCATCATGGCCAGTTCCGCGACCTGCTGGAGCTGCTCAATCCCGGCGACCTGCTGGTGTTCAACCAGTCGCGGGTGATTCCGGCGCGGCTGCATGGCGCCAAGCCCAGCGGCGGCAAGGTAGAGGTGCTGGTGGAGCGCATCGTCGCGCCGCAGCGTGCGCTGGCGCATATGCGTGCCAGCAAGCCGGTGAAGGAGGGTGGGCAGGTCTTGCTGGCCGATGGCTCGGCGCTGACGGTGGCGGGGCGCGAAGGTGAGCTGTTCATCATCGACTTCCCCGAGCCGGTGCTGGCCTTGCTCGGTCGCCTGGGTGAGATTCCGCTGCCGCCCTATTTCGAGCGGGCGCCGGAGGCGGCTGACCGTGAGCGCTACCAGACCGTGTATGCGCGCGCCGAGGGCTCGGTGGCGGCGCCGACCGCCGGCCTGCATTTCGACGAGGCCCTGCTGGCGGCGCTGCGCGAGCGCGGCGTGGAGCAGGCCTTTGTTACCCTGCATGTGGGTGCCGGCACCTTCCAGCCGGTGCGTGCCGACAATATCACCGACCACTATATGCACGCCGAATACCTGGAGGTAGACGCCGCCGTGGTCGCCGCCGTGCAGGCGGCGCGGGCGCGTGGTGGCCGTGTGGTGGCGGTGGGTACGACGAGTGTGCGGGCGCTGGAAAGCGCGGCCCAGGGCGAGGCCGGCTTGCAGCCCTTTGCCGGCGACACCCGCATCTTTATATACCCCGGTTATCGCTGGCGGGTGGTGGATGCGCTCATCACCAACTTCCACCTGCCCGAATCCACCCTGCTCATGCTGGTGTGTGCGTTGGCCGGCCACGAGCCGGTCATGGCCGCCTACCGCGCCGCCGTGGCCGAACGCTACCGCTTTTTCAGCTATGGCGATGCCATGTTCCTGACCCGTACCCCGAGGACCGCGTGACCATGCACTTCACCCTGCACAAGACCGATGGTCGCGCCCGCCGGGGCGAGCTGAACTTTGCCCGTGGCACCGTGCAGACGCCCGCCTTCATGCCGGTGGGCACCTATGGCACGGTCAAGGGCATGCTGCCGCGCGATATCGAGGCCATCGGCGCCGAGATCATCCTTGGCAATACCTTTCACCTCTGGCTGCGGCCGGGCACCGAGATCATCCAGCAGCACGGCGACCTGCACGACTTCGCCCAGTGGCAGAAGCCCATCCTCACCGATTCCGGGGGCTTCCAGGTGTTCTCGCTCGGCAAGCTGCGCAAGATCACGGAGGAGGGCGTGCGCTTCCAGTCGCCCATCGACGGCGCCAAGGTCTTCCTCAGCCCCGAGGTGTCCATGGAAGTGCAGCGCGCGCTGGGCTCCGACATCGTCATGATCTTCGACGAGTGCACGCCTTACCCCGCCACCGAGGCGGAGGCGCGCAAGAGCATGGAGCTGTCGCTGCGCTGGGCCAGGCGTTCCAAGGATGCCCACGCC
>Ga0206917_1280_pt1 | contig 9950 bp, 12 predicted proteins | sample Alteio_BWOrgHeat_68_FD_152931 | JGI IMG/M metagenome (GOLD analysis project Ga0206917, IMG submission 152931) | Enriched cells from forest soil in Barre Woods Harvard Forest LTER site, Petersham, Massachusetts, United States -... | ecosystem: Environmental > Terrestrial > Soil > Temperate forest > O...
TTGTTTTCTGATCTGCAATTCGCTTCCACGAATAAATAAAATCGCTTGCGACAACCTCCCGTCCTTTCCCTTGAGAAGACACAAAACAAGGATTATTTTGAAAAAATATACCGGGTTTAATCTTTATTGTGTATTCAAGATGGTCATTAGAGATCTCAGGCATTTCTGCAGCCAAAAGTGCTTCTACTTGAATGGGCCGCCTAAGGTATGAGTATTGATAGAGCATTTCATAAACTTGACTGACCACAATCCTTGAATAGGTATCGCCCACGTTAGCCGGATCAAGACCCTTTACCTGTCCCCCCAGTGCCAAGTGAATAAATGAATTATATTTCTCATTTGATATTGAGCAGCCCATAACAAATTGTGCGATGACTGCAAAGATAAAGATTCGCTTAAATTGAAACATTTGCCCCCATAGTTCTACTCAAGTGTTTAGTGCACTTTAGTAGAAATCTTCGGTTCCAGATAGTAATTGTGCGGCCATCGCGAAAATAAGCAATTTTTGCAAAGATTTTCTAAGGGAACCTCCGTATCAATAATCTAGCAAGTTTAATTTTAGTCAGAAAAAGGGGAATCAAAATGAAATTTTTTGTCGCGCTATCATTGGTGTTATTCACAATCTCAGCCCAAGCATTTGTGACCTGCAATTCGAAAACGGAAGCTAACCTCGCTGTTTTTGCGGCCCTCCAGTATGAGGTGAAAACCTCAGGCTCTCGCCCGATGGTTCAAGATTCGTTTCTCACTAAGACCGAAGGAGAGCTTCATATATATCAAGTCGATCTTATAGCCAGCAGAGCCTCCAATTATGAGTGGTCTGATTACGTTGCAATTCAGAACTGCAAGGTCGTTGGGGTAAAACAATAGATTTTTTGCGCGAGCACGCGAGCACATGAGATGCCCTTGATGAAATGAAATAAATGACCAGAACGAGCGTTATGGGAGCTAGACGTCATAATTATTCTCATCATCCGAGCTATATCCTTTGGGAGAGCGTGAAAAAGGGAATATTGTATGGAGAAGAAATGAGTTAGAGATTGAAAGTAGTTGGTCTATTATTTTTTTTATTGCCCGTGATCATTGGTGCCACGGAAAAGGATCCGGAAAGGCAGTGTAGTGAGGAATTGGAGCATATTTCGAATTTCTCTAATTATATCAAGACAAGGACGGGAGCCTATTTCATTGGTGCTAACGGCGTAATGCAATTCATTCCCAAAGACGAAAAGGCAAAACCCATAAACAAAGCCACAAATTTTGACCCTTCTCATAAAGCTATTTTAGAGAGATCTCTGGGTAAAAATGTTGTGGCTGAAGCGATGGCAATGGGAGATCCCAATCAAACGTTAAGAAAAGCTTTTGTAAACAAGGATGACAATTTTGGTTCAACTAAACGAAGAGTGGCCGTCCGATCGTTTGTTGCTATAACCAAGAACATACCCAGAGATGCAGAGTTTTCAGATGAGTTTAAACAGAAATTTTTTGAAATTTTAGAATCTGAAGGACGTATCTACAAAAATCACTACGAGTTTCTAAAACAATATCTGGCGGATGCAAACATCACGATAGAAGATTCACTCGGAGTTCTGATCAAATTTGCGATATTGAAAATAGACTTGGGTAATGGCGCTTGGCAGGACCTGACTGTTTACGGATACAGCCATGAAAGAAAAGAACCCGAAATTATACATTATGTTTCGATCTATAGGGTTCAAGAGCTCATCGGCGAATCACGGGCCCCCATTTCACTTATCACCAAAGGCTTTCTTGGAATCATGAAAGACACGGGGAGTGTGGATGTCGAACTCGTAGAAGGAACTCAGACTTCGGTGGTAAGACATGGGGTTGTGGTTTCTGTGAAAGGGCGATGACGATTACATGCGTCAATTTGACCCGTGCCCACTCCAAACCTAAGTCCTTCAGGTATCCCGCCGTGTTGACGCGCGGCATTTAATTTGCATTTCTTAACAACTATGTTTTTCAAAGGAGTCCCCGTGTATTTTAAATTTCTATTATTGATCCTCATTGGCGCAGCAACTGTTCCCTTCGCTCATGGTTCTAGTGAAGTCACCGAAGCCCAACGGGAAGAATATGACCTTGCCGCGAAATGGTTTGCAAGTGCCACAAAAATAGAAACTCTCACGCAAGCTCTTGAAGTTCTCTCTCCGGGCAGACGGTGGACTTGCTATGATCACAGATTATCAAATCTTACTTTTTATAACCCGAATTCTAATAACCACCTCAATATTTTCCATCCTCATCCCAACGAACCAGTTTTAATTTGGGGAAAACCCACTCTAGTCTTCGCACATTACGGCGACGATATTTATGGAAGATGGGAGTACACGATTTTGAGTGGAGAATTGGTTGGGTATGAATCCCGCCACTATGAACACGATGGGCCCATCGAGGTTATCAGATATTCAAAGGAGTCCGGCGAGCTCATAATTAGACAGGGATATTTTAGTGAAAGTGGCGCACCCAATGAGGACTTCACTAGTGCTGGCCATCCCGATCCTTATGTGTACGTGAGTTGTAATATCTAAAACGTGCATTGAACTGATTAGATGTGGGTTGAGCTTCGGCAGACGAATTAATTCTGTCCGAAAAAAGTGGTTACGACTGTGCGAGCTGCGCGCATTCTATGACTTCAAGGTTGTCCTGATATATGTTGGCAGGCCTTGGTGACCTCTTCAAAAACTTTTACTTTCGAAATCTTTCGAGCGCCGTTCCAATCGCCTCCGAAGCTAGCATAGTGAGAAGTTTTGCAGTCCGCATCAATCTGAGCGTTTTCCCAACCCGATACTAATCCTACTGTACGATACTCATAAAATACCGAGGTGAATTTACCATGGTCCAAATAGGCGGTTGTTGTTTTATTTGTCCATTCAGACGTTTCTTTTTCAACCAAATCAAGTTGGACTTCACATTGCTTTTCCACTTCACGAACAGAAACAGAAATTTTGCCGGAAATATAAATGGAATTATTTCCCTTTGTTGCGCCCTTTGCGGGACTGTCCCATGTACCCAAATTGTGGTCGTTTAGAAACAGATTAGTTAGCTTAATACACGAGGGGGATATATCTGCTGCTAAGGCATAAGAATGAGAGACAAGTATCAGTGAGGCTAAAATAAAATTAATTTTTTTCATCTTTTGGTTTCAGTTCGCCATAGCTAGATTCTGCGCCCAGAGTCGACGATGTCCGAAATGACTTCGCTCTTAGCATTGAGAGTTTGGCAGTGTCTGACTAAATTAGTATTTACGTCCAACGAGTACGAACATACTGAGGTCATATACACTTGACCTGAAGTCAAACTGGCTGTCTGAAGTTTCATAACTATTGCGTTCGAATCTCTTATATAAGCAGAGTAAATATGGTTGAGTGAACCCACTTCATTGCCATCCAATTTAATTTGATTCCTAAGTCCGATTAACTGCTGAGTCGGCGAAATATCTTGGCATCCATTCTGAACTACTCTTTCGGTGAATTGCGACCCTGTCCCCTCAAAAAAGACATAGCTCCCGTTGAGATTTGGGCACGGATCAGCCTTCGCTGTAAAAGCTACAAATCCAAGACACAAAATGGCAACTAACTTCAACATATCGAGATCTCCTTCTCACGAAACTGTATTTTACGATCTTATTGCAGGATATGTTCCAAAATCAATGCTAAAGGGTTTGTTGCTTCTAAGGTGAAGGCTGTTGTTCGACGTTTGAAGGCAGTTGTTTCTAAAGATGACGATAGCATTTCAGCTGATGAGCTCTTTGAGGATCTCTTTCCTAGAGAATCTAAACCTTCTGTGATGCTTCGGGGAGCGCGGCACAGATTGGGGCTTACTCAAATTGAATTAGCAGAAAAAGTCGGTTCCAACCAACCTGCCATCGCTGCCATGGAAAGCGGAGGCAGGCCCATCGGTAAAGACATGGCAAAGCGACTTTCTGATGCTTTGGAAGTGGATTATAGATTATTTCTCTGATTTTCTACGTTTTCCAGCAGGACTTTTTAGCTTCTCGTGAAATCTGTAATGCCATGGCTGCAAAAGCATTTTGATTAATCAATGCAATTTTTTAAGCCCTAGTGGCCAGTGCCTACCTCAACAAGATAAGTAATTTAATGGAGTGAATGTTGATCGCTTATAGGTTGGCCTCGGAGACCAATTGATTAACATACTCCCGCATGAATTTAGCCCTAGCACTGCCAATAGTTTTTCCGCCGCGCGTGCATAATCCATTTTCAAGTAAGAATACCTTTTTAAAGCAATGATCTAAGGCATAACTTGCATCATCAAGAGAACGATTCTTTGCTAGAGGGTCCGTGGGGTGAAACGGAGTCGAGCCGATGCTTCCGCCGACTGTAAATATCCTAGCTATACCAATTGCGCCCATAGCTTCAATTCGATCAGCATCGCGTACAATTTGAGCCTCAATAGTCAGGGGTTCGATACCTCCCGAAAAACTATGAGCCTCGATTGCATGTGCAACTAACTCCAATTTTTCAGATGGAAACCCCATTAACTTTAACTCGTCGCATGCTCGCTTCGCCGAGACCCTTGAAGCAGAGGATTTTTCAGGGTGATCCTTGGGTAAGCTTTCAAAATCATGAAAAAAAGCAGCGGCAAGAACTACCAAGAGATCCACTTTTTCTTCCTGAATGGCGATTTCCTTGGCAATTTTCCACACTCTTTTAAAGTGAGCCGAATCATGGCTTGGATCCGTAGGTATATAATCCTTCAGAAATCTTTCTAGCTTAAGCTCCCATTTAGAGAGTGTTTCTGTTTGATCCATGGAGGAATGATCTAACCCAGTTCACATTTCAATGCACGGAAAAGTAATAAAAGATGGTCGAAATATGGGCTGTTTAATGGGCACGATCTGGCCATTGACCTTTTTCTTTGGATAGATTTTCAAGCTTAAATGACTTTAGCGCAAAGTGAAATGAGTGCCGATTTATTTTACGCAAAACTTAAGGAGGGGACGCGCAAACTTGATTCAGCAGACAAGTTATCCCAACACACGACGCGAGCGTCACTCACGCAAAAGTTGCATCATGCGACTTTTGACCGAACCAGCAGAACGTACCCAAGCAGGGCTACAAATTAAAAAAGCCAAACCCGGTGGGTCTTTTTAAAATGGTAGGCACGACCATAAAGTAGACGAACCACTCGCGACGATTATATATGAGGTGGAGACGTATCCTGATCCTAAATGCCTCAACAAGAACGATTTGAAGGCCCTAATCGAGCGGTACGGCAGCCATAAGCGAGCTTCTGAGGCGATCGGAACTAGTCGGGCCTTTGTGAGTTCCAATTCTAAATCTAATTAAACTTCAGTTTGCCTTGGTTTTTGACCTGAAATCTCAGACATTGCCCCTCATGAAGAATTCATTCATATTATATTTATGTTAAAGGTCATGCAGAATATACTTTATGTAATTCTCGTTATCGTTGTTTCGTCAGAAACCTTAAAGGCTGAAACTCTTTGGAATTTTGCTTACGGCGCAAATATGGACCGAAGCACACTTAAATCTAGGAAGGTTACTCCAATTCAAGCAGTTCCGGCTAAAATCAAAGATTGGACGTTACGTTTTAATTTAATCGGAATCCCTTGGTTTGAACCAGCATTTGGGAACGTCGAATATCAAACTGGCGCCGTTGTGCACGGAGTAGCCTATGAACTGACCCCAGAGGATTTCAAAAGGCTAAGGGAGATCGAAGGGGGCGGAGGATATGAAGGCGAGGGATACGACGTTATTGATTTAACGGTGGAAACATACAATCACAAGAAAATCTCAGCGAAAGTCTTTACTGCTGTCTCTAAGTGGAAGCATGAGTCTTTACCAAGTCAGCGCTACTTAAATCTATTAATTAGGGGGGCGACGGAAAATCATCTGAACGAGAGCTATATTCGGACAGTTCTGGCAAAACAAAACGCGTTTCAAGGTAACTGGGCACAAAAAGGTGTTCTTTGTTTATTCGTTGCTCCCATATATGTCCCCGCGTGGCTAGCGCAAAAAGTTTGCCATCAGTTCGGTTGGAGCACACTTTGGTACCAGAGATTTTTGTTGGATCTAGCAAAATTTTTGTGGAGTATTCACGGGGATGTCGGGAAGGCATAACGTTCCTTTGACATTAATTTAAGACTCTCCTTTGTTTTCGTGAATGTCAAACCCTGCGGTCAACTCTAATTCGCACTCCCGCAAACCTTATGCTGTGCCAGATAAAGCCCTGTCACAGGGTTTGCCGCTTGCGCGGGGTCGCGCGGAATTGTCCTTGGTTTTGACTTCTCCCTTCTATCTCGCCGCTTATTTCTTGCGAAAGCGGGCTCGATAGGGGAGCCCCGAAAACAAAAGGAGAAATAAATGGGAATAGATAAAATCATAGATATTGCAGTTGCGTTAACGATCGTCGCTGCGGCTACAGGCCAACTTCCAAAAGTCATACGCAAAGTTCAGATGGCTGAATTCAAATTGCTTCAAGAGTCGAAGACTTCAACTTGGGGTCATCTTATGATTGTCGGATATCCCAAAAGTCATCATGGTCTGCAAAAGTGATCGGCGAAAATTTCGCCGAAATCATATCTTACTTACTCACTAAGACAAATTTGGATCAACTGAGTAGTGTTTTCATGCCTTGCAACGCACAACAAATTCTCAGGAATTTTTCGAATTCCTTTGTCGTTTAAATAGTTGCTGACGGATTTTTTCTTCTATGAATTTCACAGATCAAAAATTTTCTTCGAAAAATCGTATAAAACGTGAGAGTTACTAGGCTGAAAATTTCAAGTATCGCAAGCGAGAGACGGTCAACAACGACGAGAAATTTTGCTCGCAAATCATCCCCTCACCTGGGCGATTTGAATCGAAAGACAAACTCATCAAGCCAAAACCAAAGAATTTTAGTTCTTCGGTTTAACGGATAAGCCATCGGCCAAGTTTTTTCTCAAGATCAGACACGTTAGCCTCCGAACCAGTTCGCTCTATCCAATAAGGAACCGCGGTCGCCTTGACTGCCCCAAGGAGAGCGCCAGGTTCTTTTGCCCAATCAGGGATATTTTGTTTTTCAGAATTCATAATTTTCGTTAGCATATTGTCGACCGATATATCCTGCCCCATTTTAGAGGCGATCCAAAAGGCTCCCGCATCGTTAAAAGCAAAGTTCTTTTGGGTTTCCTTCAAATAGCTATCTATGGTGAAAACATTTGTTGCTTGTTTATTTCCAGTTGATCCCACTAGTTCATAGGCGAGAGATATTTTGTGAACTGCTTTAAATGCGACGCCGGCCGAGTAGCCGCTCTTAATCAGTTCGTTGGCAAGCGAGGCGGCCATCCAAAAATGGTAAGGCCTAGAATACTCACAACGGGTCCTTGCAGACGCAGGGAGACTATAAAGATTTCCATTTTTAAGTTTGGCTAAGTCGAGATAATTTATTGCTTTTGCAATAAACGTCATAGATTCAAAAGGTGTAAAGGCTCCATCGGAGTATCTGAAGGGGATTGTGAGAAAGGTTTCGTTTTCAGATCCCCTCATCCCATAAAGGGAAAGTAAATTTATGACATACTGTGACGCTTCTTGTGGCGAAGCCCCTACCGAGATAAATGAACTGTATGTATCGTCATATAGGTTTCCATAAGACAGAGAGTTTCCATCTGCTCTCGCATCTTGAATTCTTTCTATAATTTTTAACGATAACAGTGCAGCCGCTTTTGAGTAACGTTGATCATCGTGGAGCTGTTTCATTATGTCCGGAAAGGAAAGGTAATCGGCAAAATTTGCCGAACTGTTAGCTAAGTTCATACCTTTGTGAAAAGCCGACATACATACCACATCAAGTGAACCGCATAGAACCGGGCCAAGCCAGCTGCCTGCAAAATATCTAAGTTGAAACCGTTTAAAACTTTCCAAGAACTCACTAAATTGGTCTTCAAGAGTCGGATCAATTGTGTGATTTTGATAAGCGGTCGACTGAAGGGCTTTGATCAGCTGACCATTTGGCTCCTGACTTTTTGCAAATGTTATTCGCGCAGGTGGGACAATGTTTCCTGGGACGGAAACTGCGTTATAATTCACGGTATTATAAGTTTGTTCGAGAGAAACACCTGTTGCTCCGTTCCCAGAATTTGCCGAATCACGTTCCCAGTTACTGACATTAGAATCGTGGCAGACCTGCACGAGATCTCCGACCTGAAGAGCGGAGGCCAATTGGGAAAAAAGCATTGCAAATATTAGAGTTCGAATCATCGCGCACTAATGAGCAAACTAAGTGCCTAATGTAATATAACTGATTGGTTTTAAGGGGGGGTCTAAAGCCATTTTACGTCCTTTTTGTCATAATGTAGACAGTTGGAGCGGACATCCACTTATTCCGCGCTTTTCGAGGCAACAGGCGTCTTCCATTTAATTTTGTAATTTTCGTAAAGTTACGTTGATTAGATCGAGTGCCCGCGACGCTCGATGTTTTCGAACAAAATTTCAATGGCTCATTGTAATCGAAGAATATACCTTACTTTTCGCGGTTTGGGGCCAAAACAAGTGTTTCTGAAGCCTAGGTTTCTTTGAGTTGAACTTTCTCTCTCAACTCTTTAATTGTGAGTGACAAAAGGTCGTCGGAAAATTCGATATCAAAAAGATTCTGTGAGCCTTTTCCGCGTTTGTAAGCTCGGCAAACTGCTCTTGGACTAATGAATAAACCAGTTAAAATGGCCAATAGTACATACAGGATTGCAGTTTTATAGATGCCAATGCCGCCCGCACCCATTTCCCAAGCACTGATTTCGGCTTCGCCTAATAGACTTGTATCGTATCCGGTAGCCAAATGGTGGAGATCATGAAGTTTAACTCCCCTTAATCGATTTTGGGTATTGGGGATGTAAATGGGTATTGGCCCTAATTTCGCCTTTAGAAATTTATCATTGTACCCGCCGTCTCCAAAATTGTTTTCATCGAAATATTTTTGGCGGGCTTCAAGAACAATCATTTTCGAGTCGTAGCTAATCATTGCGTTCTTCTAAATCACAATGATGGTAGATGCAAGATCTGAGAAATACCTGCTCCAAAAAGAAATGTCTGAGGGAAAAATGATGCTCGCTATCTCAAATCAGATCCTGTCGGGCTAGTCCGGGCGTATAGAGATGAAAATGGCCTTCTCCATTGTGTCTTTCCGGCGGAGAATCCAATTTACGCTTTAAACTTTCCAGTAGTTTTCGAACTCATCCAAACCGACCCACCCCCTAAGTTTCTCATGTTCAGCGCCGTTCGATTAGTTGTCTGTGCGATAATGGCCATCTCAGAATCATCGTGAGGCATTAAATCGATAACGGTCAAGGCTTTCCTGAATTGCGAAAGCTCTATTCGCGTAATCAAACACTGAAAAATCTGCGCCATGTAAATCAATATAGTAAGAGTGAAGATCGCTAAGTAGAATCTCCGCACGAGTAATAGCAGCAATTTGATCATCCACATTCTTTGAAGTTGTTGGTGAACTTAGAAGCGTAAGATCAGAATTTTCATTGATCTGCCAAGATTCAATTGCGTCGAAAATCTTGTGCCGCTCTTTATTATCTACGAATACATGCCCATACATCGGCCACTTATATTCATTCAGGCGATCCCTAAAGGTCACATGAAACTTCGGCTTTTCAGTCTCAATAAATTTGTAAATGCCTTTGATCTCGCTAGCATCAATCACTTGCGCCGACGCACCAAAACCTACAAAAAGAACGGCCAAAATCATAAAATACTTCATAAACTCAACTTACCTTCCAACCAAAAATTCTATCCTTCAAGGCAGTACGAAGTGGCTTATTCCAATCCAGTCAGACTCGACCCAACCGGTGGTGAGAACGTAAATGTCTTTTCCATCTTGTCTAAGCACATCCATATAAATTCCCAAACCACTTCCGTATTTCGGGGTGATGGTCACTGCGTTAGAGAAAAGTGAACTGGGATTGAGCTGGG
>Ga0206917_1281_pt1 | contig 9896 bp, 7 predicted proteins | sample Alteio_BWOrgHeat_68_FD_152931 | JGI IMG/M metagenome (GOLD analysis project Ga0206917, IMG submission 152931) | Enriched cells from forest soil in Barre Woods Harvard Forest LTER site, Petersham, Massachusetts, United States -... | ecosystem: Environmental > Terrestrial > Soil > Temperate forest > O...
AGAGGCTGCGGAAAAAGTCAAAAAAGAGATTAAGAAACTTAAGATGATGTCGCCCATGTCTGCTGAGGCCACTGTCGTTAGAAATTATATCGACTGGGTTCTTTGTTTGCCATGGCAGAAATATTCTAAAGAAAAAACAGATATCAACTCGGCTGAAAAAATCTTAGAGGCCGATCACTACGGTTTAGAAAAAGTAAAAGAGAGAATTTTAGAATACCTGGCTGTTCAGAGTTTAGTTGAAACTCAAAAAGGCCCGATTTTGTGTTTAGTCGGCCCCCCAGGGGTTGGTAAGACATCTCTCGCCAGATCGATTGCAAAATCGATGAACAAAAACTTTTGCCGCATCAGCCTTGGTGGTGTAAGAGACGAAGCCGAAATTCGTGGTCACAGAAGAACTTATATCGGTGCTATGCCAGGTAAAATTCTTCAAGCCATGAAAAAGGCCGATACGGGCAACCCTGTTTTCTTACTCGATGAAATTGATAAGATGAGTACAGACTTCAGAGGCGACCCCTCAAGCGCTCTTTTAGAAGTTTTGGATCCTGAACAAAACGTAACCTTTGGCGATCATTATCTCGAAGTGGATTATGATTTGAGCAAAGTGACATTTATTACCACAGCAAATTCTCTTCACACCATTCCTCGCCCATTACTTGATCGTATGGAAATTATTGGTCTTGAGGGCTACACCGAAGAAGAGAAGTTTCAAATCGGTCGCCAATACTTGGTAAGCAAGGTGATCGAAGCCAATGGGCTTCAAGATCGTAAAGTTGAAATTGCCGACAGTGCTATTCGTGCCATTATTCGCGGTTACACTAAAGAAGCGGGCGTTCGAAGTCTTGAGAGAGAACTTTCAAATGTTTGCCGCAAAGTGGCCCGTAGACTTCTTTCTGGAAAAAAGAAAAAAGGTTTTAATGTCACGGCAAAAAATCTCAAAGATCTCTTGGGTGCGCCGAAATATAAAATTGGCAAGATCGAAGAGAAGCATGAAATTGGTCTCACTAACGGAATGGCATGGACCGAAGTCGGCGGAGATCTTCTCGTCGTTGAAGTCAGCGTTGTTCCGGGCCGCGGTAAGTTCTTAGTCACGGGTCAATTGGGCGATGTCATGAAAGAATCGGCTAGTGCGGCCATGAGCTATATTCGAAGTCGTGCGGTACTTTTTGGTTTAGATAAAGATTTCGTTCAAAATACCGACGTTCATATTCACGTTCCAGAAGGTGCTATTCCAAAAGATGGGCCTTCAGCCGGAATCACAATGGCAACATCAATTGTATCGGCGTTGACCAAGGTTCCCGTTAGAAAAGATGTGGCTATGACCGGTGAAATCACTTTAAGAGGCCGCGTGCTCCCCATCGGTGGATTGAAAGAGAAAATTTTGGCAGCCCATCGCGGGGGGATCAAAACTATTATTTGCCCCAAAGAAAATGAGAAGGACTTAAAAGACATTCCTAAAAAAGTGCTTAATCAGATGAAAATTATTTTGGTCGACCATGTTGATCAGGTTATTGTGAATGCCTTAGATATTCGCAAACCCGAAGAGATCTTCAAGAGTCGAAGTCATACCGATGCCATTGGTATCAAGGCCAATTACACCGGGCATACGCTACAACCCCATTGAGGTCGGCGTACTTAGTTAGCGATATCGATCGGGGGATTCTAAGATAATTTCTCGCACACGCCTAAGCCGCCCTACGTAGGGCGCAGAGATAGGGAGATTGGCCATGGCCGCCTCCCTATTTTTATATCCAACGGTGTTTCTCAATATCACATTTAACTCTGCCGCTTGTGCCGAGAGATCAAAGCTTAGAGTCTTAAACCTTTCAGGATAAATTTTGGCCTGATTTTGAAGAAAGGTTTTGAGTATTTTAGAGTATTCAGCAGAAACAACATCGATTGGAGGTCTGGGCTTTAGAAAATCCCAGGCCGAGAGTATAAGGCCCGGCACATTATCTTCTATTAATCCTGTAATAATGAAGGAGGGTCTTTCTATCTGAGGACTATGGGCCGTTGGATCGCCATATTTATAGGCATCACTTTCTCGCGTGAGATTTAAGCCCACTTGATTAATGGTGATTCTCGAAGTGGGATCCACAAAATTCCCTGATGACATTCCCAATTGGTCTATTTGGAAGGATAGGGCGTCCATGATTCTTTGGTTCCAGTTTAAAAAGCCTCGGGTATCGTCACTGTGATATCTCTTAACTGAATCAACGAAATCGAGCCAGAGTCGGGCCCGACTTTGGAAAATTTCAAAGTATTCGTTGGGTGCGAAAATATTTTCTAAGACGTGGGCCGAGATATCATGGGTATAGCTTCGACCCATCATCGAAATTGGAATTTCTGAGGACTCTGCAAATCTGCGAACATAATCCTCTGATGTCTCGATAGGTTTATTGCTTTCATAAAATTTAATTTTTATGAAACGTAGATCATCTTTAGAGAGCCCGCTGTTAAATTCTGCAATCGCCTTGTTAATTTCTTCAACAGTGGGAACAACCATTTCTTTTGAGCTAATTTGTTGAAAGCCAAAAAAACGAGCCTCAAGACGGCCCAAAAGTGCGGGAGGCAACCTTAGATCTTGAGTGATACTTGCCATATCCTCATTGGCATTTCTCCTTCCGTCGTGCCAGGCAATACTCCTCCTTAGAACCAAGCGCTCGCCTCCATGAAGCCCCTTTACCACGCTACTGACTCTAAAAAGATCTGAGTTAATTGAAGAATATTTCGATGGGGATGAGGTTTGTGTTTTTTCTAAAGGGCCCGCAGGCCAAATATAGGATTGATTCTCCCTTTGAACGGTATTGAGTCTTTCTAGGCATGGTTCAAGATCTATGTGGTCTTCTGCTCGTGCTTGAAGGGAAACAAAGAGAAGAATGAGGACGAGAAATCTAGACATTTTTAATCCTTCTATGGGTCAATTTTGTAACTCTCGTGGGAACCGTGGATAACCAATATCAACGTATTGCTTCCCATTCCGAGAAAATGTGAAATTACAAAATGCATGCCTGAGACTATGTAATCATTGTACTTTTTTCGTGGTTAAAAAAAGAAAGCTTAACAATTTAGCAAAATAATCCTTGCTTCATTACACATTGTGTAAGAAAAAGGGTCACCTAATGTAAGGGGCTTTAAGGGGGGGATTACATGAGTTCGAAGGGTTTACCACTCGCACAGGAATATCACTACGAAATGGGGAGGCTCTACCAAGACAGAGCCGAATACACAAAAGCACTGGATCACTTCGAAAAAGCCTGTGCACAATTTATTGAAAACAAACAATACGATCGCTATGTCGAGACATTAAATTATGTCCTCCGTATTTCAGTTGAAAAAGAAGAACCTCAGAAAATCCAAGATTTAAAAGAACGTCTTCAAGATCTCGTGATGAAAGAAAATGTCGAGCTCGGTTCGCGCACCCATTATATTTTGGGCTTATGTTCTTATTATCGCGACGGTCAAGAACAAGTGGCGATGGATTACTTCCAAAAAGCCCTCCGTATCGCCCTTGAAAAAGATAATAAAGTCGATATGTGCTACGCGATCTACGGAATCGCAAACTCTCTTTATTCTGTGGGTAAACTCGAAGAAGCCCTCAAAGAACTTTATAATCTGGAAGTTTTCTTCGGAGCCATTGATGTTCCCGATCTTCAAACGAGCGCAAGACTTCTCAATGGTCTTATTCACCGTAATCGGGGGGAGTACGACAAAGCTCTCGAATGTTTCTGGCATGCCTATGAAATGTTAAAGACCCATTCTAATCTTTTACTTTATTTTAATGCCCTTTACGGCTTGGGTTCAACTTATCAAAGAGCGGGTGATGCCCATCTTTCAAAACTATATCTTCATTTAGCTCTAAGATCGGCTAACGAAGTTGAGCTACCAAGAATGACGAGACTTCTAAAGAAAACTTTAGGGGAGTTGGGCCATAACCTTGAAACCACCGGTTATGATCTTATTTTTGATCCCGACAGTAATTCTTTAGTCGAAAAGAATTTGGGCAGGGTCGATTTCAAGAATCAATTTATTTTAATAGAGCTCCTTCATTTGTTCTTAAAGAATCCTGGGCGTCCTTTCACTAAAGAAATTTTGGTCAGGAAGGTTTGGGATCAGGAGTATGATCCCACCATCCATGACAATAAGATCTACGTGACTATAAAGCGCCTAAGGCAGCTCATTGAGCCCGAATTAAATAAGCCCAAATATATTTTTAGGGGTAAAAACGGATACTATTTGAATAAATCCGCAAAAGTGCTAGTAAGTCATTAAAACTAACTGGGTGCTTAGCTCAGCGGTAGAGCGTCTGCCTTACAAGCAGAATGTCGCAGGTTCAATCCCTGCAGCGCCCACCATTTTAAAAAAGGCGATTTGCCCAAAGGGCGAAGCGCCTCTTAATTTTGGGAGCATGAGGGGCATTGAATCGAAAAAGAGGAAAACCGTTTAAAAAAATCTCATGGCTCAATGCCATGAGATTTTTTTTTAATGCGAGATTCGATAGATATTAAAACGGGTCTGCAAAAAAGAGGAAGCCGTGATTCACCCCGTTGATGTCGACGAAAAATCCCGTTATTTCGCCAGATAAGTCGACGCTGCTAGGTAGGGTCCCGTCACCCGCGCCGTTGCCCGCGCCAGGGATATCAAAAGTGATGATCTTGCCGAAACGAGTGCGCAAGAAGCCGTGATAAACTCCAGCACTGTCTGAGAATTGACCTACGATATCATCTAGGCCGTTGATATTTGCGGGGTAGGTCCCTCCGCCACTAACTGCGCCTGGAGCATCAAAAGTGATAATTTTGCCGAGACGAGTGCGAAGATAACCGTGAGAAAGATAGTTGGCATCAAAGTAGCTACCCGTGATTGTCCCATCAAGGCTGATGCCCGCGGCTGCAGTTCCCTGGCCTCCGGCAGTTCCGGCGCCGGGGACGTCGAAAGTTGTAATTTTTCCGTCAGCAGTGCGCACATATCCGTGCTGAACACCGTTAGCGTCAACGCTGTTTCCCGTCATTGAGCCCTCAAGATTAATGCAATCAATAAATCCTGTGAATGTGCCCTGTCCACCACCAGTGCCGGCGCCTGGAGCGTCGAAGGCGGTTATTTTCCCGTTAGGAGCGCGCACATACCCGTGCTGAATACCGTTCGCATCGTAAAAGTCTCCTGCTATGGTCCCTTCTGCATTAATGTTAGCAGCATAAGTTCCAGCCGAGTTGGGAGCATCAAAAGTTTTGATGGCGCCATTGGGTTGGCGAACGAATCCATGGGTTCCGTAATTTGAGTCGACGTAGAAACCTGCCACGGCCCCGAACAAGTTACTGCCGAAAGCCAATGTCCCTTGATAGGCTCCATTACCTGCTTCTGGTACATCTAAGGTAGAAAATTTGCCTCTCATGTCGCGCAGGAAGCCGTGAAATTGATAGTTCGCATCGAGATAGTACCCGTCAATCACTCCGAAGGAAGAAAAACTTGCAGGAGTTGTTCCTTGGCCAGGACTTTGGCCAGAATTTGGCGGATCAAATATAATGACATCGGAGTCTTTACCGAATGCCGAAGCTCCCATGCAGATTAGGAATAGGCCAAAGAAGAACACCCAGTTTCGTGGAGTTTTCATGCTTAATCCTTTCGAGAGATTGATACGCCTTGAATAGGCGATAAGGTTTTTTTGTGGTGGATGCAGTTAGCACTTCTACCTCTGACTTCAGAATACAGACCATACAGCGTATATTGTAAATTTTACACTCATACCTATACCTAAGTCAAGGAGGTGGCCTTGTATCTATTTTTAATCAATGAAAACAATGAGATACAATAAAGTGGAGACTCTGCCTAAATTTGAGATTTTAAGTAGGAATCAAAACAGTAAAGGTCGAGCCTTTTCCCAATTCGCTTTGAGCAGAGATTTTACCGCCGTGGGACTCGACGATTTGCCTGGCAATGAAAAGGCCCAAGCCAAGACCACCAATATTTTTTACGTTAGCTCCTCGCTCAAATTGATTAAATATCTTTCCTAGAATTTGGGGATCAATGCCTATGCCTTGATCCTTGACGGTCAAACTTGCATTTCCGTTTTCTTCTCGGAGGGTAATGTAAACAGGTTTTTCATCTCCGTATTTTAGAGCATTAGAAATTAAATTCTCAACGACTTGTTCGATTCTATATTGGTCACCAAATATAATTAGCTCTTTTGGTAACGAAAGGCTAATCAGAGGAGACGGTTGCAAAGCCATTATTTCATTAATAAGTTTTACGATGTCTATTTTCTCTTTTGTAAGCTGCAGCTTTCCAAGTGATATTCGAGAGACATCGAGCATAGCTTCGATAAGAGATTTAAGTCTTCTCACTTGGCGACTCGCTATTTGAACAAAACTTCTTACTCTCTCGGGTGTGTAAACTTGGGGGTCCTCCTTATCAATTCCGCGCTCCATATTTTGAGTTTGTAACTGTAAGGATGTAAGGGGAGTTTTAAGCTCATGGGACGCAATCGATATGAACTCATTTTGAACTCTCACTCTTTCGGCAAGAGTTTGGGACCCCAGCCTTTCTCTCTCGGCTCTTTTTCTATCAGAGATATTTTGAAATGTGACAAGCCTCGCTGATATTTCGTTATAGATAAAAGTTTTTCCACTCACTTCGATCTCAATAAGAACTCCATCTTTAGTGATGCCTTTTGTTTCGAAGTGGTCAACAGCATCCTCTTTTATTTTTTCCTCTAACAAAATGATTCCATCGGGATGAATCATGCACATGGCATCTTTTCCAACCAATTCATCTTTAGAATAACCAAACATCTTAGCAAAAGGTTCATTCACCGAGAGGATGCGGCGGTTGGAATGGACCATCACACCTTCAAATGTCGAATTAAAGAGGAGCTGAAATTGTTGGCTACTCACCGTCATGGCTTTAAGGGTCTTCAGCCTTGACCAGCTTCCGAGATTAGCTTGAAAAAGAATGGTGATCATTCCCGGAAGAAAAACAGAATGACTTAACGACGGCAAAAAGAAACCGAGAGCCAAAGACAGAATGATAACAAAACTTGAGTACAAGATCAGAGCCGACAAAGAATTGAGGAGCAGGCTTACAGCCATGACGGTAATGTAAGCACCGATCACCCATTCAAGTCTGCCTTGGTTTTCATAGAAAAGATAATAGTAGTGAAGAGTAATGAGCCAACAACAGATTCTAAAAAGAACTTGAATGTGATCTCTGATAAATTGCAAAGCGAAGGACCCAGTCCAAATACCAAAAATAAAAGTGACCACAAGCATACGGCTTAAGAGGGGATTAAAATCCGAAGGCAAAATCCAATGGACCGCAAACCACCAAAGAAGATAAAAGCCAGCGGCTACGAGTAAAAGCCTTCTGTAACTAACGAGATTTCTATCGTTTTCTAAGTTGTTTTTAATAAATGCCATGCACGACCTAGCTTATCACTTCTAAGTACGCCGTACCATATCCGGATTTATATTACCGGATACGGTACGGCGTACCTAAGGAGTTGGCCCAAGATAGGTAGTAGTGTCCCAACCAGAAAGACCATCGGCAAAGTTAACGTCGTACCATGTGTTTCCGAATGCATCTGTAGTCGGGCCGCCGATGATGGTTCCCAAAGCCGCCAATTGTTCGTGTCCGACGAAAGTGCTCTGGACAGTGGGGCCCGTCCAAATATCTGCCGGTGACTGTGAAGTAACATTAACAATCTGAATAAGTTCGCCAACAAAAAAACCTGTGGGTGTTGCGGTGGGATTTGACCCACTCTGAGTGGAACCTTGTCCCGGTAAAATTCCTAATGGAGCGCCCGAGTTCCCCAGCTTTCCGCAATTTTGAAAAAATAAAATGCACAAGAATAAGACGATTAAAATGGTGAAGGGCGGTCGCCTTATTTTTGAGATATTTTCTTTGTCCACTCAAGTCTCCAACTTTCGAAGCCAGACATAAGTCTGGTTCAATTTCTCTTCGGCCAAATGCAGGAAAGCCTTAATGTTTTCGCCAAAGTCATGTCGGAGATATTACATTTTACTTAGTGATATTAGCTATTTGCAGAATTTCAAAGGGATGTATGTAATTTCTTCGCGAGTGTCAGAATCATAACAGCTGAACCTGCCTTTAGTTTCAATTATAATGCGTAGATAAATTTTTAATTTTTAGAGGTGTTATCATTATGAAACTCGTTATTCTTGCAATGCTTATATTTTCAGCAAATGTTTTCGCTAAAACGGTTCAGGTTAGTGATAGCCAACTGGCTTCCAGAATATTTACAGCCATGAGCGCATCCAATGTACTTATCAGCGTGGTCGATCAACAAAACGCTCGAGTCATTCTCAATGATTTATCCTGTGAAAAAGATATTTCCCTTTATAGCTGCCGAGCCGGCGATCGCGATTTAAGCTCAATGCCCAACGAGGCCTCGCGAACTCTGTTACGTGCCATGCTCTTAGCCGGGGTGAAACCGCAGAAAAATTCGACAGAAAGTGTTTTTGTGAGATCAATTTCCTGTAATCGATATACTGAAAATCAACAGGGCGACCCTGATGCGCAACCTGAAATTCTTGAACTCTACTCTTGTGAGATTGAATTCTAGAAAATCGAAACGCCTCTAAGACAAAAGAGCTTTTTCTACATAGTTTGAGAAAAGTTTGTGGACGACGTTTTTGTCAGAGCCCTTAGCCTGTAGCATCCAGATATGATCGATGAACTTTCGCTGGGTGGGCCTGCATATCTTTATTCCACGCTGCGCTTCGACGGACGAGAGAAGGTATCGCGGAACAACTCCAATCCCAAGGCCCTCTTTCACTAAAGCGAGAACCATTTCGGCTGTTCCGGCGTAAGTTCTGACGCGAAGATTCTTTGGTGTCTTTTTAAAATGGAGGGCTAACCACCCTCGAATAGGTTGATGATTAAAGTAATACTCCACAATGGGGGACGAAATAACATCTTCATAACTTGGTGATTCATCAAGAGTGTGAGCAGGTGAAACCAAAACTAGCTCTTCCATATAGACCCGTTTGGATTCGACTGACTTAATTTCTCTTGATGGAAATATTGAAAAACAAAGATCAAGCTTACCTTCTTGAAGAAGTTGATGAAGTCTAGTTGGGGTATCAAATACGAGTTTCACTTGAACGTTAGCGTGCTTTTTTAGAAATCCATTGAGCACAGGAGTGAGCTGCAACTTTGCGAATTCAAGATAAGAGCCGATTTTAAGTAAACCTGATATCTGGTCTTGTTTCTTAGAGAGCCCTTGAAGGGCTTGAATAAAACCCAAATGATGAATCTGAAATTCGCGGTAGAGTTTTTCACCAGAAGATGTGGTGATCAGGCGCCTTCCAACTCTCTGAAAGAGTGGAAAGCCCAAAGAGTACTCTAAAGACGTCATGGTCTGGCTCAATGCAGAGGGGGTGACGTTAAGAACCTCAGAAGCGGTGCGGTATCCACCGGATTCGACAATTTTGCAAAAAGTCGCAATTTTATTGAGATCAACGTTATTTAGATTCACTAAACGATGTATTTAGTTAATTGAGATTTACTAATCAAGTTATTTCTACAACACTTAGAGCCAACTCTAACCAGGAGGCAATATGAATCAATTTTCTCAAAGCATTTCTGAACTTCATCTTCTTAAACATCCCTTTTATCAGGACTGGATGGCAGGAAAGCTTTCCCAAGAAACCCTCAGGGACTATGCCACTCAGTATTATACCCATGTTGATGCTTTTCCTCGCTACTTGAGTTCCATTCACTCTCAATGTGAAGATCCTCAAGCCCGTCGAGAGATTCTTGAAAACTTAGTCGACGAAGAAGGGGCCTCTAATGGAATTCCTCATCCCGAACTTTGGCTTCGATTTGCCGAAGGTCTTGGAGTTTCCCGTAAAGAAGTTTTAAATGCAGAGCCAAGATCAGCAATT